>LAZR01001813.1_pt1 | contig 13045 bp, 9 predicted proteins | sample 329461 | NCBI WGS metagenome assembly LAZR01 (sample SAMN03002196, study PRJNA259156) | marine sediment metagenome | biome: sea floor; feature: Hydrothermal impacted sediments; material: marine sediment; isolation source: Loki non-amplified sample from Loki's castle hydrothermal vent sediment ...
ATGGTATTGATGCCCATATTGGCTTTTGGCGTACCGAATACCTTGGTAAAATTCTACAGCAGTTTTAAGAACGAGAGAGCTTCGGATAGCTTTATGACCTTAATGCTATTTCTCCCATTGGCATTGGTCATTCCCATTGCAGGTATCACCTTTTTGGCTCATGAGACTATTGGAAACTTTTTATCCAAAGAAAACCCGATTGTTAAAAACTACGTATGGCCAATCTTCTTGATGGGCATTGCAATGGCCTATTTCGAGGTGTTCTACGCCTGGGCGCGAGTGCGGATGCGGTCCGTCTTTGGTAATTTTATGAAAGAGGTTTTTTCAAGGTTCGGAATTACTTTGCTTCTAATCTGTCTGTATTTGGATTTCATTTCGGTAGAAACATTCATTCCGATAGCAGTTGGTATTTACCTTTTGCGCACCTTGATCATGGCGCTATATGCTTTCAAAATTCGTGGGCCTCGATTAATTTTCCAGGCACCGGAAAACATACGGAACATTTTGGTGTATTCGTCTTTAATCATATTGGGAGGTTCAGCGGCGATAGTGCTTCTAGAAATCGATAAGGTGATGATCAACCAATTTATTGAAATCGAGAATGTAGCCTATTACAGTGTGGCCGGTTTTATCGCGATGGTCATTGCGGTACCTTCGCGGTCGATGCATCAGATCACATATCCGTTGACAGCCGAAATATTGAATCGCAAAGATAAGTTGGCTTTAAAAGAATTGTATCAACGCAGTTCACTGACCCTTTACATTGTATCAGGCTTACTGTTCATCGTTATCCTACTAAACCTAGACGACCTATATGAATTGCTGCCAGAAGCATATCGTAACGGTTTTGTCATTTTTATTTGGCTAGGTTCTGCAAAGGTCTACGACGCACTTTTGGGAAATAATAATTCTATACTTTATAACTCCGATTATTACCGGGCCATTCTATTTATGGGCGTATTGTTGGCCGTTCTGACCATCCTATTAAATCTTTGGCTGATTCCGAAATACGGACTTGATGGAGCAGCTATTGCCAGTTTTCTAGCCTTCTTCATTTACAATACGGTTAAATTGATTTATGTTAAGGCTAAGTTCGGTATTCTTCCTTTTACGGGTGAAACAATCAAAGTTTCCGTGCTTTTGATTGTTATCGGTACTATGTTTTATTTTATTGAATTACCATTTTATCCCATAGTAAACATTATACTGAAGGGAATATTAATTAGTGTTTTGTATGTAGGTATTCTTTACCGTTTTAAAATCTCAAAAGATATTTTCGGTGTATTATCAAACTTCTTGAAAAAATAAAGGTCGCCGAGCAGCGCTGTAAATTAAGGGAATCGTAACTTTAGAAGGATAATTGAATTGAATAATTTAAGATGAAAAAGACCTACTTGGATGAAAATTAGGATAAAGGATAATACTATACGTTTTCGACTTACAAAACCAGAAGTAGCCGAGCTCTGCGAAAAGGGATATTGTGCAAGCCACACGGATTTTGATGATGTCACTTTTGAGTACGGTGTTAAAATGGATAGTCAAATTTCTGCCCTAAGTGCAGAATTTAAAGAAAATGCGATACTTGTTTCTATTCCCGATGCGCAGGTAAAGGATTGGGATCGTAACGACCACATCGGTTTTGAAAACGTCCAGTCCCTAAAAGACGGCAAAACACTTCATCTACTTGTTGAAAAGGATTTTACTTGTTTAGATACTAGGATGGAGGATGAATCGGATAACTATCCGAATCCGAAAATGACATAATAGCGTATAGAAGATAATTAAGGCGAAGGACAGATGAATGAAGACTCAAAGCGAAATGTTTCCATTACCGGATCACAGGAATTTTCGAAAGACTTCGAATTTAAAGAACCGGTAACCCATGCCGCAGGAATGTTGGGGGTGAGGGAAGCGTTAAAACATACTTTTAAGGAAATGGGAGTCGTCCGTTCGATGCGAGCACTGCTCGATATGAACCAAGAAAGTGGATTTGATTGCCCAAGTTGCGCTTGGCCCAATCCCGAAGACCCTTCGCCCATTGCGGAGTATTGTGAAAATGGCGCTAAAGCATTAGGTGATGAGGCCACTACAGAACATATCGGTGAAGCCTTCTTTTCAAAGCACACTATTGAATCGCTTTCAAAATTAAACGATTATAACTTAAACAAATTCGGACGTATTACCGAACCTTTGGTATTAAGACCGGGCAGCATCAACTACGAACCAATTTCCTGGGAGGATGCGTACAGCCTGATTGCGGAAAAATTACGTGACCTCGAATCTCCCGATGAAGCAATATTCTACACCTCTGGCCGGTCGAGCAACGAGGCAGCCTATTTGTATGGCATGTTCGCCCGCGCATTGGGCACCAATAATATGCCCGACTGTTCGAATATGTGTCATGAATCCAGTGGAATAGCATTGAGCGACACCTTGGGTATTGGTAAGGGTTCCATTAAACTGGAAGACCTCTACGAGGCAGAAGTGGTTATCATAGCGGGACAGAATCCTGGAACGAACCATCCTCGAATGCTGTCAGCCTTAGAAAAATGCAAGCAGAACGGCGGCAAAGTTATTAGTATCAACCCCTTGGAGGAATCTGGACTTATAAATTTTAAAAATCCCCAAAAAGTGAAAGGAATACTCGGTGGGGGAGAAGACATGGCCGATATTCATCTTCCCGTTCGCATCAATCAAGACATTCCTTTAGTCAAACTACTAATAATGCAACTGGCAGCTATCGATGCTATCAGCGGAAACGCCTTCGACCATGAATTTTTAAAAACATATGTCGATGGATACGAAGCTTTGATTGCCGATATTTCAAAGTATGATGAAGATGAACTTTTACAACAATGCGGTATACAAAAAGAAGATATAGCAAAGACAGCACAATTACTTGCTGAAAAATCAAAGATTGTAGTCTGCTGGGCCATGGGGTTGACCCAGCATAAAAACGGTGTCGCCAATATACAGGAATTTGTTAACCTGCTTTTATTGAAAGGATCGATAGGTAAGCCTGGTGCGGGAACCTGTCCCGTGAGAGGTCATAGTAACGTGCAAGGCGATCGTAGTGTAGGAATTCAACATTTTGTTGACAAAGCGCTCAACGTCCGTATCAAAGAACATTTGGGATTTACGCCTCCAGACCATGAAGGGGTAGATACCGTAGAAGCTATGAAGGCCATGCACGAGGGTAAAGCCAAGGTTTTTGTATGTCTCGGCGGTAATTTTTTAATGGCGGCATCAGACACGGAATATACCGCAAAAGGCTTGCAGAATTGTGACCTTACCGTACAGATTAGTACTAAGCTCAATCGTACCCATCTGGTTACGGGCAAAACGGCGTTGATCTTACCCACGTATGGTCGCTCCGAAAAAGATATGAAAAACGGTGATATTAGATATCTGACCGTAGAGGATAGTATGGGCAGGGTACGGCAATCCCGTGGATTACTAAAACCAGCTTCCGTAACTATTAAAAGTGAACCGGAACTTATTGCCGAGTTAGCAGATACTTATTTCAAGGGAAAACATTCGGTACCGTGGAAAGCGATGGGAGAAAATTATGAACTGATTCGAGAAAGTATTGATAAGGTAGCCAAAGGTTTTGAAAAAACATCTCAACGCTCAAAAGGTATTGGCTTTTATTTACCGAACAACGTCCGTCATCTTGATTTCAGTATGTTACCCAACGGCAAGGCACAATTGACACTGAATCCATTACCCGACCACAGGTTGGCTGATGATGAATACATGTTGATGACCATCCGTTCCCATGATCAGTTCAATACTACAATATATGGTCTTGATGACCGATATCGGGGAGTTTACAATGAGAGAAGGGTAATTTTCATGAATCCAAAGGACATGAAAAAGAAAGGTTTTAAAAAAATGGATGTGGTAAACATCCAAAGTAATTATGACAATACGTTGCGGACTGCCCGAAATTTTAAAATACTTCCCTATAAAATACCACAAGGGGACTTAGCAGCGTATTTTCCTGAAACGAATTTGGTAGTACCTTACAACCACTATGCGGATAAAAGCAAGACGCCTATAAGCAAATCAATTAAAGTAACTCTGCAGCGGGCACTTGGTTCTAATTAGTCGCTTGAAATGTATGCTTTTAAGTGAAAGTTGGGTGCACATCAGTACATTGAAAAATTAATAAATTAAAGTAAAAGCATTAGTAAATAGTATGAATGCCGAACTTTATCCCACATCCAAAACAACAAAAAAAACCCCCGCCGGTACTAAATACGCAGCGGGGGCAAACAACTAACCAACCTTAAACTATAACTAATATCTTCTAGTGCTTCGTGATGATGAAGTTCTGCCAGCAGTATTTCTGCTGCTTCCGGAAGAAGCTCTACTGGCGGAACTCCTAGACGAAGCACTTCTAGTAGAAACGCTACTTCTACTTTGCGATGGAGCCTTACTAACACTTCTTGAAGAAGAACTCCGTGTGATTGAACTATTTCTGCTTCGCGTTGGTGATGGGCTTACGCTTCTAGATGTTGAATTTCTTGAACTTACACCTGTACTTCTAGAAGGCGATTGTCGTTCAGATCGATTTACACTCGAGCGTGGTTGGCTCTTACTGATTTGAGTACTTCGTGTAACCGTTCTACTGCTAGGCGTCGTAGTCACCGTTCTTTTGGTTACTGTATTTCGACTTGGCGTTCGAACGGCATCCGATTTTCTGGTAACACTATTTCCATTACGAATGCTGTTAGAACGGGCCGAATTGCTTCTATTTGTACCTTGACTACGGTCGATTCTTGAGGTCGAATTACGATTGGCGCTAGTACGATCGCTACGACTCGCTGTAGAGCGGTTACTTCCATTGACACCGTTACCTCTATCTGAAATACTTCGATTACTGCGTGAAGTATTATCCCTTACGGCGACCCTGCGATCATTCCTGTAGACTTTTGAACGCTCGTTACGTACTTTATTGTACCGATGTGTGCGTCCTATTTGTGCATAGGCCCTTCTTGTATTGTATTGGTACGGATTATAATAGGTGTAGCGAATAGGGGTGTAGTATCTTCGATAAGGCCTATTGTACACTAAACAAAATCCTAGAGAAGGTCTGGTAAACAAGGCGTGAAAGGGTCTGTACACGTAATTTCTGTTGTAGACGTTTATAAACCCGGTGTGATAATCATACAGCCCATTACGATTATAATACACGTACATATTGCCCACACGATTAACTCTGTTTCGGTTATACGTTATGTTAACGTCACCGATTTGTGATACCCGACCGTAATAATCATAATAAATGGGTATGTTCTCTACTTGGATTACAGCCCCGTAATCATCATATTGCGTATAAGGACTATAGTCGTAACCAGAATTAAAGGTCACTCCGTTTCGCTGACCCGAGACATATTCGTCAATAGAGAAATCAAACTCCCCATCAGGATATATCGAAAATGTAATTCCGTTCTCTACAAAAATAAAAGAATCATTGTAGCGAAAAGACCCGATTTCGGAAACCTTATCTGCATCACTAGCTGTGGCGAAAGTACTGGAAGTACTTAAAATAAGCGCCGTTACAAAAAGGACTACGTTTTTCATAATATAAGGTTTTGGGCCTGCCGAGTGGCAGGCGGTCGTAAATGCAACTATTTACATTCCCCTTATATAAAACAAACAGCGTGCCAAAAATATATAAACCTATTAAAGCGCTGTTTATCAGTGATATATAAAATTTTATAGAGATAAATTATTCTTAATTAAGAAATTTTATCTTATAAAATTCAAAAGCTTTCGCATTATAATTTCTCTTTTAAGTAACCCGCAGTGAAAGAATTTTTGTTCTTTATAACCTCCTCAGGCGTACCTTTGGCCAATAGCTCACCCCCATTATCTCCACCTTCAGGCCCTAAATCGATAATGTAATCAGCACATTTTATAAGCTCGATATTATGCTCTATTACGACTACCGAATGGCCTTTGGCAATCAGCGCATCGAAGGATTTTAGTAATTTTTTGATATCATGAAAATGAAGTCCTGTGGTCGGTTCGTCAAAAATAAAAAGGACCTTATCTTTCGTGGTCGCCTTTACTAAAAACGAGGCAAGTTTAATGCGCTGTGCCTCACCACCTGATAATGTAGAGGAGGATTGACCCAATGTAACGTATCCAAGGCCAACATCTTGTAAAGGTTTTAGTTTATTTACGATCTTATCTTGTTTGTTGCTATCAAAAAAGACAATAGCATCGTCAATGGTCATATTGAGTACATCGTCAATATTGGCATCATCAAATTTAACCTCCAAGACTTCTTTTTTAAAGCGTTTGCCACTGCAGGTATCGCATTCAAGATGCACATCGGCCATAAACTGCATCTCTACGGTAATTTCTCCCTCGCCTTTACATTTCTCACAACGACCACCATCAACATTAAAGGAAAAGTGTTTGGCTTGATAACTTCGAATTTTACTTAATTTTTGCGAAGCAAAGAGATTTCGAATATCATCATAAGCTTTGATGTACGTAACGGGATTCGAACGTGAAGATCGCCCAATTGGATTCTGGTCTACGAATTCAACATGCTTGATAGCTTTGAATTGGCCTTCGAATGAAGTGAATTGTCCCGCTTTTTCACCATATCCGCCAGTTTCTTTTAACATGATTGGATAGAGTAATTTCTTCACCAACGTACTTTTACCACTACCGGAAACACCGGTAACCACAGTAAGCATGTTTAGCGGAAAAGTTACATCGATATTTTTGAGGTTATGTTCGCGTGCGCCTTTGATGGTGATATGGGTTTTTGAGCTGCGTCTTTCCTTCGGAACCGCTATTTCTTGCGTGCCGTTCAGATAGTCGGCGGTTAGGGAATTGGATTTTAAGATTTCGCTCAAGGGTCCAAATGCTACCACCTCACCGCCATGCGTGCCAGCCTCCGGTCCGATATCGATAACCTCGTCTGCAGCCTTCATAATATCTTCATCATGTTCGACAACGATTACCGTGTTTCCAAGATCTCGAAGCGATTTTAAGACCTCGATTAAATTTTCGGTGTCTTTGGGATGAAGCCCGATACTGGGCTCATCTAAAATATACATACTTCCTACCAAACTACTCCCTAATGAAGTCGCCAGATTGATACGCTGACTTTCACCACCGGATAGACTGTTCGATTTTCGGTTTAAGGTTAAATATCCTAAGCCAACCTTATTTAAAAATCCTAATCGTGTATTGATTTCTTTTAATAATCGGGAGGCAATCTGCGCGTCATGTGTGCCCAAGGAAATATTTTCAAAAAACCTGTGGAAGTAGGAAATAGATTAACAATTAATAATGAAAAATTCCACAAGATTAGAAATATGATGGCCATCGACCTTGACATAATCTGTTTCTTTTCGCAAACGCTTGCCCTGACATTGACTACAACGTGTTTTGCCGCGGTAACGGGATAGCATCACGCGATTTTGAATCTTATAGCTCTTTTCTTCTAGCGTTTCGAAAAACTTATGTAATCCGATGAAATGATCGTTACCATCCCATACTAGTTGTTTCTGCTCAGCTGAAAGTTCGTACCAGGGTTTATGAATGGGGAAGTCATATTTGTATGCGGAATTTACCAATTGATCACGGTACCATCCCATACTCTCCCCGCGCCATGCAAAAATGGCATTATCGTAAATGGATAGTGCTGTATTCGGGATGACCAAATCTTCATCAATACCGATTACGTCGCCATATCCTTCACATTTGGGACAAGCACCATACGGGTTATTAAAACTGAAGAGGTGTACGTTGGGTTCCAAAAAAGACATTCCGTCCAATTCAAAATTATTGCTGAAATGCTTCCCCTTTGCGGTGGATAGCTCTTCAATCATCAATTCACCTTTCCCTTCAAAAAACGCGGTGTCGATGGCATTGGCCAAACGGTTAAGAAAATCTTCGTCATCTTTGGTAATGATACGGTCGACCACCAAATCGAATTCCCGACCAATATTTTTGGGGGCGGCATCTATTCGAATTACCTCATCCTTATATTTAATTCGGGCATAACCCTGTTTAGACAATAATTGTAATGACTTAAGGGTATCTCGCTTTGCATCAATTTTTATCGGAGCCAGTAACAGCAATTTTACACCTTCTTCAAAAGTCTTGATATAATTAATGACATCGCTAACAGTGTGTTTTTTTACCTCGTTTCCGGAAATTGGTGAAAAGGTTTTTCCGATTCGGGCATACAGAAGTTTTAGATAATCATAAATTTCGGTAGTCGTGCCTACCGTAGATCTGGGATTGGTAGAATTTACCTTTTGTTCGATGGCTATGGCCGGGGCAATACCTTTAATATAGTCTACTTTGGGTTTGTCAAGTTTCCCCAAGAATTGACGGGCATATGAAGAAAGGCTCTCTACGTAACGCCGTTGGCCCTCCGCATACAATGTGTCAAATGCTAGACTTGACTTACCGGAACCTGACAGCCCCGTAATAACCACTAGTTTGTTACGCGGAATGACAACATCAATGTTTTTAAGGTTGTGTAGTTTCGCTCCCTTAATAATGATATTTTCTTTTGGATTTATATCCTCTAATTTAGGTGTGCCTATCTTCATTTTGCAAAGGTAATTCAAAAGTCATAGCATTGTAAGCCCACTAAAGTTTAATCTAAATAATCTACGTTTCTCTGAGCATAGGGGATAGGGGTAACAATATAATTTAGTACGGGTGTAGTGGATGCAAACTCACTTTTGAAAATGGTAATGAACCCTTTGTAGATTTTTAGCGTATATACAAACGGGAAATTAGGTCACTAATACATTATATTTTTTAAGGTCATTTATTTTTATCTATATTTGACAAGTAACGAAACGTTAATTAATCGAAACGCCTATAGCATAAAATTACTTTTTTAAAGATTCTGTTTTCTTTAGCACTGCCTTTTCGCGATGAAAGGTGTTTGTGTATAACCAAAAAAAAGTAATTGTTATGGAGCAACAACTCGAAGATTCCCTTCTTATTCAAAGATACATTTCCGGTGACGAAAGAGCATTGGAAGGACTTATCGCAAAGCACAATCAGCGCCTTAGTAGTTTTATCTATTCTAAAGTAGGTAACCGAAGCATCACCGAAGATATTTTTCAGGATACCTTTATTAAGGTTATCAAAACTTTACGTCGGGGTACATATAATGAAGAAGGTAAATTTCTACCGTGGATTATGCGTATTGCCCACAACCTTATAATAGACCATTTTCGAAAATCTAATCGAATGCCTATGTTTCAAGGTGCCGACAGTTACAATATTTTTGCGATGATGGGTGATGATAAACTCGATCCCGAGCGTCAGAATATTAAGGACCAAATTGACCTTGACCTTGGTATGTTGATAGAAGAACTGCCATCGGATCAAAGGGAGGTATTGGTCATGCGTATGTATAAGGACATGAGCTTTAAGGAAATCTCAGAAAATACAGGTGTTAGTATCAACACCGCATTGGGAAGAATGCGCTACGCTTTAATTAATCTTAGAAAGATTATCGAGGAAAACGATATAGTTTTGACGAATTAAAGCGTCTTAGGTCGAACGAATATATTTATTTGAGCTATGCCAACGTTAAATTAGGGATACAAAACCGATGGTTATGAAAAATATGAAAACTAATATACAAGACACTTGTCAACTAATACAAACAAGACGTATGAGTCTTGATTTTTTGCTGTCTTACTCAAAATCCTTACAAATTTCTAAAATTATGGGCCGTCATTTTGAATTGCACTTGAATTAAGATTTATATTCAATACTTTTTGAGCCCCTGCAACAAACCTGTTGCAGGGGCTTTTACTTTTTAGCCACTCGAAATTGGGCCATCTAACGCAATTGAAACGGATTTATTACACCGAAAATGCAAAAAGTAGGATTTCACATCAGAAATCGGGGGTTTGACAACAATGTTTTTTCAAAACGCGCACTTCTCTCTATATTTACCTCAGAAATAACAAACAAAGCATCCTTCGGGATAAAGCAAAACTCAAAAATTAACCAAAAAACCTTGGAATTTTCCCCTCGAAAGTCCCAACTCTAAAATCCCTACAAGATGACTCAGCAAATTGAAGATTCAGTACTAGTTAGCAATTACATCAGCGGTGACGAAAAAGCCCTTGAAGTTCTGATCAATCGCCACAACCAACGTATCAGTAGTTTTATCTACTCTAAAGTTCTTGATAGGGATACCACCGAGGATATTTTTCAAGACACATTTATCAAGGTCATTAAAACCCTCAAAAAAGGTTCATATAGTGAAGAAGGTAAATTTTTACCTTGGGTAATGCGTATCGCCCATAATCTTATTATCGATCACTTTAGAAAGAACAAGAGAATGCCAATGTTCGAAGGTACCGATGACTTTAATATTTTCTCGGTAATTGGAGACGAAAAATTAAATGCTGAAAAACAACTTATTAAAGATCAGATTACCGCTGATTTAAAATTGCTAATAGAAGAATTACCGGACGACCAAAAAGAAGTTTTGGTAATGCGTATCTACAAGGACATGAGTTTTAAAGAAATCTCCGAAAATACAGGGGTTAGCATCAATACAGCTTTAGGTAGAATGCGATATGCACTTATCAATCTTCGCAAAATCATAGACAAAAATAATATTGTCTTGACAAATTAATGAGATAGATTTGAGTTCTTGACAATATTTCGAATGGAGTAGCGTTATTCATGTATAACAATGCTACTATTATGGAAAAAATCTACTCTGAGAACCTTGAAAAAGGAAAAAGTATTACAACTAGACCCGAGACCGTTCAGTTTTTGTTGAGTTTTTCAAAATCATTGCATATCGTGGAGTATCAGGATATGAAATTTGAGAACAATTTGAACTAGCACGATCTCAAAATCTGAAATCTTCCATCACTAAAATTTGGGAGATATTTAAAACGTAGGGCAAAAACGACATAGGAATACTATCCCGTTTTTGGTGTTACGTTTTTTATTTTTTATTTAAAATATTTCGGACAATTTTAGATTTTAAATAATCTAGTCTACTGCTAACTTTCCTGTTGAGGGAGAATTATCTTTACTTGCTTCCCGACACCTGTTCTATTCGCCAAGCGCTAAGGCACATTTTCTTTATCTGACTTATTTCCATTATAGGAATACAGCTTTTGAAGTAATTCATGCGGATTACTTCCTTAACTTATAGTATGCATTCAACACCGACTTTCTTCCAATCGTTTTTGTTATGATGTCATGTTCTAAATTCCAGCCTCTGGCGGGCGAATATTCCCTGCCATACCATATGATTTGAAGATGTAAATCGTTCCATAGAATTTTAGGGAACAGGCGTTTTGCATCTATTTCAGTTTGTCTTACATTCTTTCCATTAGTAAATCCCCATCGGTACATCAGGCGATGGATGTGGGTATCAACTGGAAAAGCCGGTATATCAAAAGCTTGCGCGACAACAACACTGGCTGTCTTATGGCCAACTGCAGGTAATTCTTCTAGAAGAGCAATATCTTGGGGAACTTTTCCACCATATTTTTCAATTAAAATTTTAGAAAGACCATAAATTCCTTTTGATTTCATTGGTGAAAGACCAACCGGCCTAATTATAGTCTTGATTTCCTCAATGGAGAGTTTTACCATATCATAGGGATTGTCCGCTTTTTCAAAAAGTAGCGGCGTTACCTGGTTTACCCGCACATCGGTACATTGGGCTGACATCAGTACGGCAATCAACAAAGTATAAGGGTCTTTGTGTTCAAGGGGAACAGGTATTTCGGGATAGATATCTTGTAGTGTCCGTATGGTAAAATCTACCTTTTCGGCTTTGGTCATTTTTGCTTAATTTCGTTCGTTCTAAAAACATAAATGTAACTGAAAATGGGCAAACTACAAGTGGGCGATAAGGTTCCGGAATTTCTGTCACAAGATCAAGATGGAACTATTATAAAACTATCTGATTATCAGGGACAAAAACTGATAATTTTCTTCTATCCAAGGGCCAATACGCCCGGGTGTACCGCCGAGGCCTGTAATCTAAGGGATAATTATGCCGCTTTAAAAGCTCAAGGATATGAACTTTTGGGGGTAAGTGAAGATTCGGGTAAAAAGCAATCGAATTTTAAAAATAAGTATGAACTTCCTTTTCCATTGTTGGCAGATGAAGACCATACGGTAATCGATACTTTCGGTGTGTGGGGGCCTAAAAAATTCATGGGAAAAGAATTCGATGGATTGCTTAGAACAACTTTTATACTTGATGAGGATGGGGTAGTGGAACGGATTATAGACAAAGTAAAAACTAAAGCGCACGCGGCGCAGATTTTAGATTAAAACAATGGCTATTTAATCAATAAAAAATCCTACTAAAAAAGGGATGCAAATGACGATATACTGGCATTTGCATCCCTTTTTAAATTCTCAGTGTATGTCAATGTAAATGATTCAAAATCCTATTTGGAATATGAAAACTAAGCTTTTTTAGACTTTTCCTCTTCTACCTTATCTACTTTTTCAGACTTTTTCACCAATTTCCGGGTAAACAGATTTTTCTCTTTGATAGTTTTGGCGATTCCTTTGGGTAGCATGTCTTCCCAGCCTTCTTCGTCATTTATAATTTTTTTCAGAACATCCCTAGAAAAAATATGCATGATTTCAGTATCGTAGTCGATAATGTCCATCACTTTACCATTATACTTGAAGAACTTATAGAGTTCTTTCATCCTAGGGTGTACTTTCACATTATTGCTGGTCATGATCTGTCCGGTATCCGGATTTTTCATGGGATAGAGGTAGACCTCAAGTTCCTTGAAAAATAATTTTCCGAAGGCTTCAAGGATACCACCGCTTAAATGACGATAATATTTTTCGTCGAAAATATCAACCAAGTTATTTACGCCCATGGTCAGGCCAATTTTCTCTTTGGTGTAATTGTTGAAATATTCTACCAATTTGTAATACTCCTGAAATTTAGAAATCATAACGGTGTGCCCCAGAGCACATAACAGTTCCGCGCGATCCATAAAATCCCGTTCGTCGATCTCTCCAGACG
>LAZR01001814.1_pt1 | contig 13043 bp, 11 predicted proteins | sample 329461 | NCBI WGS metagenome assembly LAZR01 (sample SAMN03002196, study PRJNA259156) | marine sediment metagenome | biome: sea floor; feature: Hydrothermal impacted sediments; material: marine sediment; isolation source: Loki non-amplified sample from Loki's castle hydrothermal vent sediment ...
AATTGGGATAAGAATATCATAAACTCGCTCGAAAATAGAACAATTTTATTTGCATCCAGCACAGACCAATATAGATTTGGGGTTCTAGCTTCAACAATTTTAGAAATCTCAAGTATTCCTGTGGAGGGTATACATGGAGCACTTCCAGGTAGATGTTTGGAGCGTATTATCAATTTTTTTTTGACTCAAGTCTCAAAATTATAAACAAGACGAAAGATGGAATAGATCAAGGAACAAATTCTAATTATTATTCATGCATCCAATTTTGTCCACCTATGCTCTACAAAAAAACAGAAGTTTCCGAATTGTTATCCTAAAACGAGCATGGAATCAATCCCAGAAAACTTACGAGATCCAGATTCAATTTAAATATGTTTTTCCGCTATGATAAATATTAATACCGTTACATATTAATTTAATTAGATTAAAATAATTAAAGCTAAACTGGAGCGGTAGAAAATGAGTGAAAATAAACCAAAAATTTTAGTAGTTTCAGATTTACATTTAGGTTCATTAGATAGTGAAAGGAAATTATTTATTCAATTTTTAAAGCGTGTTATTAATGGAGAATTCGGAAGTGATTTACAGGCCTTTATAATATTAGGAGATTTCATTGATTTATGTACTGACCTTCCTAGGACTCTTTTGAAAAGGAAAAAAACTCAAGAAATTTTTAATCTTTTACTTGAACTTAAAGATAAATTGAAGCTTGTTTTTTTGTTAGGAAATCATGAAATTCCTGTTACTCGAGACTATGATGAGAAATTTGAACGACGTAAAAAGAAATTTTTAAATAAATTTAAGCATACTAAATTCAATGAATTATTTGGTTCTGAATTATACTATCAATATTTATTATTAAAAAAATATGATAACGAGGATATGCTCCTAGCGTATAATTCGCGAGAGCAACTTGAAAATAATCCTATTAAAAAAATGACAATTGAAGGACTTGATTTAGACAGCGATTATAGGTGCTTTATGGCACATGGTTATCAATTTGAGAGTGAAGTATATCGGTTTTTTGGTGCACAATTATGGAAATCATTAATCACAAGTGATAAGTTTGAAGTGAAAGAAACTTATGATTATTTCTGGAATCAAATTATAAAGAATGGAAGAAAAATTAAGCCTATTAGATTTGAAGACATGAAAGAAGAATTAGCTAAGTTAAAAAGGAAGCCAATTAAATCAGTAGACACTGCTTTTTCAGGATTAAATATTTTAGAATTTAACTTTCTTAAATCCAGTATGCGTGTCATGAAAAAGTGGTACCGAGTAAGTAAACCTGCTTATTTTTTAAATGAAATAAAAGAATTTTTAGAGGATGATGATTATGATTTTTCAAAAATAAACCATGTTGTATATGGTCATTCTCATTATAAGGAAGTATCCTATGCAACAATCAATAATCAACAAGTAGAAGTAATAAATGATGGTTCTTGGCAACACATGCAACCTTCTTATGTAGAAATTTGTAGTAAAGGGAAAATGTATTTAAGAACTGTAGCAAATAATATTACTCCCTCCTAAATGTATTTAACAACGATCTTGCCAGTTAAAATCTTAGCTCTATTTCAGGTTGTTATTTTATTTTAGGTATAATCCGCACAAATTCTCGGTTAGTAAGATTAACAAGTAGAGAAAGTCTTTTTTTTTATCCCAATCATATTTTATTGAGATATTAAGTTTTTCACACTTTAGCAGTATTATTTATAATACTTATAATATAACTCATTATTATCAATATACAGTTCAAGAATACTGAGCTAAAAAGCCTTTTTCAGAATAATTTAGACAAAAAAAATGTAAAAAGGACTAAGAAATTCTTAAAATCTTGTCTATATTGTAAGTCTTGCCAGAACTCTTGTATAAAGGGGTTGGATCTATCAGAACGTCTTGCAGCTATTAAATTTGAATTGTTTAAAAGTGATAGAAAATATACATGGCTTCCTCATAATATTCCTTCTATATTCGGGAAATTTGTTAATGGGAGAAGAATTGCATATTTTCTTAGGAATATAAATAATTATTTGATACCATGGAAAAAGAGAGAAAAATTTGATAAATATCGAGTCCCAGAGACACGAGATGTCATATTTTTTTCGGGTTGTGGCATTCAACTGTTAGAGAATCAATATTTTACAATACTAGAGATATTAGTTAAGCTGGATCTTAACTTTGGACTAATTGATGGTTCATTTGATAAACTGGTATGTTGTGGGGCGCATTTAATGGATTATGGCCAATTTGAACATGGTATTTACCTTCTAAATAATTTAATCGATGAGATAAAAAAATTTAATACCAAAAAAGTGCTGGTTTATTGTGCATCTTGTTTTTATGGTCTTAAAAAACTTGCTCCCCAATTTATCGAAGATTATGATTTAGAAATTATTTATGTAGCAGACTATTTTGCTGAATTGTTGAAAAAAGAAGAAAATAAAGAACTTCTTAACACTCTCAATATTAAATCTAATGTTATCACGATTCATGATTCTTGCCACCTTACACACAGCGGTGATACTTCAAGCATTAGAAACCTTCTTTCTGTTCTCCCAAATGTAAATATATCCGAAATGAATCATAATAAACATAATTCGATTTGCGATTTATACTGTATATTTAGAGAATTAGACAACCCTCTAAAACTAATCTTGAAAAAAGATATTATGCCAATAATCGATGAAGCAGTTGAATCAAAAGCTGATGTATTATGCTCACTTTGTCCTGGATGCCATGCATTCTTAACAATATTCGGAGATGGGTTCTCTTCTAGCCTTGGTTTAAGGAAAAAGAGGATTTTAGTAAGAAATTGGGTTTCCATTTTAGGGGAATATTTAGGAATTAGAAAAAGGGATATGTTAAGTCATCGGCTTTCTCACTTCATAACAATTCCTTTTAAAGATAGTGGACTATGGTATTTATTACAGGTTTTAAAAGCATTCGTAAGAGGATATATGGGGTTGAAGGAACCAAAATAGAATAATGTAATGAAATCTTCAATGACTTACCACATGTAAAAACAAACGGGTTAATTTAAAAATAGAAATAATTTTCAAATTAAAGGTAAAAAAATAAAATAGAATCAAGATACATACTTACTAGAACGTTTTAAACACTTTTCAGCATCATTAATTATAGTTTCAATAATATCCTTGACGGAATCTACACTATTTATGAGTCCCGCACTCTGACCTAATAAGAGAGCTTTATTTTGTCTGTTTCCTTTTGACACATTTCCATAATGACTGACTTCTTCTATCAAATCCTTCATTGTCATTTTTTTTTCTGATTTAGTTTTACGCCCGTGCTCTTCAGTATAAGCATTTCTCCAAAGTCTAATGGGTCCAAGCATCCCTGTTACTATAACGGTATCTTCTGCTTTAGCAGGTGGTATAACATCTTTATAGGCTTTTGGAAATTTACACTCTTTTGATGCAAGAAATCTTGAGCCCATGACCACCGCTCCCGCGCCTATTGATAAAGCGGCAGCGAGCCCTTGCCCTGTAGCAAACCCTCCGCATGCAATTATTGGTACTTCTGGATATTTTTGGGTAACTTGTTGTAGAAGCACTAAAGTACTAACTTCTTCATATGATTGGTGACCTCCTCCCTCATTTCCAGTACATATTATTCCATCAACATTTGAAGCAATACATTTATCTGCCAGCCATAAAGCCGGTGCAACATGGAAATGTTTAATCTGAGAACTACTTTCTTTCAATTTTTGGAATGATCTACTTGCAGGTAGCATTCTGGAACTACCAGCTGAAGTTACAATATATACACATTGCTCTTTTAGCTTAGGATTATCCATGATAAATTCAGGAATTTCTGAGCACATTTTTTCGGCGTCTTGTTGTACTCTAGTTGTTCGGATATTAACACCAAAGGGCTTATCAGTATGTTCTGCTAAATATAGTAAGTTTTCCTTCATATCTTGTCGAGATTTTAAATACATTTCTGGTGAACCTATAGGTGAATCATGGCCAATTCCACCCGCCTCTGACACGGCTAATGCTAAATCCCTTAGGCCAGACCCACCCATCGGTGCTTGAAAAATTGGGTGCTTAATTCCCAACATTTCAGTAATATATGTTTTTAAAACCATTTTTTTCACATTTAGTTTGTTATTTATTTTCTTCGATGTTATATTTAAAAATTTTTGCCCTTTAAAGCTCGTTAAACATTTTATACTAAATATTTCCCCTAAATTTTCATTGAAATCAGACTTTTAATTTATCTTTCCATATTTATTACAAATTCACTCAAAAATACTTTTCTATAGATTTTTGACTATTGTTCTATGGTATATATCAAATGGACTTCTTCCCTACTCAAGTCAAACAATTCATAGCTCTAACCGTTCCTTCATCTTTTTGACATGATAATCTTCTTATTTTTTACCCTGTGTAGGGAGACACTTCTTTCTAATGCCTTTCATTTTAATTTTTTATTTTTTTAAAACTAAATATTTATTTTTTAATTATAGAAATTAATAAACTTTCCCTATTACAACAAAATAAAGCAAAATGGTTAAAATAAAATGGACGCATAACTATATTGAAGAATTAGATGATATTGCAAATTAAATATTTTTTTTAAGATTTAAACTTAATATAGATATGTTAGGTTATTGAAAAATATTCAATTAGTTAATATCAATTTTTAAAAAATAAATAAGAATAGGTAAACGTAATATGGCAGATGATATTGAAATTAAAGATGGAAAAATTTTCGGAGGTTGGCGAGCCCCAGAAAATCTTGCTAGAGCCAGTACTACATCAATTCATGATGATGATGTAGCCAAAAGTGTTGGTATGCGTGGTGGAACAATACAAGGAACTATACATTTAAGCATGTTCGCACCTTTAGCGCAGAAAATATTTGGTGATCGTTGGTTTGAGCAGGGGAATGTTAGCATGTATTACACGTTTGCAACAATCGATAAAGAAGAAGTAAGAGCAATCATTGAATTGCCCCAAGGGACAACTGAAGAGATATTACCCATTGCAATGAAAGATGTGCAAGTTAAAGCGTGGGCTGAATTGAAAAATGGGCAACAAATAATGACAGGGACAATATCAACAGGTTCACCCAAAGAACCATCATATTTACAATCTTTAGAACTAAAAAATAGTAAGCCCGAGGATTTACGTATTTTAGCAGGATATAAAGTCGGCGACGAGCTTCCTTCTGAAGAGATTTTACTCACACAAGATGCAGCCAATAGTGGATTAAGAAGAATAACAGATCAATTGGATTATTATAAAGGAAAAGATAAATCTCCTTGGGGAAATGCGATCTTATATCCGACAGCTTTGTTTGAGGCAATGGCTTTGGGTTTTTCGCGAACAAGTACGGATGAATTCAAAGCTGTTCCGTTCTATGGTGCGACTGAGCTTAGAAATATAAACGGACCAGCACTTATTGGCGTTCCTTATATTACTAAAGGGAAATATGTTTGTATTGGAGTGTCTAGGAAAACGGAGTATTTTTGGCTTGATTCTACATTAGAAGAAAAAGAAACGGGAAAAATAGTAGCATCAATGCGTCACTTGAATCGTTTTATGAAGGCAGGATCCCCACTCTATAAAGATCAGTAATTTTTCGTAAGTTTTCGAATAAGTTGCTTATTTATTTTTATTTTTTTTATTAGTATCTCAACCTTTCTTTGCCTATTGTGGAATGACCACCGTGACCGGGATATAATTTGAACTCATCCGAAATTTTAGGATAATATAATATTTTTCTAATACTAGCCATCAAATTATTATAATTTGTAAGTTGCCTTGGGATTCTCCCACTCAATAGAATATCCCCGGTAAAGATAAGCATGTTTTTATAATCTATCAACATTATATCATTTATACTATGACCCGGTGTTTCAATTATATGAAGACGTTCTGCTCCTATCTCGATTACATCATTTTCTTTAATAAAATGTATATTCTCAACTTTTCTTCCCCCAAAATTCTTGATCAATAATGGAATATTAAAATAATCCATGATATCAATGGCGCATTGAATATGGTCATGGTGTGCATGAGTACCTATTAAATAAACCGGTTTATATCCCTCTCTATTTACAACGCTTTTAACATCGTTTGAATCAATCCCGGGATCAACAATACCAATTTCTTTTGTACTTTCATCCCCAAAAAGATAACAATTAGTTCTGAATCTACCGCTCACTTTCAACCGGTTTAAAATAATAGCCATTCACCGATTCATTCGATATTTATAAGTTAAAGTAGCTTCAATTTTTAAATTATTATTTTTAGGAAGACTTTTCTTAGTTATATAATCATTGAAATCAGACTCTGAATTTACCTTTCCATCCCAATTTCAAAGTAAATTGGGACAAAATTTAAGAATACTTTCCAAAAAATCACAAGTAAAGAATTGATTATACTCAGCAAAAAGGTTTTAAAAAAAATAAAACTCTCATTACAATGATCCTATCAATTATGATCTTAAAAAAAGATAGTAAGAATTGCGAACAAATTTATTTCGCATCTCGAACCATTAACCACATTGATAAATTCAGGGGATCTGGAAGATCTATTTTTTTAACAACATGAAATCCATACTTTTCATAAAGTGAAACATTCTTTTCATTTTGAGTCTCCAGATACATAGGTTTTCTTTCTATGTCAGCTTTTTCTACAATTGCTCTTAATAATTTTCCTCCAAAACCTTTTCCTTGAAATTCTTGTGAAACACCAATTATAAATAGATATATATATGGCTCTAGATTAAGACTTTTCTTCGCTTCTTCCATGGCTTTTTCCACTGCTCCCATCATCTTTCGAAGACTTACCAATTTCATAGAGACAATAAAAGCACCACTTCGAATAATTCTCAAGAAAGTCATTGGTTTATCATGTGGGGTTATTGCCATAATACCTTCTAAATTTTCAGATGTCGAGACAACATTACCATATCTGAAACTAAATCTAATCATCAACTTAGATATTAAACGTCTCTTATCTTCGCCAATATCTATCTTATTATAGATTGGATCGTCATAAAAAGCGTTAGCAAGTACATTTGCTGCTTTCTTAATATCTTTTTTTTTTATTTCATATAAATCACTAATTAATGACATATATGTAAAACGATCTCTACTTATTTAAATAGTATTAGTTTCTAATTTCTATATCTATCCGGGATTCTCCTCCCATAATTGCAGTATTATAAGTAGCAATATCACCAGCTGTTCTATAATAAATAACATCCAGAGATTCTCTATGAGTTATAACAAGATATTCAATAGTTAAAGCTAAAGATAGATAATCTGAGATTTTAATTTTTAATATCTTTAGGAATCAAATTTTTTGCATGTTTTTGAAATAATTTTGAGTTTTTCTAAATTTCCAATTTGAATCCTTAGTCTATATGGTTTCTGATTTCGAGTTTCCATATAAGCCTCAGTATAGAGAACCCCTAACCAATATGCTTTTTCTTTAGTATCAATGAATTCGAAATAATTTTCTTTCAACTCATTTTAGATTTAATAAATGTGATTATAAACTAAAATAATTTTTTTTTAAGAGTAAAAAGATGTGGAGGAGATGGAGGGAGAGGGAGTTTTTCACGCGAGAGATGTCCACGCATGCTTTGAACCCTCGAAGGCCTTTTGGCTTTTCATTGAGATACAGAAAATTTGCCATTTTCCTACTAAGGCTATTGCCTTTGTATCTGGATCTTAAGTCCAGCACCTATAGTCTTGACCCATTCAAGCGGAAGTGAGACCTTTTTAACCCGGTCAATTTGACCATGCTCGGTTATCCCTCCGAAGTTAGGATTTATTTTTCTTTATCTTCCACTCCTTTTCAATTACTCATTTTCTTGGTCAAGAACAATAATTCAAAGTCTTAATTTTAATTTAAATTTTTCTTTGCTTTGGGTTATTAACAAATTGAAAAGAATTAGTATTGAAATATTTATGGTAAAAATCCATTCATAAAAAAAACTTAGAAATGGGAAAATGTAATGATATAAATCATAAAAGGACTAAACTGTAATGAATCTATTGCAACTTCTGAGAAAAAAATATTAAATAAAAAAAATAACATCAAAAAACAATCGTATACTATTTGATGAGTGAGTTGTTTAACTCAATTCTAAATTTGTGCTAATTGATTATACAATCCTGGTAAAGCATCTTTAAACGTATCATCTGGAATTTTTTCAAGGATTTCGGCTGCAATTGTTTTCAATATCTCTCGATATTTTCCCGGTTTTTCATCTCGCCGTAGAATTAGTGCCACTACATAATTCTCAACGGAGATAAAGTCTGTACCGACTCCTGAGAAAAATGATACGACTTTGTTGTTTTTCAACGCAATAGACGCGAAGCCCGGTTTCAAACTTTGATACCTATGGCTTGAATACACCTGTGTGAGCAGATTGTTTGTAATTCTCAAAGTATGGGGGTAGAACCCTTCGTTTATGGGTCCAATTTCATTGTCCCATCTGATAACCAATATTCCAACTGGCATTTATAATTTTCCTCTAAAACTATGAATTTTAAATTTATTCTTACTTAAATAAATAAAAATAAAATTTATAATGTTTTTCAAAAAGAATTTCATTAGTGATGGATAAAAATTAGAAATATTTAATATTGTATTTAATTAAATGCCCAAAATTTAATGGAAGAGTTTATTCAGTCTCTAATTCTATTACGATAATCTTTCCAGCATCATTTGTTTCAACTAGACCGATTGCTTCTAGTTGGTGAACAAATTTTCTGACTAGTACAGTAGGGGAACCAAGAGCATTTCGGAGATCATCAATAGATATACCCCCTACTTCATCAATTATTAAAAAAGCTTTGAATAATGGTTCTCTTTCCATTAAGGGTTTAAGTTTTGTGAAATACTGTATCTTATGAATATTATCTTTTTGAAACTGTTTTATCTCAACAACTTTCGAATTTGCTTGATCTAATTCTTTTTGATGTTCTTCTTCAATTCTGCTAAGTTTTTCGTTTAATTGGCTAACTTCTTCATTTGCAGCCCTATTTTTATCATTTAATTCCCCCACTTTACCAATTAATTCCTCAAATTTTGATTTCATATTTTCAAACCTAACTGCCATATCTTTTACTTCGGAGTCTTTTTCAGTAGACGCTAGTTTACTATCTAATATAGCCGCATCTAATTCCCCCACTTTCGCTTTTAGTTCTTGTGATTCGATTCTACGTTTACTTTCCAACTGAGTTATTAATTTAACTTGTTCTTCCTTGAATTTATCGGTAAAAGCTTGTAATTCTTGAATTTTATTGTTCAAATTTTTAACTGCCTCATTTTTCAACATTAACTCTGAACTTTTCTCAGCCAAATCTGTTCTTAAGTTTCCCATTGTTTCATATGCTTCTTCTATTTTTTTTTGAGTAGGAACTAGTTGTTTTTTCACTAATTCGAGTTCCCTTTGAGATTGAGCCACTTCTCCCTTTGCATATTGTAAATCAAGTTCTCTTTCATTAAGAAGCTGCCTTTGTGTTCCAATTAATTCCTTCAATTCCAAAATATCTGCTGGGATATCAGACATTTTTGAGATTTTTCCTTTTTGTTCTTCTATAATTCCTTCTTGTTCACTAATGATTCTTTTTTGGCGCCCTATGAGTGTAGTTAATTTATCAACTTTAGCTGTTAGTGTTGATTCAATGTTTTGGCTAGATTCAATGTTATCCAACATGTCTCTTAAATCTCTCGGCATGGATCATCTACTTTTAGATTTAATTTAAAAAGCGTATTTAATGTTATTTATATAGAAAATATATTTATTAATTTTTTTGAATTACATGTTACAACAATTATATACATAATGTTTTTATAATTATTGGAATAGAAAGCCATTTAAAATCTTAGTTTGATTCCTTTAGTTAATTTTGAGGTAAATTAATTTGTCTGCTATTTGTTATAAATCCCAGCAACTGGATCTCATCGTTTTAGTATCTTTCAATCATTTAAATAAAGATGGAAGATTAAATCTGAAAAAAATTAGATTCTTTAAAAATTTAGAGGACGTAATCAATTGCTTAGATGAAAATCAATTGAAATTAATTAAGAATCAAGATCTTAATAAATTCAATACTATTAAAGATCTGATAAAATTACTTACGGATTATTTTTCTGGAAAATCTATAAATCTTACTGAAGAAATTAATAGCTTGAATATCGAAATTGATTTAAATAAGAAATTTAAAACTTTATTTTCTCAAAGGGTAATTAGGACTGTTATGCAACTTAAAAGAGGGGAAATAGCTACATATTCAGAAATTGCAGAAAAAATTGGTTCTAAAGCGTATAGAGCTATAGGAAATGTTTTAAGAAATAATCCATTGCCACTCATAATCCCATGTCATAGAGTAGTAAAAAAATCTGGTGATATTGGGGGATTTATGGGAAATACGAATAAAGAATGGCAACAGAATCTCAAAAGAAGCCTATTACAACTTGAAGGTGTTACAAGTATTTAATGTTCAACAATCTCTTTGTTAAATAGAAATCGTTTTAAGAATACTCTTCTTTTACATCATATTATGGTAAAAATATCAACACTGACCCCTTATCTCCCTAACTCACCAGCGGAATTTTGTACGAATCCATATGATATTATAGATAAAGAAGAAGAAAATAAATTGAAACAAAATCAAAACTCATTAATTCACCTCATCTTACCAGATGGACAAGGAGAAGAGGCATACCAAAACGCTTCAAACTCTTACCATAGATTCAAAGATGCAGGTCTAATCATACGAGAAGAAAATCAAAGTATTTTTGTTTATCGTCAGGAATCCGAGCAATTTAGTCAACAAGGCTTCATTCTTGGTTTAGCCCTTCAAGATTATGTGGAGGGAAATATTGTGAAACATGAGAATACAAGAGAAAAACCATTAAAAGACAGAACCAAGCATATTATTTCAACAAACGTTGCTGCTGGTTTAGTATGGTCAGTATATAGATCAAATAAAGAAATAAACGCTATATTAGAACAAATAAAAAAAAAAACCCCAAAATTTGACTTCATGAAATTTGGATACCGGCATATCCTATGGCAGGAAGATAACTCTGAGAAGATAAATCAATTATCGGAACTCTTTAAAGACATAAAAGTTTTTATCGCTGATGGTCATCATAGAGCGGCGAGTGCCGCAGAATACCGTAAAATTCAATTACAAAAGGGGGAAACATCTAATAATACCGGCGCTCCGTGGCAATTTCTATTATCATATGTAGCTTCTGATGATCAAGTCCGTATTTTGCCATATAACAGAGTAATAAGAAGATTACCTCTAAGTGAGAATGACTTTTTAAAGGAGTTGAAAAAAATTTATGACATTAAACCTATTGTAGAAGCTTCAAATCCCGAATATAAGCATCAAATTACATTATATCTTAAAGGAAAGTGGTTTAAGTTAACATTAAAAGAAAAAAACTTTTACTCTGAATATGAAGGTCTGGATGTAACCATTCTTCATGACAAAATTTTGAATCCGGTTTTAGGAATTTCTGATCCTAGATCTGATAAAAATCTCTTCTTTGTAGGCGGGATACAAGACCCCAATAAAATGGAAAACTATGTTACTGAAGGAAAAAATGATTGTTTTTTCAATCTGTTTCCTGTTGATATACGGAACCTGGAATCAATTGCCGAAATTGGTGGAGTGATGCCGCCTAAATCAACTTGGTTTGATCCAAAAGTACTTTCTGGTCTTGTTCTCCACGATTTATTGGAGAGTTAGGAAATTATTTCATTTATTTTTTAGGAAATTTGAAATTTTCTCAGCAATCATAACTGCTGCTTGAACTTGATTTTCTTTAGATTGGCTTGCTATATGTGGAGTAAGAATTAATTTACCCTTAAAGTTTATAAATTCTTCATTTTTTAAAGGTTCTTCTCGATAAACATCAAGGGCCGCACCTGCAATTTCTCCATTCTTTAAAGCTTCTATTAAAGCATTATCGTCAATTAACTTACCTCTAGCAGTGTTTATAATAATGGAATTCTTTTTCATTAGTTTAAATTTCGCTTTATCAATTATATTTTCAGTTTTGGGTGTTGCAGGGAGATGTAAAGATATTATTTGAACATTTTTTAATAATTCTTCAATAGAAGAATAGACACGGCATCCTATTTGTTTAGCTTCTTCTATAGCTTGCGGTCCCTTGCTAAATCTGGAATAAACGCCAACAGTCATTCCTAGTGCTAATGCTCTTCTAGCTAATGCTTTTGCTATGTTTCCAAATCCAATTAGCCCTAATTTTTTACCATTTAAAGTATAGCCTAAGAATTGGCTTTTATTCCATTCTCCGATATGCATTGTTCTATCAGCATCTGAAATATGCCGTGCTAAACTAAACATTAATCCAAGAGCAAATTCTGCTACTGTAATCGCAGGAGCTTCAGGCGTATTTAAAACTTCGATGTTAAGTTCACTTGCTTTTTGTAAATCTATATTATCTAACCCGACTCCCGCTCTCCCTATCACTTTTAGATTTTTCGCATTTTCTAAAATTTCTACAGTAAGTTTTGTCCTTGATCGAACAACTATTCCGTCGAAGTCACCGATTTCTTTTTTTAATTCTTCATGTGTAATTTTAAAGTCCGTAACCACATCAAAACCATTATCACGAAATATTTTAATTCCTTCTTCTTGGAGTTTATCACTAATTAATATTTTCATAATACTTCACTTCGATTTAAATTATATTCTTACTATATAACAAAATAAATCATAAATGCTTTTTGCTAAAAAAAATGATAAAAATTTATTATTTTAATTCTGAAACGATATCTGTGAGGACTTTTAACATTTCTTGCAAAGAATTTACAGTTATTTCGCCCATGTGTCCAATTCTAAATGTTTTACCTCTTAATGAGCCGTATCCATTGACAATTCTATATCCCTTTTCCAATAAAGTTGAAACTAATCTCCCAATATTAAGATTCAATGAATTATTAATAGTAGATACCGTGTTTGACTCGAATCCTTTTTCTGGAAACATTTCAAAACCATTATCTAA
>LAZR01001815.1_pt1 | contig 13038 bp, 13 predicted proteins | sample 329461 | NCBI WGS metagenome assembly LAZR01 (sample SAMN03002196, study PRJNA259156) | marine sediment metagenome | biome: sea floor; feature: Hydrothermal impacted sediments; material: marine sediment; isolation source: Loki non-amplified sample from Loki's castle hydrothermal vent sediment ...
CTTCCTGCGTAATAGAAAGCGAAACGTCTCGTGTCCCATCAGAATTAACAAATGCGTCTACAAATACAGATTTAAAATTAGTCATAGGTTGACCATCCATGTTTACAGTAAATTCCCTATTGTCGGTATTAAGTTCTATTCCAATTATTGCCATGATTTTTCCTTTTCATCAGATAAAAAAAAGCACTGACATCATAACGATGCCAGTGCCCCGAAGAGTTAGATTTTAGTAAGTTTGCTGACCTGGAATCCAGCTTGTTCCAGCTAGAGGCACACGTGCCATCGCCGCTGATTCAACGGTCAATGCAACCAAATCTTCTGGTTCCAAATTACGTAAATCATTCTTACCACATGCTCTTGCTAAGGTTTGTGCTTCTAGTGTTAAAACACGAATGTAGTTAGCTAATAAACGGCCACCTTCAACAGGATCTAAGCGTTTAGATAACTCAGGATCTTGCGTTGAAATACCGGCAGGGTCTCGACCTTCATGATAATCATCGTAGAAGCCAGCCGCTGAACCAATCGCTTTGAACTCTGCATCGTATTTAGGATCGTTACAACCCAAGGCAATCAATGCTGCTGTACCGATAGCGACCGCATCCGCACCCAGTGCCATACATTTAGCCACGTCAGCACCATTACGGATACCGCCAGACACAATCAGCTGAACCTTACGGTGCATGCCCATTTCTTGCAGTGCTTGAACCGCTTGAGGAATCGCCGCCATTGTCGGGATACCAACATGTTCAATAAACACTTCTTGCGTTGCCGCTGTACCACCTTGCATACCGTCAACGACGATAACATCAGCACCCGCTTTTACGGCTAGTTTCACATCATAGTAAGTACGTGTTGCACCAACTTTGATGTAGATAGGCACTTGCCAGTCAGTGATTTCACGTAATTCTAAAATCTTGATGGCTAAATCATCAGGGCCAGTCCAGTCAGGATGACGGCAAGCACTACGTTGATCGACACCCATCGGCAAGGTACGCATTTTGGCTACACGGTCAGTAATTTTCTGACCTAATAACATACCGCCACCACCAGGTTTCGCGCCTTGACCTAATACGACTTCAATCGCATCGGCTTTGCGTAAATCATCTGGATTCATACCGTAACGTGATGGCAAGTATTGGTAGACCAATTTACTTGATTGACCACGTTCTTCTGGGGTCATACCACCGTCACCTGTGGTGGTTGAGGTACCCACAGCTGATGCACCACGACCTAATGCTTCTTTTGCATTGGCGGATAAAGCACCAAAGCTCATCCCTGCGATAGTGACCGGTGTATCAATCACAATCGGCTTTTTAGCAAAGCGTGTACCCAAAGTCACAGAGGTATTACATTTTTCACGATACCCTTCTAATGGGTAACGAGACATACTGGCACCTAAGAACAATAAATCATCGAAATGCGGTAATTTACGTTTTGCACCCCAGCCACGGATATCATAGATACCGGTATCAGCCGCACGACGGATTTCTGCCATCGTTGAACGATCAAATGTCGCTGACTCGCGGAGTTCGGTTGTTGGTTTTTTCTTTTCGCTCATGTTCTATTCCTCGCAAAATCAGCTATTAGTAAGCACCAGCGTTATCAACTTTGAAGTTGTATAACTGACGGGCTGAGCCATAACGTGTAAAGGCTTTAGGGTCATCATCAAAACCAGCTTGATCTAATAAGCTAGTCAACTCATCAAGGTGTTCTTGGCGCATTTCTTTTTCGATGCAATCTGCACCTAATGATTTAACGCTACCTTTAACGTAGATATGGGTTTCATACAGTGAATCGCCTAGAGCATCACCGGCATCACCACAGACAACTAACGCACCTGCTTGACCCATAAAGCAACTCATGTGACCGACACTGCCTTTCACAACAATGTTGGCACCTTTCATTGAAATACCGCAGCGTGATCCCGCATTACCTTCAATGACTAACAAACCACCGTGAGCGGTTGCAGCCGCTGCTGATGAGGCATCCCCTTTCACATGCACTTTGCCCGACATCATGTTTTCTGCGACGCCTTGACCGACATTACCGTGAATGGTGATTTCGGCTTCTTTATTCATACCTGCGCAGTAGTAACCAGCGTGACCATGGATATCAATTTTTAACTTCTGGTCAACGCCAACGGCCAAGTTATGATGACCTTTAGGGTTAAGTACTTCCCATTCTTCAATGGTCATTTCGTTTGCTTGCTCATGCAGGGCATGGTTCAAATCGGTGACCGTTTCTGAGGCTAAATCGATTGTTTTCATGGTGCCTTTCTCTGCTCTTACTGTTGATGTATTACTCATGTTGTTCTCCTCATGCACCAATGACTATTTGTCTCTTTCCCAGACATAAATTGTTGATGGCTCTGGTTCCCATACTTTCGCGTTTTCGATACCAGGTAATGTGGTTAATGCTTGGTATTCAGAGGCCATAGCAACGTAATCATCTGTTTCAGCAATAACCGCTGGTTTACACGCAATAGGATCACGCACAACAGCAAAACCATCTTTGGTACCGATAGTGAACGTAAAGAAACCATCGAGATCTTTCAGCGCATGCTCTAAAGCTTGGTTTAGGCTATCGCCTTGTTGCAAACGATGCGTTAAGTAACCAGCCGCCACTTCTGAGTCGTTTTCAGTATCAAATTTGATACCGTCACGTTCCAGTTCCATACGTAAACGGTTGTGATTAGATAAAGAACCGTTATGAACAAGGCATAAATCTAAGCCTGTTGAGAATGGGTGGCTACCGGCCATAGTGACCGCTGATTCAGTCGCCATACGTGTATGGCCAATGATGTGGCTGCCTTTCATTTGGTCGAGCTTAAACATATCAACGATACGTTCTGGCAGACCGACTTCTTTCAAGATTTCAATAGATTTACCTGAACTCATGATCAAGACTTCAGCATGATTTTCTTCTAAGTATTTCTCGACGATTTCAGCATCTAAATCCACTTTAAAGACGGCAACTTTGCTGTTTTGAAACCAATCAACTTTGGTCGACAGGTCCGTTTCAACAGACTTAGCTAATGCTGCCCAGTCAAAGCTTTCATCTTCATGACGCAGTGTTAACTTAACGCCATCATCTACCGCATCGCCATACACCGCAAAGCCGGCACTATCAGGGCCACGATCAGTCATGGCAATCAACATCGGGGCAAATAACTCACCGAGTTTGTCTTCCATCGCTGGGTTTTTTAAATAAAGACCTACGATTCCACACATAAGATTTCTCCTAGCCTATTCCTGTTAGGAATGTTTAATAAAATTCAACGTAACGATTGATTTCCCAATCAGAGACATGACGCATGTACTCCACCCATTCCATGTGTTTTAGTTCTAGGAACTCTTTGGCAAACTCTTCGCCTAATGCGCCTTTAACCACATCGTCTTTTTCTAATTCAAGCAGTGCTTCATGCAAATTCTGAGGCAAAATACCAATGCCTTTTTTTGCTAATTCTTCTGCTGACAAGTCATATAAATTGATGTCGTAACCTGGACCAGCTTCTAGTTGACGCTCAACACCATCAAGACCTGCGGCAATCGCTGCTGCAGCTGTAAGGTATGGGTTACAAGTACCATCTGGAAGACGTAATTCAATGCGACCGTAAGGAATACGAACCATGGTTGAGCGATTGTTATTACCGTATGAAATATAGGCTGGAGCCCATGTTGCACCGGATAAAGAACGGCCTACAACCAAACGCTTGTATGAGTTAACTGTTGGTGCAGCAATCGCTGACAATGCAGGTGCGTGAGCCAAAATACCGGCCATAAAGTGATATGCCAGTTTCGATAAACCATGACCTGTTTCATCACTATCATCGTGGAACAGACTCTTTTCGCCATCACCGATCGACATATGCATATGCATACCATTACCTGGACGGTTGCTAAATGGTTTAGACATAAACGAACAGACCATGCCCATTTCATTGGCAATTTCACTGGCGGCCATTTTGAACATGATGTAATCATCGGCACTTTTCAGTACGTCAGCGTAGGTGTAGTTGATTTCAAACTGGCCGTTGGCATCTTCATGGTCGATTTGATAAATATCTAGGCCAACTTCAATCAATGATTCAGTCAATTTTTCAAGGAAAGGTGCTTGGCGACTAATGCCTTTGTAGTCATAACACGGTTTTTCTAAGGTGTCGGTTTCTTCAAAAGGATGCAGGTTGCCGTATTCATCTTTCTCTAATAATGAAAACTCAGGCTCAAGACCGGTATATAGAATCCAGCCGTTTTCAGAGAGGCGTTCGATTTGTTTTTTCAGTACCACACGGCTGTCATGGCTGTATGGCTGACCATTTACGTGACCATCACAAATAATACGTGCATAACCCGGTTGCCAAGGCAGTAGTGTTAACGAGCTTAAATCACCCATTGCCATGTAGTCAGGGCCATTGGGTTTGATACCCATACCCCAAATAGCACCACCAGCAAAACCAGCACCGGTTTTAACGATGTCTTCCAAATGTGCAGCAGGCACAGATTTCACTTTGGCCACACCATGGATATCAACAAACTGTGCAAAGACATATTTCACATCATGAGCCGCTAAAAATTGCTCAGCATGCTCGATTTGTTTGTCTAGCGAAGCCGTCTCATCGTATTCGTATTTCATATTTTGTTCCTCTGTATTAGTGTTCAGCACAGGGGCTATGACTCTTTAAAATAAAGGTCAAGCCCCACCGGACCACCGCCATGCTCTTCGATAATCGTGAGCAAGGTGTTCCATAGGTATGGTCCAAAAGTGCCGTCACACCAGATGCGATAAACAGGTTGGCCATTAAGCTCCTGTCTCAGCACCGTTGCCGATACACCGGCGATGACGGTCATAACTAAATGATGGTTTTCTAAAGCGTGCTTATCCAACTCTATGGCACACACTTCAGCAAACAACTTAGGTAATAATTCTCCTGATAAAACAAACGAGGCATCTGAACGTAACACCTTATGTACGCCATGCTCGTTTACCTTGGTTTCGTTTAATTGTTCAACCAGTGTTGATGACTGCTGGTCTTCTACTAAAAACTCACTATTTCCCAAACGTAAAACGATGGCTTGGTTATCTTGTACTGCCCAACTATTGGCAGTTGCCGCGACAGTCAAATTGGATGATGTTAACCACGCCGCTGCATTAGGACCTTTCACACCCAAGCGAGGCAGACAGCTGACATCACAGATACTCAATACGCTTTGGCGTTGCTTCTCAGTGGCAGCATCTGCAAAACGAATTGCAGTCTCTGTGCCATTCACTATCCCAACAACCGGGTTTGCTAGAAGCTGAGCTTGCATCACGGGACTTCTAAATACAGGTTTTTGCACGCTTATCTCCTTAGCTATTTAGTAAATGAAAAAATGGCGCTTTGACGACAGTGGCAGTAATTAATGCACCGGAATCATTACGAATCTGAAATTGCTGCCCTTCTTTGCTCTGTTCTGGTGCAACAAAAGCAATACCGATAATGCGATTCAAATACTGACTAACACTGATACTGGTGACACGACCTTTTATGGCGCCGTTATCAATGACCAAATTACATTCGTTAGGCATCTCACCGTCGAAGTCTGCTGCTAGAGCAAACGTCACCAACGTTTTTTTCAATGGTTTCTTTTCAATGATCTTCATACTGCGTTGACCAATGAAGTAGGGTTTGTCCATCGCCAATAACGGCGCTGAATGTGCTTCTAGTGGATGCGTTAAGCCATCGGTGTCATGGGCAATCAAGTGATGTCCCATTTCTAATCGAAGTAAACGCTGTGCATCCGTACCAAACGGTCTTAAGCCGACAGGGGTTCCTGCATCAATAATGGTTTCCCATACATACAAACCGGCTGTTGAAGGCACATGTATCTCAAAGGCATCATCAGCAACAAAGCCAACACGAATAATACGAGCATCAATGCCAACCACTTTTCCTTGACGAATAGCCCCTACTGGCATGCCCGCTTCAGAGATATCAATATCGGTAAGCGGGCCTAAAATATTTCTCGCGACTGGACCTGCGATAGTCATTGCCGCCATCGCACCGGTGACATTTGCTAGTGTGACTTGCAGGCCTGAAATTTGTAATTGACGTTGTAGTTCACGGTAAACCGACGCCGCATTGCCTGAACTACTGGATAGATAAAATGTGTTTTCATCAAGTCGACCACATAAGCCGTCATCCACCATCACACCAGTCTCATCAAGCACTAAGGCTAAACGAGTTGAGCCAACTTTTTGTCCAAACTTACCCGTGTAGACTCGCTCCAAGAAGGCTTTCGCATCAGGGCCCATTACTTCAATTTTGCCCAAGGTACTTGCATCAATTAGACCGGCGTTTTTTCTCACCGCTAAGGCTTCTTGTTGCATCGCTTGAGCAGCGTTGATATTCACACCAGCTGGTTTGTAGTAAGCAGGACGGAACCAGCCACCAGCATCATTCATTACAGCACCGTTTTCTTTATGCCATTGGTGTATGGCGGTATAACGGTGAGGATGGAAACCACGTCCGCCTAAATGTCCTATCGGGGTCGGATGGAAGAATGGACGTGCTGTGGTTGAACCGATTTTCTCAACAGGTAATTGACGAATACGAGCCAAAATACGGATGGCATTCATATTGGAATGTTTACCTTGGCTTGGCCCCATACCAACAGTAGTAAAACGTTTCATCAATTCGATATTGTCGAAACCTTCTTTTGCCGCATTAATGAAGTCTTTAACCTGAATATCTTCATCAAAATCTACAAAGTTTTTACCTTTAGGGTGATTAACGATCGGGTAAGGATGACTTGGGCGAGAGCTTAATTGATCAACAACCGCTGGCACTTCAACCTTATTACCCAGATAATTAATGACTTCAGCTGCAGCACGGCGACCGTCTTTCTCACGTGCTTTTAGAGCAAAGACACCGTTCACTTTACCGGCAGCAAACACACCTTCAGGCAATTGGTCAGGAACGAATTGCTCAACGGTATAATCGAAACGCATTTTTGTACCGGCTTGATATAACAAGGCAGCAGCAGGCGCCCAACCAGCACTCATAGCAACACCATCGCATCCTAGAGTTACCGCACTATCCGTATTTGCTTCAGCAGTTAATTCATCGTACTGGCAGACTACAACGGATTTAACGGCTAATTTGTCTTTGCTTGGATTTACTTGATAGATACAGCTACCGGTGTGAACAGGAATCCCAAACTGACTGACTTTATCCGTCAGTGTCTGATTACCGCCTTCGCGACGCATATCGACAACGGCTACCACATCAACACCAGCGGCATGTAAATCCAAAGCCGTGCGATAACCATGATCATTAGCGGTGACAACAACACCTGTGTTAAAGGGTTTAACGGCGTAACGGTTAATCAAACGCTGTGCCGCCGACCCGAGCATCACACCAGGAATATCGTTGTAACGAAATACCGGCGGTTGCTCAAAGGCACCACTCGCCACAATCACCGCTTTGGCACGTACTTTAGTAATGCCATCTTTTGCCACAATAGGAATCAAGTGATCTTGATAATAACCACCCGCATAAGCATCGGTGATTAATTGAATAGTTGGCTTTTCAGCTACGGCCGACAGCAAGACTTTTAGCTCTTGAGTAATATTATTATCACCCGCCAAATCGTAGGTTAAGCTGCCACCTGCTTGTTTATTTTCATCAACAATGATGACCTTAAGACCCTGCTCTGCAGCAGCTAATGCCGCATTCAAACCGGATACACCGGCACCGATAATGATGACATCACAGTGAGCGTATTTTTTAGGTTTAGTAATGCGTGGATAGTTAAAGTTAACTTCACCTAGGCCCGCCGCTTTACGAATTTTATTTTCCCAAAAAGGAAATAAGCTTTTAGGTTTGTGAAAGGCTTTGTAATAGAACCCCACCGGTAAAAAAGGTGACAAGTGATCAATGACTTTATTTCTGTCTTTGATAACACCACCACTGGTGTTAACAGCAAACAGTTTCATCCCTTGTTTAACCGGCCACACGTCAGCACGGATATTGGTATCTTCACCATCCGTCATCAAGGCATTCACATCATGATTCGCAAAGCTTAAAAGACCACGAGCACGATGGTATTTGAAACTACGTCCTAATACTTGAAGACCAGCTGCCCACAGCGCACTGCTGATTGTATCGCCTTCAAAGCCTTCAACTTTTTGACCTTCGTATTCAAAAGAAAGTGGCTTATCACGTTGGATCCATTCGCCTGATTTATTGCTTAGACGACTGCTCATTTTGTGTCCTCCTGACCCAGTAGATATGTACGGGTCACTTTGTCCGTCAATGTATTTCGTTCGGCAATAAACCATGTGCCGTTAGGGGTGTGATACCACCATTCTTTTTTGTCGCCAGGGGCACCATCACGATAGTGCACATAGGCCGCCCATTCTTTATCAGAACAAGTATCAGGGTTTGGCATCGTTCTGAACTCGCCGCCATAGCTGAATTCACTGACGGGTCTGATACCATTGATTGGACATTCCAGTAATTTCATCTTGTTAACTCTTTAAATTAGTGGCCAACTGACGCGGCACCTTTTTCGCCGGTCAGTTCGTAGTCTTCGAAACGTGATAAACGGAAAGATTTGATTAAATCCGGTGCCATATCATTGGCTATCGTTTCTGCCATGGTTTTGCCACTGATCGGCGTGGCTTTAAAGCCCCATGTGCCCCAACCCGCATCTAAGTAAAAACCTTCAATCGGTGTTTTACCCATGATTGGTGCAAAGTCTGGGGTTAAATCAGCCATACCAGCCCATTGGCGAACAATTTTCACGTTTGATAAGAAGGGGAACATGTCAGTGATATGACTGGTTAAACCTTCGACGAAGTCTAGTGACGAACGTGTTGAATGCATCTCGTAAGGGTCTAATGAAGACCCCATAACCAGTTCGCCACGTGATGACTGACTGACATAGACATGCAAGCTACCTGACACCAAGATCGTGTCTAACCATGGTTTCATCGGTTCACTAACACAGGCTTGCAGAGGATGAATGACGATAGGTGTTTCCAGATCAACCATCTCCGTAATACGTGGGGTAAATCCGGCTACAGCTGATAACACACGGTTAGTACTGATATAACCTTTGCTGGTATTGACGCCGACGACCTTGCCGCCTTTCACATCAATGCCAGTGACTTCTGTGTTTTGGAAAATCTCCACACCGAGTGAGTCAGCACCTCGTGCATAACCCCAAGCCACGCCGTCATGACGAGCAACCGAACCCGGTGAGTGATAAAGCGCCCCTAATATAGGTGCTTGACCACTGCAAGAGATATCAAGCTGAGGGCATGCCTTAGAAATTTCATTGGGTCCCACCACATAACTTTCAACGCCCATGTGTTTGTTGACTTCGGCACGCCAACGCATGGTTCTCATGGCTGATTCAGTGTGGGCTAAGGTGAAGTGACCACGGTTAGAATAGAAGAGATTGAGATCGAGCTCTTCTGATAAGCCTTCATACATTTTGACGCTGGCATCATAAAAATCGACGCCTTCTGGTGTCAGATAATTTGAACGAACGATAGTGGTATTTCTACCGGTATTACCGCCACCGATATAGCCTTTTTCAAGGACGGCGACATTGGTAATACCGTGTTCTTTAGCCAGGTAATAAGCGGCTGCCAATCCATGTCCACCACCGCCAATGATGACGGCATCGTATGACTTCTTTGGTTCAGTTTTATCTTGAAAAAAACGCGGTGCCGGATGCTCACGGCTCAACGCGTATTTCAAAAGTCTTAATGGCATGCTTTAACCTCCACTATGCTGCTGACACGTTGATTTCATGCCACCAATATCTTTGTAAACAATGTTTCATACTGTGAAACCTTGGTGCTATTTACTCACGCACAAAGCATCATGTCAAGGCGTATGTAAACTTTTTTTCACCATATGAATAATTACGCATTACTAAGTACTAAAAGCGAGGTATAATCAACTCAGAGAGAGAGTAATAAGAGGGATAAAACGAATGACAAAACAGGAACAAACACTCAATACCACAGCGGCTGCGCATCAAACGCTGGATAAGCATTTAGGTAACACCTTAAGACATATTCGAACTGAAAATGGCCTCACTATTGCTGAAGTCGCTATGAGAGCGAATGTCAGTCGTGGCATGCTGAGCAAGATAGAAAATGGCTTAACCTCGCCTAGCTTAGAAAAGCTGGAACAATTAGCTAATGCCCTTGGTGTCAAACTCTCTCGCCTATTCCACGATTACGACACACCGATGGGTGGTGCACAATTTGTCAAACATGATGAAGGCATGGAAGTGGTTCGTCGTGGCACGAAAAGTGGCCACACCTATCAATTATTAGCGTATGACACTGGACCCAAAAAATTATTTGAACCCTTCCTAATCAGCCTGCACGAAGAAAGTGAAGTATTTGATCCCTTTGAGCATGCCGGTACTGAGTTTATTTACATGCTGGAAGGCAAGCTGGAGTACACGGTAGGTGAGGAACGCTTTATTCTGGAGCCAGGTGATTCATTAACCTTTAATGCTGAACAGCCCCATCGTCCAGAAACAAAACTTCAAATGCCAATTCGCTACTTAGCGATTATTTACTACGATAGTCTTGATGACTTCGCAGGCGATGGTTACTCAGAGTAGTCTGTTTTCATTAATAACATTTAATCAGTAACTTATACTCGTTATTTAAAAATCTGATTGGGCTGAAAACAAATATTACTGCACCCTATTTCTTAAATAGGCTCTCAAATAATGCCTGCAGCTTATTCTGACCTAGACTATTCATTAGCGCCACGTTTCGTATGGGAACTTGATCGACATCCGGGTATTCTTCAATAGCTCGCTCAAGACTCGCCTCCCGAATAAGATGCAACAAGGGGTAAGGTGAGCGGTTTGTATAATTCTCTGCATCGTCCGGATTTGTTCCGCCAAACTGGTAGTGTGGATGAAAACTGGCAATCTGATAAATCCCTTCCAGCCCCATTTCCAAAAGTAATTCATCGGCATAACTCAAGAACTCGTTGTAGTCATAAAAGTCCTGCAATACATTTGGGTGAATCAGCAGTGAAGTTTCAACTGACGAATCGTTATTGAGCAGTTCCAGCTCATCTTGCAGTGACCTTAACAATTCTTCTTCTGATATCGCTTTTGTGGTGGCAAAGCGCACGCGATTTTTCAGCATTTCGTGTTTGGCAAATGGACAAAGATTCATGTCCATTACAAAAGTGTTGACCCACTTTTGGACCGATTTAACAATGTCCTCATCATTTCTGGTCTCACTTGGACGTGATGCTTTATTCATTCATTTTCCATATAACGCCGCTGTAAAGCAGTCAATTTGAGGGCTTTGTTAAGGGCAGGCTGTCGACCTGTGAGGCATGCCAGACAAAAACTTGACCGTAAGTTATGACGGAGCCAACAAGTTCTCCATTGATATATTTTACTTTATGTAGAGGAGCCCATGCTTGTTCAGACTTGGTTGTACCAGAATTCATTAGCAGCAGCTCATTCTCATTATTTACCAACTCTGAGAGCGAAAACTGGCTCTCAAAATCAAATTGATCTTTATAGTAACCAGAAACCTTCCCTTCATTTTCGGTTATCTCGAAATACTTCGGATATTTAATCTCACCATAATAGGTTTCTGGCATATCGACCTTGTATACTTGCCACTTTCCTTCGAAGTCACTTGCTGTAGCAAATTTCGTTAAAAAACACAGAACCAGTATGGTAATAACTTTATTCATGGTTATCCTTTAACACCACGATAAAAAGCGCCACTTTTCAGGCGTCGTAGCACGCTTTTTTGCGAACGGTTTTTGATGTTTTTGTTATGTGTTTTTAATGAATGCATATAGGTCTTTCTTTTTTGTGAACCTCTCCATCGAAATAACTGCCTCCAACGAAGCACCAATCTTGATTTTCGATGTACGTTTTGGGCGTGTTGGCTGAGATTTTATTTTCTTCATTCTTACCTATGAGAGCCCGCCACCAACGGCCTGATTTGGTAAGTTGTGGCTCCTCAATTAAGTATTTTATCCACTTGGTTCCACAACGCTTACAAGTATCGACCGTAATTTCGCCAAGGCCATCCTCACCAATGTCTATAGAATCGAAATCCAAATAGAAAAAAGGTGGTTTCATGCACTTACACTTATCGGACATGTTCACTCTCACATATAACGCCTACATTTGCGGCTGGTTTGGAGCGCAGCGGAAATCTAGCCCTACAACATGCGCTTGTTAGTTTCATTGGCGATTCTTCTTTCGCCAACCAATATTTTTTATTCCGCTTTTGTGGGGCCACTTTAGAAGATTTTTATAGATTTCGTAGTCGAAAACCTCATCCATGCCTTTCCCGCCCTCGAAGTAGAATTCATCTTCTTCGATTCTTGCACAAATACGCAACAGCTCATCATTGATAATTGAAATGAACTGTTTGGCATCCTTCTGCTTAATCTTCCAAGGGGTTGATATACGGCTATCTGTATCAATTTTCCCTTTAGAACGTGCTAAACCGACATATATAGCATTTTGTTTCTTCTCCTCAAGCTTCCTACTCTGGATAAGTGAGATAAACTTTGGAGAGTAATCATCGGTTTCTCTCGCAACGAAGTTCCATTGCTTTTTCGGATGTAGATACAGAAGCTTCAGCCACTCTTGCTCAAACTTAGAATCGGGGTAGCCCCCATTGGTTTCCGACGTCCAAATATAATGATCTATCCAGTTAGCTTTAGAGAATTCCTCCAAGGCTAAAACAGAAAGCTGAAGAGCACTTGGGTAAGATCCATTTTCATATAACAGAATAGAGTCAAAATGAAGTCGGGTTGTGTTTCTCAAAGACTCCGCTGCGATTTTATTCAGCTTGTATTTTGAGATGCCTTCTTGCTTCTTCACTTATACTCCATTTCAAGAAACTAGCAGCGTGATTGACCGGGCCCTTCGGTCCGTATATCACTCTTTGTAATTTTTATTAAATCCTGAAAAACAATATAGATCAATTGGTTAGTTATTTATAGACCTGTTTGGCTGCGGATATGTAAAGGGG
>LAZR01001816.1_pt1 | contig 13026 bp, 9 predicted proteins | sample 329461 | NCBI WGS metagenome assembly LAZR01 (sample SAMN03002196, study PRJNA259156) | marine sediment metagenome | biome: sea floor; feature: Hydrothermal impacted sediments; material: marine sediment; isolation source: Loki non-amplified sample from Loki's castle hydrothermal vent sediment ...
TAACGCAATTAAATATCAAATACAATACTTATTTCAACTTTCCTCTTTTTTTCTTCAATGTTCATAAAAGAATAAGTTATAGCCTTTACTTCGGTACCAATTTCGTGCTTGTCCTTATCAAAATGGTCCCCTTTTACAACAGCCTTTAATATATACCCATTTTCTAAATTTTTAATTGATTCTATAAAAATATCATTAAAAACTAGATCATCTGTATCGAATAAGTAGAGAAATTCAGTGAGAAAATCAATACATAACGCATATTTATCTTCTGATACTATTTCGATCTTTTTCTCAATTTTTGACGAAATTTTATTCAAATTTGGAGTGATAGTGGTCATTAAGCTTAAAGCGGTTTGAGAAAAAGCCTCCTCTAGAGTTCTTCCCCAACTTTTAACTTCAACATCAGCTGTATGATCTTTAAACTTAAATCCCGCTTTCTTCATTTCAAATAAATCTAAAATAAATCTATGGTAATGGATATTTGTTATTAATTAAATATTTTAGCGTAGTCTTATAAAAAATTTGAGTACTTTAAATTTTTATAATCAGAATATTTGATATGGGTTTTTATACCATCATTGATGACTTATATTTTTACCAAATGTTATCGTTTGTGAAAAAATATTCTAATTTTGAACTCAAATTAAGCAAATATTTTTATGACAAGACTAAAGGTATATTTCCTGAATTTGTAGTAGTATTGGAAAAATTTATCTTTTTTTTTGTTAAACAAGAGAATTATTTTGCTTCTACAATGTATTTAGGTTCTATTAGGAGAGAAATTACCCCTAAAAAAGTATTGATAATAAGAGCTGAAAGAGTCTTTATTAATTTGTTATTTAGTTTTTTTCCTGATCTGTATATTCACGATATAATTATAGAAAATGATACTACATCTGGAAAAAGAGGAATTTCTATGTATTTTTTAACATATAAAGAGAGGGGAATCGCAATTGGACGGCGAGGAGAGTATATTAAATGTTTAAATAAATTATGCCAAAAATTTGTTCTACTAGAAAATAAAATAGCCCCTCTCGAAATAAAATGTAAAATAATAGGTTAATAGTCCTACCAAGGAACAGACTTTAAACCTACAAAATAAGCAACTGTATTAGCTATAATACTTACTGCTGGTGTAAGTATAATAACAAAAATTAAGATGAAAATGTCAGGCAATAAAAATAAACTAGGTGAAATAAAACTTGGAATAGAAATAAATAGTAGAGCAAATACAGCAAAATCTAATTGATCAACTATCCAAAAAGGTGACCCACTCTTAATATCGAGACGTCTTTTTAAAAATGAACCAACTAAATCCCCTATAACAGCTCCATAGGACGCAAGGATAATTCTAATTAATAAAACTAAGAAATTTACTGGAAAAACTCCCCCGAGAAAATAGTATTGAAATATTTTAATATCATCATAAAGCATATATTGCCCCTCAGCTGAAGCTTGAACAATTACCTCACTTATAGGCTGCCAAAGAAAAAGTAAAATTAGGAAAAGCATTATTGAAAGTGGAATACCAAAATATAATGGTCCCTTTAGACCAGCAATCGTTTTATGGTCTCCCAATATTCTTCTTCCATCTCTAAAAAACTTTCCACCATCAATGGGGCGTCCACCTCCTGTGATAACCATTGATGCGTTTGAAAAGTAAGCCGGGGTAATTAATAGGAATGAAAAAAGCAATAAGCTTACCCAATCGGCCCATGTAAAGAAAATTGATGTTATTATAAAATTTATAAAAAGTAAGAACGCAAAAAATAAGGTTAGAATTATTGCAATCCTCTTATTTCTTTTTTCCAATGATGCTTCCTTATCGTTCAAAATTCTCAAATACCTTTTAGATTAGATTTTTTAAAGGAATAAATATATTATTTAAATTGTTATTCAAATAAAATTATTTTTAAAAGTATTGTTTAAATTCAATCTTAATAAATATTGCTCCATAAATAATATTCTTTTAAAGCTCCGACACAATTATTAGAAAATATTGAAAAGAATACTCAAAAAAGTTATTAAGTCTTTGATATCTCTCCATTGAATTAAAGGTTAATAATTAATTTTAAAAATGCAGTAGAAATATAAAATATATTATATTTTGCTCATGGAAATAAAACTTTGAATCAAAATAATAATACTCAATTTAACATTGCTCAATTTTATAAGAAATATCTTAAAGGACCAAAAATCTTTAATAATCGCGACGCTTTAGAACCATCTTTTGTTCCTGATGTATTACCACATCGAGATGTTCAAATAGAAGATATAGCGGAGAAAACTGCATGTGCTTTATTAGGTAATGCACCCCCAAGTTTTTTATGTTATGGTCAAACAGGAACAGGTAAAACAGCTACTATTAGATATGTTAGTCAAAAATTAGCACAACAAAGTACAGAATTTAAACCCTGGTGGATCTACATCAATTGCAATGTTGTTTTCACACCCTATCGTATTCTAGCACATATTTATAATACCATCTCGAGAGAAGAGAAAATTCCCCCTACAGGTCTTCCAAAGGATGTAATTTTCAAAAAATTACTAGGATTACTAGATTCAAAGGTTGGAAATTCGATATGCTTTTTGGTGTTAGACGAAATAGATATTTTAGTTGATAAAAAAGGTTGTAACGAAATACTCTATGATTTGACGAGGCTAAATGAGAATTTAGATCGATGTAAGACTAGTGTAATTGGTATCTCGAATAGATTAAAGTTTCGTAACGGTTTAGATCCCAGAATACTGTCTAGTCTAGGAGAAGAACATATTGTATTTTCTTCCTATGATGCAAGTGAGCTTAGAGATATTTTAAATGAAAGGGCAAAGATTGCATTTAATGATAATGTGTTAAAGCAAGATATTATACCTTTATGCGCTGCTTTAGCAGCTAAAGAACATGGAGATGCAAGAAAAGCGTTGCAATTACTTAGAAAAGCAGGAGAATTAGCAGAAAGAGCACAAAACAAATTCGTAACATCTGAATATTTAGAGAAGGCTCAAGAGGATTTAGAAAAGAATCACATTTTAGAGTACATTCAAGGCATGCCACTTCAAGCTCAGTTGGTATTAACTTCTATATATTTAATTTCAAAATTCAGCCCAGATCATATAATTATTTCAGGAGATATCTATGATGTGTATTCTGAATTAACAAGGTTGATTCCTGGTATTCGCCAATTAACAAAAAGAAGAATTAGCGACTATATAACTGAATTAACCTTAGCAGGAATAATTTCAGCAACAGTTAAATCAATGGGTCACTATGGGAGAACTAAATTAATTAAATTGGATATTGAAATAGAAATAATTGAAAGAGGACTTGCTGCAATCGATAAAATTAAAGGAATTTTAAATCATAAGCCTATATTATTACAAACGGATAAAGTCAAATTAAAAAATAATATTTTTAAAAAATTGATTTAAGAAATAAATTCCCATTTATCTATATTTTTTACTATATCTCTTAATAATATCTCTGTGTAGTTTTGATTTTTAACCCTTAACAACAAAAAAAATTTGACTAAATGCTTACAAAATTGCTTGTTTTTACTTCTTCTTGTTTCAAAGTCGTGGCAATTATGTTTTATTTTTTTTTTAATTGTGTCAATTTCAATGATATATGATGTTTCTTTAGATCCTAAAACATTGGAATTTAAGATTGTCTTTTTTTCGTCCACATCTTTTAAATCAAACGCAGAATCAGGCACGGTTACAGCTCTATTTATTGTACCCTTTTCCACAAATATTTTTAATAGAAAATTAAAACTGGTTGGATCTTCTCCACTTTGAACTTCAATTAGATGTAAATTCGCTCTAGATCTGAGGTTCTGCTGAATTTCATCTCTCCTTTTTCTTTGCCATTGTTTTAATTTTTGGTTTAAGCTACCTGATAAACTAAGATTTTTATTTTCATCCTCAATTAAAATATTATTTTTAAGACATGTATTCATAAAATCTACTGCTTCTTCGGGAGAAAATAGAAAAAAATGAAATGAAATTTTATATAAAAACTCATTTCGCGAAATACTAGATAAATCAATTATCTTCCAAAAATATAACAACATTTCTGAATTTTTTTTTCGAGGGATTGCTAAATTTATAGGATTTTCCCACCTTTTTTTTAGAATAATTAGCTGTGTATTTTTAAATCCATTTGCGTTCCTTTCAATGTATCTAACTCTATGGTTGATAATATTCCTGGTGTAGGAATTATCCCTAGAGATTTCATAAAGTCTGTTTGACTTTGGAAACATCCCGAATTAACCAATGCGATATTATTATAAACCCCCATATCGTTGATATGAATATGTCCAGTATGAAAAATATCCGGTATTTTATCAATTACAAGCCAATCTTTATTTAAAGGTGCTATTTGAGTTTTCTTGCCAAATGTGGGGGCCATATGCCTGCATTTTAAAAATTCCTTCATAATATCTGCAGCTTTATTATTTTGTAATGTAGGTATTAACATAGTTAAATCTAGAATACTATCACCATGAAAAACTAATGTGTTAACATTATGCGTTTTAATAAGAGAAGGATTACCAATACATGTCACACCAATGTCAATAAGTTCACTCGAATACTTTTTAGGAACAGCGGGTCTAGGAATTGCAATCCTCACAGGATCATGATTTCCCGAGCTGTAGAAAATTTTAATATAGTCTGGGATTTCACCAAGTAATTTTGATGCCATATTAAACTGGTTATATATGTCAGTAATTTTTAAATCATTTTTTTGGGATGGGTATATGCCAATTCCATCAACTAAATCACCATTGATTATAATATATTTAATTCTACCAGCTCTTTCTCTTTGGTTTTTATTTCCAATTTTACCCCTTAAAAAATTTATAAATCTATTCCAAAGTTTCTCCTTGAATTCTTTACTCCCAATGTGGATGTCTGAAATTAAAGCAATAGATAAAGGATCATTGGATTTATTTGGATTATAATCTAGAGGAACATCAATTTTAGTAATGTAGTTTCCAAAAATTATCCCAGTTTTACCTTGATCCCCAGGTCTATAAGTCCCTTTAACATAAACCATCTGATCTCCTATAGTTCTTTCAGCTAATTTAGTATTATCTTGATTTTCTGAATCTTTTCTAATTATTACATTAATTAAACCAGTTAGATCTTCTAATGTTAGAAAGAAATTCCCATTTTTTGTTTTACGATAATTGTTCACCAGTCCTACTAGAGAGACTTCTGCTTGATTGGATAATCTTAAAATATTACTGATATTATCAAAATTTTGAACTTCTGGTCGTTTTCTTATCAACTTTTGGAGTCTTTTAAATTTATTTAAGGTCAAATCATAAAAATCGTTATATCCTCCATTTGTAAATATTTTTCCAGTAGGATCTTTTAAAATTTCAAACTGAGAGTCATAGTCTTTGGCAGCTGGTTTAAAGGAAGTATTTGATTTTGTACTTTCATTAGTGCTGACCGTTGCAATATGTTTATTTTTCTGTATGTCTAAGGAAGGTTTCTTTTTTTGTTTTAATTTTTGGATTACTTCTGGAAATTGTTTAATTTCTCCAATAAAACCCGAAGAATCCTTTTTAGTTGAAATCTCTTTAAAGGAATTGATTAAACCATTGGTCTCATTAATTTTTTGTGAGATTGTAGGCATTTGTTCGGGATTAATCACTTTTCGCTTTAAAACTCTCTTTATTTCTGCATTTGATAATTGAAGCAATATATTTTTTGTTAAATGACTCTTAAAACTCGCGATAAAGCTAGATTCTTTAATAATTAAATTTATATTTTTTACCGGATCATCTAACTCTAAGATAATGTCTAGTAGAGGAGGAGTAATATTGATACCAGAATTCACAAGTTTTCTTAAAATGATTTTCTTTTCCTTAGACCTTTCAGCATTCAAAGCTATCTATTCCTAATTTAAATTAATTTAACTAGGTTTTTCCAGAATTATATTATTATTTATTAAAGGAAAAACATTTGGGATTTTTATTTCAGTAGAGGGTTATAAATTAACATTCTCTTATAATTTATAAAGGAAATAGCTGATTAATAAAAGGATTTAATTTGAGTTTCGAAATTACTATAATAATTTTAATTAATTTTCTTTATGAATCCGTAAAGATTTTCAAATAGGGTACAAGATGGAAAAGATGAATATAAGCACAAAGAAATATTTTACTACACTTCAAGATCAAATTGATTATTGTTATACTATTGCTGAAGAAGCGCGTAGTAAAGGTTTAGATCCAGAAACATTCGTAGAATGCCCTCAAGCTAAAGATTTAGCAGGAAGAGTGGAAAAATTAGTTGGACCTGATGGTGTTGCTGAACCAATAAGAAATCTGAAAAAAAAAGGTTTTACAGATGACGAAATTGTTTTTGAAATAGTGACTGACATTTTAGATAAAAAAATTGGAAATATTCAATCTTTAGATGCGCGAGTAGAAAGAGCTATACGAACCGGATTGGCAATAAAAACAATGGGTGTTGTTAGTGCACCTCTTGAGGGAATTTCTAAAATATTGATACGGAAAGATCAATATGGTAAAAAATATTTATCATTATACTTTGCTGGCCCAATCAGAGCTGCTGGTGGGACGACCGCGGCTTTGTGTGTATTAATTGCAGATTTTGTCAGAAAGAGATCCAATATACCTAAATATGAAGCGACTGATGGAGAAATTGGTAGATATGTAGAAGAGGTGAAACTCTATGATAGAAGGGTTCACTTACAATATCCCTCTTCCAAAGGGGAAATAAGGCATGCTATAAAGAATTTACCGATTGAAATTAATGGTGATCCCACTGAAAGTGATGAAGTTTCAGCCTTTCGAGATATACCTAGAATTGAGACCAATAGAATAAGAGGTGGGGCTTGTCTCGTCCTTAATGATGGAATTTTACTAAAAGCCCCAAAACTATTAAAAATCGCGAAAGCTATGAATTTAGAAGGATGGGATTGGCTAGCTGATTTGAAAAAAATTTCTCAAAAGGAACAATCTGAAAAAATGGAAAAAGGAAAGGGAGATCAAGAAAATGAGAAGGAGATAGCTCCAAATTTTAAATACGTTGCTGACATTATTGCTGGTAGGCCTGTATTTAGTTATCCCTCTGAAATTGGAGGTCATAGAATAAGATATGGCCGATCTCGGAATACAGGACTAGCAGCAGTGGGAATGCATCCTGCATCGATGGGTATTTTAGATGATTTTATAGCTATAGGTACTCAACTAAGAATTGAAAGACCTGGAAAAAGTGCAAGTGTTTGCCCTGTAAGTAATATTGAACCTCCTATTGTAATGTTAAAAAATGGAGATATTATTAAAGTAGCTTCCTACAAAATTGCTAGAAAAGTATTTCCAGAAGTAAAAAAAATTATATTTTTAGGAGATATTCTTTTCGGTTATGGGGAATTTGTCGAGAATAATCATAGATTAATGCCTTCTGGTTATGTAGAAGAATGGTGGGCTTTAGAGTTAGAACTAGCCTTAAAAAATCGCGAAGAAACTGATTCTAGATTATTAGAATTAGTTAAAAATCCTTTTACTGCGAAACCGAATCACGAGGAAGCAATACAGATATCACAAAACTATAGAATCCCTTTACATCCTAGTTATACAGACTTTTGGGGGAATATAAATGTCGAAGAACTCAATAAATTAAGGGATGCTTTTGTAAGTGGATTTTTAGATTTGGAGCAAACAATTATTATAAATTATGATAAAGATATAACAAAAATTCTTGAAAAAGCTTTTATTGCTCATAAAATAAGAGATGATAAAATTATTTTCAGCAGGGAAATGAGTTTCATATATTCGAAAATATTCAATCTTGCTAATAAAGCGAAAATTTATTTGGAAAGAAAAGACGATGTTTTCTCCTATTTTGAGAGAGTTTCTTCAATAAATATAAAAAATAAAGGACCCAATTTCATAGGCTCTAGAATGGGAAGGCCTGAAAAATCAGAGAGAAAAAGCATGAAAGGAGTTCACTCATTGTTTCCCTTAAGTGATAAAGTTGGAAACTCACGATCATTTGAAAAAGCAGTAAGCTTTCAGAAAATAAAAATTGATGTATGTAGGAAAAAATGTCAAAACTGTGGCACAGAAACAATATTTAATTCTTGCCCAAAATGTTCTTCCCACACAGAACTAAGATCTATTTGTCAAAAATGTAAAAAACTATATCCACCTGTAATTTCAAATCCAAGTACTTTTCTAGATATAAGATGTCCTCAATGCAATGAAAGGTTGAAATCCTCCAGCGAGGCAATATTTAATATAAAATCCCACCTAGATTCAATTTTGAAAGCATCACAAATACCTTTCCCAAAGAAATTAAAAGGAATTTTTGGCTTAACAAATCAATTTAAAGTCCCAGAACCATTATTAAAAGGAATCTTGAGAGCCCAAAATGATGTTCTGGTTTATAAAACAGCTGAAATCAGGTATGATGCTACTGATATCCCATTAACCCACTTTAAACCAAAAGAGTTAGATGTATCTATTGAAAAACTTAAAAAACTAGGATATAATCTTGATTACCAAGGGGAACCTTTAGTTGACGATGCTCAAATATTAGAATTAAAAGTTCAAGATGTTATCCTTTCTGATGATTGTGCCAGATACTTTATTAAACTGGCTAAATTTTTAGACGAAGAATTAGAGATCTTCTATGAAATGAAACGCTTTTACAATGTTAATACCAGAGAAGATTTAGTAGGGCATTTAGTTGTGGGATTAGCTCCACATACCAGTGCAGGTATAATAGGGAGAATAATAGGCTTTAGTCCTGCGAGATCTATTTATGCTCATCCATTCTGGCATGCAGCAAAGAGGAGAAATTGTGATGGAGATGAGGATGGAATCATGTTATTAATAGACCCTCTTTTAAATTTTTCACGGTATTATTTACCTAATAAAATTGGGGGCAGAATGGATGCAACCTTAGTAATCTCATCAATTTTGGACCCAAATGAAATAGATGTTGAAGCTCATAATGTTGATGCAATGTTTAAATATCCTTTAGAATTTTATAAAGCCACTGAAAATTATTCAATGCCTAATGAAGTTGAAAAGATGATGGATTTAATCAAGAATAGATTAGGGACACCAGAACAATATGAAAATATTGGATTTAATATACCAACAGAAAATATTAATGAAGGACCAGTTACATCCGCTTATAAGACATATGAATCAATGAATGAAAAAATTGATGCTCAGTTACACTTAGGAAAAATAATTAATGCTGTTGAAGCCAAAAAAGTAGCAGAGAAAATTCTATCCACCCATTTTAATCCAGATATTCTAGGAAACTTAAGAAAATTCAGCACCCAGGAATTTCGATGTGTTAAATGTAATTCGAAGTATCGAAGACCACCAATTTCTAATGCAGGAAACTGTCCCTCATGTGGAAACAGAATAATATTGACAGTAAATCGTGGAGGGATTGAAAAATATATCCCTCGAGCCCTAAAACTTGTTAAGGAGTTTAGCTTAGATGATTACACTCTTCAAAGAATGGAGTTAATTGAAGAAATTGTAGAAAGTCTAACCAACAATCCAAAGTTGAAACAACATAAACTTTCTGATTTTTTTTAGCCTTATAAACCCTTGAGTCTATACTTTTTAGAGCCAGATAGCATTTTCTTAAACCCTCGTTTAAGTTAGCTGATGAGTCTTCCCTACGATGGAGGCTGATCTGTTGAATGCTAAAGATCTAATCTGCTTTTTAGTAACTAATTCATTACTTAATACCAAACTCGAGATAGAAATTACCTTGAATAATATATAATTAATCTTCTCAATATATTGATCATTATTAAATCGGATTATTTCAAGTTTTATCTAACATAATATCCCAACATTAAAAATTTTTAAGAAAACATATATGCAGGAGGTGGGATTCTCAAATGAGATCGATGTGATCCAAACCAAAATTCGAACCCACGAAGACCTATGTCACTAGAACCTCAGTCTAGCGCCGTAGACCAGGCTTGGCTACTCCTGCTTGTTTATGTATTTTTTTTAAATTATTTCGTGATGTTTTGAGATATTGAATTAAGATAATGTACATAATTTTTAAAATCTTTTTCCTATAACAGTTGAATTTGATTTATACCACAAAACGTATTAATTCTAACATTAATTCTAACTAAGTAAGGATTATCTTTTTCTATAAATTTTTAAGATAATTGTTATATATAAAATATTGAATTTTGTTATTTATTGAAAAAAAAGCTAATTGGGTTATTTAAATAATGCCGGTAGATCGTAAGAAACTAGACGCATTGTTAAAATGGTATAAACAGGATGTTGGGGAACACTTAATTGCTACAATTATTGTAAACAGAGAAGGCTTAGTTATGTCCGCTTTAAAGGGTGACTCAAAAGCGGAAATTGAAGAAGATGTAATAGCAGGCGTTACTTCATTAGTAGAACCTGTTCTTACTAGAATTACTGAGGAATTTAGCTCAGGAGCTTTTGGAACCGGAACTTTTGATACAGAAGAACATAGAATAATATTTTGTGAAGCAGGACCAGAAGCAATTTTCGTTACGGTTCTGGATTCAATTGCCATGGTAGATCCTGTTTTTCCATATGCATACTTAGCTGCAGAAAAAATAGCTAGAATTTTTGATGGTAGAACAGTTAGCCCTGTCATTCCTAAACTAATTGTAGATAGAAATACCAAAAATATTGAAAGAAAGGTAGATAAGCTGCAAAAAATTAAGGTAGAATCAGGAGAATATGCATTCAAACTAATTTTAGGTGGGGAAGGTGGTGTAGGGAAGACTAGCATGGTTCATCGATTTGTCGAAGATGCTTTTCAGACCGATTATAAATCTACTATTGGAACTTCGATTATGAAAAAAGAATGCGAATTTGAGGGATTGAATTCAAAAGTTCGGTTCGTAATATGGGATTTAGCAGGTCAGGCACAATTTAAACGAGTTAGAAAATCCTATCTATCAAATGCTGAGACAGGGATTTTAGTTTTCGATGTAACTCGAAAAGAAACCTATGATAAAATTGAAAGTTGGTTTAAAGAAATATTGGATGCATCATCAACTATCTCTTTAATCTTAGTGGCTAATAAGGTAGATATGGAGGGTGAAAGGGTCGTTACAACTGAACAAGGAGAAGAACTTGCTGAAAAACTAAATCTCTCCTACATTGAGACCTCCGCTAAAACAGGGGAAAATATAGATGATGCCTTTAAAATGCTTGCTCTTCAAATAATAAAGCGTTATATGTTTACAGAGGAGGTTTAATTAAAGCCCCTGGGGGGATTTTCATGATGATGCGCAATGAAAAACCATATTGAACCCCCGACCCTCAGATTTTTCTCTAATTTTCAAATACGAATCTGATGCTCTACTACTAAGCCACAGAGGCAAATATTTTAATAAATATAGATTGATTCAAAAATTATAATAGTTAAAAAATTTTAAATTTTACTTAATGAATAACAATCCTTCGGTAAGAAATCTTGGCGAAATTAAATTAATTAAACTTATAGAAGAATTAATTTTAAAAAAAACTGGAAAAGCTTTAATCAGAGATGATTCCTTTTTTTTTAGCCTAAAAGACAAAAAGTTGGATGATAATTTAGTTTTAAATTCAGATATGCTTGTATCTACAACTGATGTTCCACCCCATATGAATTTTTTTCAAATAGGTTGGAAATCTGTAATGATGAATTTAAGCGATTTAATTGTTAAAGGTGTCAAACCACAAGGAATAGTTATATCTTTGGGATTACCCAGAGAACTTAAGAAGGAAAACTTTATTGATATGGTAACCGGGATGATTGAATGCTCTCTAAAATTTAAGATTGATTATATAGGGGGAGATATTAACGAGACTAAAGAACTGATAATAAACCCCGCAATATTCGGTTTCAGAAATCCATCAAAAATTATTTATAGGAAGGGAATAAGGAGTAATGATATTTTAGCAATTAATAACAAATTTGGGTTAACTGGGGTTGGATTTGATATTCTTTTGAAAAGAAAAGGAGACATTAAAAATTTCTCTGATTACAAAAGATCATTGCAAAGTGTGTTAGAACCTAATATTTCCGAAAGAGAAGCATTTATACTCTCTGAAAATAAATTAGCAACCTCAAGTATTGATTCTTCTGATGGGTTGGCAAAGTCTTTACTTGATTTAATGGCGTCGAATCCACATTGCGGATTTGAGATTAATCTTGGGGAAAACTTGATTGATTCTGAAGCAAAAAAGTATTCAAAAGAATTCAATGTTCCACTGGAAAACTTAATTTTTAACGGTGGTGAAGAATTTATCCACCTATTTACCATAAAACCGGAGGAATTTTCCAAATCTCAAGAGATAATCCAGACAAAAGGTGGTAATCTCTTTAAAATAGGTCGCGTTATTCAAGAGGAAAATATTTACATATTAAAAAATAATAAAAGAAGTGAATTAAACATCCAAGGTTTTGAACATTTTAACTAATACAGCTAATTCATAGACAAGAATTTACTAAATATTAATTCTCTGAAGAAGAGATATATTATGAAATAAAATTTTTAAGGCATTATAGATTTCTTTCTATTACAAATTATATTATATTAAAATATTGTAGTTTGGGACACATTTTAAATTTGGATTAATCTGTAGCATAGCGGAATAAGCTCCGTTTGTCTAATGTGTCACTCCCAGGTGCGGGAATTGGTATTTGGGCTATTAGCGCAGGCAGGTAGCGCAGCAGGCTTTTAACCTGAAGGTCAGGGGTTCAATGTGAGATGTGCGTTTCGCAACATCATGAAATTCCCCTATAGCCCGTTCTGATTTGGAATTCTGTACTTTATAATGAATAAAAAACAAAATATAAGAAATTTTAAAATAATTAATAGTTATTTCAGGGCGTGTAATCGCTCCTGACAATATCATGCAACTTTATGTTCTCCTTGAGTGGATTTAATTACTCCCAAGTATTCAATTAGCTATTGTAAAACTACCACTCGACACAGTTTTTCTAAGGGCATATGTCATAAGG
>LAZR01001817.1_pt1 | contig 13022 bp, 11 predicted proteins | sample 329461 | NCBI WGS metagenome assembly LAZR01 (sample SAMN03002196, study PRJNA259156) | marine sediment metagenome | biome: sea floor; feature: Hydrothermal impacted sediments; material: marine sediment; isolation source: Loki non-amplified sample from Loki's castle hydrothermal vent sediment ...
GTCGAACTAACACTGGCTCTGGAGCTGCAATACGTTCTGGGTAAAACGCCGCTTCAGTCCGGTATTTTTATGATTCCCATCATGGCTGCGGCCGCTGTCGGTGGCCCTATAGCTGGCTACTTATCGAATCGGTTCGGTGTGCGCCTGGTCTCCAGCATGTCGCTGGCAGTCGCAGCATTGGCACTGGCATTTTTAGCGCTGACTGAACTGCAGACGCCTGGCTGGATTGTGCCAACGCTGTTGGGGCTCCTAGGGCTTACATTGAGCATCGGGATGACGTCTTCATCCATTGCCATTATGGGTTCGGTAGACGCTGAAAAAGGTGGTGTTGCCGGGTCGCTGGAGGCGACAGCGTACGAGTTGGGTACTGGACTTGGGATCACATTCTTCGGTGTATTTATGTCCAGTATGTTTATGCACACGGTTTCGTTTGCGCCTGAGCTTGCAGAGCCGCTGGCTGAACAAGCCGCACGGTCGATCAGTGACAGTTACATTGTTGCCCAGGGGCTGAATGAACCTCTAGCAACTGCAGTGATTGACGCTGCCAGAGTCGCTTTTTCAGAAACCCACTCGACCTTGCTGATGACATCGGCAGCCCTGATTGGGCTTTTGGCTTGCGTTATTCCCTTCATGCTGCGAACCAAAAAGTTCAGACTATATTGAAAATAAAATGGTACTAACTTGAGAAATCAATGATATAGGCAAGCAACTAAAAGTAGGCATCAAATGTTGCTGGTGTATTCCTGTAATTAAGAAGTTATTTGAATAATATTTCGTGACCGCACCACAAAAAAAACGCCCAACAAAAGTTGGGCGTTTTTTATTTATAAGCTAATAAAATAAACCGCATTTAAGATGAACTAGCGATCATCACTGATTTAATATTAACAAACTCTTTTATACCAAAGCCGCCATGTTCTCTACCATAACCGCTGTTTTTTACACCACCAAACGGTAAGTTGGGTTGTGCCAAACCATAGCCATTAATGTTGACCATTCCGGTATTGAAGTGTTTAACAGCAAGTTCTATCGCGTGTTCTTCATTTTTAGAGAAGATACCGCCGCCTAAGCCATAACTTGAGTCATTGGCAATTCGCATTGCATCTTCATCATCTTTTGCTTTTATAAGGGCTGCAACTGGGCCAAACAATTCGTCATCGTAGGCTGGCATATTTGGTTTTACATTTTCTAGTATTGAGGCGGGGGAAAAATAGCCTTTTCCTTCTGGGATTTCGCAACCACACACAACCGTCGCACCAGCAGCAATAGATTCAGTTACTTGCTCGTGTAATTTTTCACGCAAGTCTTTTCTCGCCAAAGGTCCTAAGTCTGTATCGTCAGATCTTGGATCACCTAATTTAAGTTGCATCATGGCTTGTTTAAAACCTTTCTTAAATGCTTCGTAATTTTTTTCTGTCACGATAAAGCGTTTTGCAGAAACACAGGTTTCGCCATTATTGATGACTCGTCCCATAACACACGCTTTAATAGCTGATGGAATATCTGCATCATCAAGTACCATGTATGCATCATTACTGCCTAATTCTAATACTGTCTTTTTGACGTATTTAGCCGCTTCTTGTGCCACCAATTTACCAACTTTGTCACTACCGGTAAAAGTAACGCCTTTGATGCCGTCATGACTAATCAACTTGCTGGCCGTTTCACCATCAATTAACAACGATTGATAAGCGTATTTTGGAAAGCCGGCTTCTTCATAAAGTGCTTGAATTTTTTGTGCCATGCCAAATACGTTCGATGCATGTTTCATCACTGTAGTATTACCAGCAACTAAGTTAGAGATACTGTATCTAATGACTTGATATAACGGGAAATTCCAAGGTTCAATACCTAAAATAACGCCAAGAGGCTGGTAGGTGACAAATGCTTTACCTTGGTCATAATCACGCTTTTCATTGGCTAATGCTTTCTCTGCAATGCTCGCAGTGTATTTACAAATCGCAACACAATGAGCCACCTCTTGTTTAGCTTGAGATTGCACTTTACCCATCTCATCGATCATCAATTTTACTAGTTCATCTTCATTATCAGCGAGGACGTTTGCTAAGGAGTTTGCTAGTTCGGCACGTTCTGCAACTGTAACGAGTTTCCATTTCTCGAAGCAGTGATCAGCATTTTGTACAGCTTCTTTAGCCTCATCATATGACATCAAGGTATATTCTTTTAATGTTTCCTCAGTGAAGGGATTGATAGTTTTTATTACTTTACTCATAAATTTGTCCTATCTTGTTATGGTTATTAATTGACACTTACAAAGTCAACGCCGTCTTTTAAGATGATTTATCATCGCTTTACCATGACTCATTGAATGTGTAACTAAGCAAGTGAATAAATACGGTTTAATACGGATCTACTAAAAGGTTTGAGCAATGCTGTCGTTACCATTGAACAGCTCAACAATGCTGTTTTCTTTGACTGGATTTTTAACCCGATATAACACGGCTAAGGCGACATCTTCACGGGTAATAACCGCTTGGCTTTTATCTTTAGGTCGCTCAGTGCTGAAATTGGCTTTCGATTTATCGTTAGTCAGTGTGCCGGGGCGAATAATGGTGTATTGCAAACCGCTGTTTATAAGATGCTCATCAGCCATATGTTTAGCTACTAAATAGGGCTGCATAGTTTCGGAGCCTTTTAAAGGTTCATCAGCGCCTATCGAACTAATCATAATAAAATGCTTAACGTGATTAGACTTTGCGTAATCGGCGGCACGACATGCTGCCCACAAATCAATTAGTAAAGTTTTATCAGCACCCGTGCTAGCGCCTGATCCGGCTACAAACACAACATTTGAACACTGATCAAATGCGGCACTAAAGTCACTGTTTAAATCTTGCTCAAAGATAGTCAGATTTTCACTATTAATATCAGATAATTTTTGTTTATCTCGAACAAGTGCAACCACATGATGACCGTCATCCAACATCTGTTGGGTCAAGATTTTTCCAATTTGGCCGCTTGCACCAATAATTAATGTACGGTTCATTTTGCCTCCATCATATAAAAATATTTTTAAATCAAAGAATGATTTTTTGTTTAGTTTTAGATGATTCTGATGCCAATTAAGATCAACATGAATACATTGGCTGCAAGACCGATCAAAAAGAAATAACTACGTGGACTTGGATTTTTCTCAGTCGCAATACCGTAATACAGAATCATATGTAAAATTCTTGCTACAAGGTAAACCCACACTGCAATAGCAAATAGAGCACCTTGATAATTAAGAATAAAGGCAAAAAGAACCGTACCGACAAACAGTAGGCTATTCTCTAACGTATTCTGAAAGGTGCGGTGAGATCTAAAGACAAAACTCTCGTGAGATAAATCACTACTAATCTTGCCGGGAACCGAATTCGGCTGATTAGCTTTACTAATGCTAGCGACACCCCATTGAATGAGTACCATTACTAAATATAGATAAAACGCCAAGTAAACCGTGTCGGCAAACTCAATCATGTGTTTTTCTCCTTTAAAATAGGGTTAGGGCTATGCTCGATTAATAATGTTTGAATCAATGATTTCGTTCAATCTGATTCGAAGATTAAGGGTGATTGCTTCATCCCATAACATGTCGATTAATATAGGCGGATCAGATTAAAGAATATGTCAGTCGAATCATAAAGCTTTGTAGTCTTTGTCTTGCAATAAAGTACTTAAATTTATTGAGACAAGATCAATCTGCAACCCTTTTTGAAAAAAATTAATCTTAATTAGATGTTTGATTGCCCAAAATTTCTCATTGGAAAGCCGATGAAAACAGGATTACAAAGGCAATAAGTTAATCAATTGAAGTGCAAGAAAATCATTTCAAGATATTGGTAAGTAACTCAAAGCTAGCATCAACTTTAGCAAGTATATTTTTTAGATTTAGCCATTATTTGTATAATTTAGGGTCGATAATTTGTTGTAATAGCTAGCCTAATCGGTCACTATTGCGTTCAAGAATTTCTTGCTGATAGATAATCGCTTTTGTTTTATCATCATTTGGAGAGAAATTTTAGTCTGTATTTTATTTGTCTAGAAATTAAAGGGGATTTAATTTCTATTAACGATAACGTTATGAATAAACAAACAAGGAAGTAGTAATGAACTTAAATAAATACCTAGTAGCAACTTTTCTTATATCGCTTACCGGTTGTATTGGCGGAACTCAACCAATCAATTTCAAAGCCAGTGATGCTATAACTAAAGCCAATTACAATCAAAACAAGAAAAATAATGGTGTGATCCTGCTAGATGTGAACTGGGGAAGAGTATGGAGCTGTGGTGGCTATGAAAATGCTCAGTTAATTAGCTTAGCTTTCGATAAATTGCCTATTATTGACGCTTCTAATGAGGCTGTTCCAAATATCGTTCTTCAAAGTCCATCAAGAATCAATCCCGCTGAAAAATTTATGAATTATGCTTATTCAATTCCAGCTGGCGAATATGCCCTTAGTGCTTTCAGCATAAAAGCAGCTAGATCTGTTGCCGAAGTCGGTTTTTTTACAGCAGAACGAAACACGCTTTTTACAGCAGGCAAGCCGGTGGGTGGTACTTTTAGTGTGGCGGAGGGAGAAACGGTATTTTTAGGTAATTTCTATTTAGATTGCACTTATGAGCCAACTCTTTGGCGATATTACTCTAAAAGCAAACAGGCTTTTCAAGAACAGATTATCGAATACCAACATAGCTTTCCATATCTAGATCTCAGTGACGTTAAATTCAGACTATTCAAAACAAAAAACTTTGGTAATGACTATGAGCTTGAATAGCTAAAGCTCGATCAATGAGATTGATTTATTTTAATCTGATTTTCAATAAATTCATGAAAACATTGAGTTCAGCTTCGATTAAAATTTAACTTAATTTTTAAGGACTCAATCCTAATGGGGAACAGTTAAAAATTATATTAATCACCATCACTTGCATAAAACAATCAAAACGATAACTCAACGTGCTTATTGAGCGTTAGACCTATATTGTCTACAATGACTGACTTTAAATCTACTTCAGGTCACTAATATGAACGACACTACATCGCTTCCCGTTTTACCCGATCGTCTTTCGATCGATCCAAAAAGCCCTCACCATATTGCAGAAATTTTTGAGCACAATATTGGCATAAGGGTGAATGGCAAAGAGCGGAACGATGTCGATGAATATTGCATTAGTGAAGGTTGGGTGAAGATTGCATCATTAAAGGCTGTCGATCGTCGTGGACAACCGCTTATGATGAAGATTAAAGGCACTATTGAAGCGTATTATCTTTAATCATATTTAAAAAGAGACAGGTTTATTTTTCGTATAACTGTAAACCGTAGAGACAATCGAAAAAGCTAAGAAAAACTACTCAGCGGTATTGATAAACCTGTTTCTTTCGTTAAAATTTAATATCGTGTTATTTATTAAGATTGTGAAATAAGTTATTGTTTAATATTTGTTTTATTGTGTCTTTTTAATGCTAAACTGCTCGTGTCACTATGTTCAGTACTACGCATGTCGATCTGAATAGTCATCATGTCATAACATGACGAAATTGCTAACTTCACTATATAAATCCTAATCATGCTAGTCGATTCAACCTCAATAACAAGGCAACAATAATGGGAAGCTTGGATACTTTACGCAACGAGTTTAAACAGTTTTTACTAGCATTATTAGAAAGCTACGTGCCCGGTTTATCTAACCTATTGTTCGATGGTTTTGTGTTGGTTTGGATTATTGCTTTCACCGTATTTTTGCATATCATTTTGCATGTTTTTATACGCCGCTCATTATTAAAACTAGCCAGTAAAACAGTAGGGAAATGGCCTCAAGCACTACTTGAAGGCAGACTTTTTCAACGAGTTTCCTTTGTGCTTCAGGGCATAGTGGTGCATTTTCAAGCGAGTCTTTGGCTTGATGAACCGTCATTTCTACTTCGTGTAATACAAGGCGCTGCCAGCCAGTGGATTTTGTTATTTGGCATGTTGGCTTTGTTTTCTGTACTCAACACATTCGAGCGATTGCTCAATGCACGTACTAATAAGATACGTTTTCCATTTCGCGGTTTGATTCAAACAATCAAACTCATTCTCAGTATATTGTTTGGCTTGTTGGCTATTTCTTTATTAATGGGTAAATCTCCCGTTATTTTGTTTAGTGGTTTAGGTGCATTATCGGCGATTTTATTATTAGTATTTAAAGACGCTATTCTGGGATTAGTGGCAGGAATTCAGCTTTCTGCTAACCAAATGTTGTCGGTTGGTGACTGGTTAGAAATGCCAAAATATGGGGCTGATGGTGATGTTATTGACATTGCTTTAACCACGGTAAAGGTGCAGAACTGGGACAAAACGATCACTACGATACCGACTTATGCACTGATTTCGGATTCATTTAAAAATTGGCGTGGTATGTCGGATGCCGGTGGTAGACGAATTAAACGTAGTGTTTTGATTGAAACATCGAGCATTGGCTTTTTAGATGAAACACTTTATTTATACCTTAAAAAATCAGATTTTTTGGGTAGTTACTTAGATGAAAAATCGGAAGCAATTAAACTCGCTAATGAAGAAAAAAAGATAGATATGTCGGTTCGGCTCAATGGTCGTCGATTAACCAACATTGGTACATTTAGAAATTACATGGTTTCCTACCTAAAATCGCATCCGTATATCCGTCAAGATATGACGCTTATTGTCCGCCAGATGGATTCCTCAAGTAATGGTGTTCCGATCGAGATCTATGCGTTTACTAACACAACAAGTTGGAATTTATACGAAGACATACAATCGGATATTTTTGATCATATCTTTGCTGTGTTACCTGAATTTGGCTTACGAATTCATGAAGCGCCCACCGGACATGATGTGAGGGGTTTGGTAGGTATGCAGCAAACAACAGAGAAACAACAAGTAGCAGAATAACCAATGAACCTTAGGTTTATGTTCAATGACATGTTGACTGATAAATAAACAGAAAAAGCGTCTTATTATGAAGGGATGCCAGCAAAATGATTAGGCGTGTTTGACTCCCTTGAATTACTTAATCAGCAAGTACCTCATTTTGAGGTAATCTAGTGTATCTGGGAAATATGTTCTGAATTAATACGTTACTAAATAAGCCTTGCTAAGGAGCCAAAATCCTAATGGAAAATCTTGCAGAAATTATCATACTTTTGGGCGTGGCTGTTGCAGTTGTAGTGTCGTGTTTACGTTTTCATATTCCGACGAGTCTTGGTTATCTATTTGTTGGTGTGATTGTCGGCCCGTATACTTTTGGACCTCATGTTCAAGTACCTGAGCTTAAATCATTGGCTGAGTTTGGCGTCGTTTTTTTATTATTTACGATTGGCCTCAACTTTTCATTGCCACAATTACATGCATTACGGCATCAAGTTTTTGGTTTTGGAACGGCGCAAGTTGTGTTCACAACTATTGTGGTCGGCCTCGTCGTATGGCTAGCGGGATTACCTATTGCAGCCGCGTTTGTGATTGGTGCCGTTTTTGCTCAATCATCCACTACGATTATTGGTAGTCAATTAGCTGAGCAGGGTGAAGAGAACAGTCATCACGGTCGACTTGGACTTGCAATGTCGGTCTTTCAAGATGTTACAGCAGTACCATTTTTGGTTGTCATTCCTGTGTTAGGTATGGCGGCAGGTGCAGATATGTTAGCCGCTAATCTTGGCTTGGCAATTTTAAAAGCAATCGCAGCATTTGCATTGGTCTTCTTTGCTGGCCGCTGGTTATTGCGTCCTCTTTTTCGCCTTGTCACCCAAAAACAATCTTCTGAAGCATTTACCTTAACGGTCTTACTGGTGGCGCTACTTGCGGCTTGGTCTACCAATAGTCTTGGCTTATCTTTAGCTTTCGGTGCTTTTTTAGTTGGAATGATGCTCGGTGAGACAGAGTTTCGCCATCAGATGGAGTCAAGCATTCGTCCATTCCGTGATGTGTTGCTGGGTCTATTCTTTGTCGGTATCGGCATGTTATTTGATCCGGCAATCATTCCTTCAATATGGCTTTGGGCTTTACTTGGTGTATTACTTATCGTTGTTAGTAAAACACTGATCGTGGTCACGATGGTACGCAGAAGTGGCGTGGATATTCTATCTGCATGGCGTACTGGTTTATTGTTATCGGTTGGCGGAGAGTTTGGTTTTGCACTTGTTTTCATCGCATTAGATGCCAATGTGATTACGCCTGAAATAGGGCAGATAGCGATGACGTCCGTGCTTTTTTCGATGATCGCTGGTGCTTTTTTAATTCGTTTTAACGGTGTTATTGCAACGTGGCTGACAGGTTCAAAAGGTGAAGAAGATTTAGGCAATCCTGCTGAAGCCGCGTCGATGATGCAGCATGTTGTTATTGGTGGTTATGGTCGTGTTGGCCACGCGGTAGCAGTCTTATTGAGATCAAGTGGTATTGCCAATGTTGCCTTTGACACGGATTCAAAGCGTGTGGCACAAGGGCGATCTGATGGAAACCCGGTATCGTATGGCGATATATCTGAACCTGAATTGCAAACGACGATCAATATTGGCCAAGCCTCTTTAGTTATCATAACGATTAACAATACTACGATGGCATTGCGTGCCGTTACATCGATACGTCGTGCTTATCCACATGTACCGATTATCGCACGAGCACGGGATTTGAAAGCAAGTTCACAACTGATTGAAGCGGGCGCTGCTTTTGCCTATCCCGAAACATTGGAAGCCAGCTTGCGTTTAGGTGCAACAGCACTAGAAATGCTGCGTGTGCCAACCAATGATATCGATTCTGTCGTTCAAGATGTCAGGGATTGGAATTACAAATCTATCGATGAAGAACGGGCGGATAAGTAGTTAATGATTAGTCATATAAACCAAGCATGAAGTTTGAATGAAAATGTCATTATGTTTATTTGCGATTTTTGATCATTTTTTCAAAATCTAAATAAGTTTAGCCAATTAACATTAAAAAGTTGTACTCTAAAATGCGGTATAATTTGGCACTTTCTTATTTAAAATCATTCGTTTTGTTCACGGTTTTTTGTAAATTTAATCAAAACAATGCGTCGAAGAATGGTCTTTAAATAACCATTAATTGACGACAATCTCTTATTCCTTTTTAAAATGACACTAAATAAATGACTGATATAACAATCGCAACCCACAATGGTAATTTTCATGCTGATGATGTGTTCAGTATCGCTGCACTTAAAAGCATATTCCCATCTTTTAAACTTATCCGCACCCGCGATTTAGAACTTATTGCTAAGGCAGATGTTGTTATCGATGTCGGTGGGGAATACGACGCAGAGACTGATCGGTTTGATCATCATCAACGTGGTGGGGCAGGCGAACGTGAAAATGGTATTCCATATTCTTCATTTGGTTTGGTTTGGCAGAAATATGGCGTGCAGATATGTCAAGGTAATCAAAGTGTTGCCAATGCTCTTGATGCAGGACTAGTATCAACGATTGATGCAATTGATTGTGGTCATGTTGAAGGCGTTTCGCAAGGCATTAGTCTCAGCCAAACGATTTCAATGTTTAATCCAACTTGGCAAGAAGATAGTGATTTTGATCATTGTTTTGATGAAGCCGTGGAGTTTGCATCGCGTGTTTTAACACGATTTATTGCAGCTGCAAATGGTGGTATCAGTGCAAAAGCTATTGTGGCTAAGGCCATTGATAATGCCGAAGATCCGAGAGTGATTGTGTTAGAAAAATATACACCATGGAAAAAAACGGTTCATGCTTTATCTCAAGACGCTTTGTATATGGTTTACCCTTCTCAAACCGGTCAATGGCGAATTCAAACTGTGCCTGTAGAGCCGGGTTCATTTGAAGATAGAAAGTCATTGCCTAAACAATGGGCGGGCTTGTCGGATAAAGCGCTGCAAGAAGTGACTGGGATTGATGATGCGATGTTCTGTCACAATGGTTTATTCATTGCTGGTGCAGCCTCGTTTGAAAGTACGATGAAAATGGCAACTATTGCACTTGATCAATCATAAATTATTAGTATAAAAATATTTATTTCAAAAAGTTATTGTCTGTATTTAATGCAGATTTTAACAATAGGAAAGTAGTGATGAACCGACGTAAACAAGGTATTGATATTGTAAAAATGCGTATTAAAAAGGCTAAAGCTAAATTAGCCCCAAAAAATAAGCCTAAATACATCAGCAAAGCCAAACGAGCAAAATTAGAATCTGAATCTGTTGAAAATGTTGTTGTAGAACGTGAAGAGTTGAGCTGATCTAAATTTAAGACAAACCGTAGTCATCTATACATTTAATCGATTTACAGGAAATAAGTTATATGAATATTGATCAAAATGATTTGAATACTGATTATTTAGAAGAGGCACCGACTAGCCAACAGCTTAGCGATATGCGTGGCAATGTCATTGTTGAATTTGGTGTACCTGAGTGTCCACATTGTCAGCTTACAGAGCCACTGTTGCAAGAGGTGTTGTCTACTCATCCTGAGCTAACCCATATCAAAATATATGATGGAAAAGGTAAACCTTTAGGAAGAAGATTTAAGGTTAAACTCTGGCCAACATTGATTTTTCTACAAGATGGACAAGAGATAGATCGGCTTGTTCGACCTTCAAATGTGGATCAGATTTATCAACTAGTGATGCAATTTAAATAAAAGCTAAACGGGGATAGGACTGAAATCTGATGTTTAAAATACACACTAAGTCTGAAAAATTTCATGTCAAACATGAAACACATAAAGAAACCTTATTAAAATTTGTTGCTTTGGCGCTCGTATTTATAAGCTATTTTTTATATATGAGTTGGAAGTATGACGCCTCGACCGGCTTTGCCGTTGCCGTATTGACGTGGAGTTTTTTTGTACTATGTACGCCGATTGCTGATGGCGGCTTTATTTTGGCATTTCTAATTCGTTTATTGTTCGGCATTAAAATGTCTATCACGCAAGTTGTGCTGTGGTTTGTTGCAATTGGCTTTAATATGTATATGCTGGCGACGGATCCAAAAGCCTATGACTTGGCCTTTTTAACACAGTTGTTAAAGCATATTTTGACTGAGCCGTACCCGTATTGGAGCATTTTAATACTGAGTGCCGCAGGTACTTTATTATCAATCTATTTTGGTGATGAGATGATGGATGTGGCGTCACATAAACAGCGACAAAGTCATCATCGTCATGGCTTAAAATACCGAACAATCGTTATTGCAGGTTTATGTATTTTAACGATAGTCACTTATTACTATTTATTAAATAGCTTAAATATAGCATTACCTAAATAGTTGGCATATAACACAACAAGAATTCCACCAATAAGAACAAATATAGGTTATATGCCTTAATAATCTATCAAATAACGTATTTATTTATGCGTGTTTTCAGGTTTAATGGACGGCTAAATTTAGCTTTCATATTAGGTTTATTCATGAAAAAGAAAATTCTACCTTCGTGCATCCATATTATATTGATGGTGGCAGCGTCTAATGCTTTTGCTGAAGAAGCACCTGCGACTAAAACGAATGCAAATTCAGCTCTAACCTTAGGCACAATGCAGGTGAGTGCTGGTCGTACCGGCACGTTGCGTAGTGAGGATATGCTGACATCGGTTGATATTCTCAGTAGTAGTTTGATTGAAAATCAAAATGTTGATAATAGTTGGGAGTTATTTTCTCAGCTGCCGGGTGTTGCTCTCACTAACTTTAATCAAGGTGCTATTTCTGGTGAATTTGCTATTCGTGGTTTTAATGGTGAAGGTGATATTAACGCGGTTAAATTATTAATCGATGGCATCCCAAGTAATACCAATTCAGGCAATATGGAATATATCGACACGGTTTTTCCGCTGGATATTGATTCTATAGAGTTAGTGCGTGGCACAAATGATCCACGTTATGGTCTGCATAATATTGCTGGTAATGCCAATATAGCAACGCGGATCGGCGGCAATTATACCGAAGCACGGACTGGTGCTGGAAGTTACGATACTTACGATTTACAAGTTTCTAAAGGTATTGAAAGCAATACCTTTAGCCAAAATTACTCATTGAATTATCATGAATCTGGTGGCTATCGCGACCATGCCGATGCCGATAAATTTAGTTTTGCCGGTAAGTGGTTTGTAACACCAGATAATGCAAATTTTACAGCGGGTATTATTGCCCGTTGGCACCAAAGTGAAGCGAAATCTCCCGGTTATTTAACATTAAAAGAAACGCGCGCCGATCCTCAACAAGCGTTTTCAGAAGGTGCAACCGATGGCACTGAATATGACATCGGTCAATATAGTGCTCATTTAGATGTTGAGCTCAGTGATCGATTATTTTGGTCGGTGAAAAGTTATATAAACACGTTTGATAAGTCTCGTTGGGTGAAGTTTGCTCCGGGTGCTGTTCAGCAAGAACGGGTTGAAGACGAAATGCATTATGGTGCTATTTCAACTTTAACCTATCGCCAAAGCGATATGTTGCGGCTTGAAGGCGGTGTCAATTATGAACACCAACAAAATGAAAATATTCGATATGCTGATATTGATCGTGTTCGACAATCTCAGACACGTAATCAAGATTTTGAATTAGATAATTTTGGTGCATTTGTGCAAGCTTCCATTGCACCAACATCATGGTTAGAACTTGTCCCTGCGTTACGAGTTGATACCTTAAACGGTGATTTCAGTAATAAATTGAATAACACGACTAAAAAAATAAATGATTATGATGCGATTTGGCAGCCGAAATTCAGTGCAGTGATTACGCCAATAGACGGTTATAGTCTTTATGGAAACTGGGGTCGAACCTTTCAAGTGGGTGTCGGTGCCAGTGCGTATTACAGTGACGGTCAACCCAAGCTTGAACCTTCGATCAATGATGGTTGGGAAGTGGGCTTAAAATTTAAACCAATAGAATCTCTCGAAGGACGCGTTGCTTATTGGGAGCAAACAGCCAGTAATGAAGTGCGTAGAATCTTATTAAGCGCCAATGATGATAGTGAAAACGTGGGTGAAACGAAGCGACGAGGCATTGATCTGCAAGCAAGTTTACAG
>LAZR01001818.1_pt1 | contig 13016 bp, 10 predicted proteins | sample 329461 | NCBI WGS metagenome assembly LAZR01 (sample SAMN03002196, study PRJNA259156) | marine sediment metagenome | biome: sea floor; feature: Hydrothermal impacted sediments; material: marine sediment; isolation source: Loki non-amplified sample from Loki's castle hydrothermal vent sediment ...
ATCCCGCACGTGTGAGGTCGTAGACGTTACCGAACCGGGCGTGTAAAAAATCGTGTCGACGGCTTCGTACAACGCATACCAGCGCTCGTACCTGCCACCTTTTTCAAAATGATGCTCGATTCCATCGAGAAACTGCCTGATAGCCATCGTATTAGCCCTCGATCTCGATTCGGGTCAGGTTCTCACGGAGAATCGGACCGTATTCATATTTACCCGGACACACAAACGTGCACAGAGCCAGATCTTCTTCATCCAGCTCCAGAGCTCCAAGCTTTTGCGCCATTTCTGTGTCGCCCACAATCAGGGAACGCAGTAACTGGGTCGGAAGGATATCCAGAGGCATAACCTGCTCATACGCACCAACCGGCACCATGGCTCTCTCGCTGCCATTTGTAGTGGTAGTAAAGTTGAACAGTTTGCCGCCGGCAAGTTTGGACAGATAGATGTTCAAAACGGAGAACCTGTTAGCGCCCGGCGTCAGCCAACCCATGAACTCGCGCTTGTAGCCCTCTTCCAGAACGGACACCTGATTGGCAAAGCGGCCAAGGTACGCACAGGGTCCATCGCCCCGGCGACCTCCGAATACCGAACCGGAGATTGCTCGTATCTCACAGTCTGTGGCCACTTCACCGTCGAGCAGTTCGGTCAGGCTAGCGCCCAGCCGGGTACGAACCAGGCGTGGCTTCAGTGCCTTTGGGCCGCCCAACGCTACAATGCGACTGACTTGCAGCTCCCCGGTTATGAACAATTGCCCTATATCAATCACGTCCTGATAATTAATCGTCCAGACGCACTTTGAGGCAGACACCGGATCAAGGTGATGAATGTGTGTTCCAACGTTGCCGGCAGGATGCGCCCCATCAAACTGCTGAACAACGATGTTATCGGCCTTCGGAACGGACACGTTGGAACCGGGCCGACCGGTTACAAATACCTTACCGGAGGTTAGCCGACCCAGAACGGTCAGCCCGCTCTCAAACGCGGTCGCATTTTCAGCGATCACCAGAGTGGGATCAGCCGCCAGCGGATTCGTGTCCATAACGGAAACAAAGATGGAGTGCGGAGCCGTATCGATTGCCGGCACTTTGCTATAAGGACGGGTTTTGAAAGCCGTCCACAAGCCCGACTCAATCAGGTTATCAACGACTTGTTGACGCTCCAGACCGGCAAGATCCGCGCTACTGAAGCGGGCAAAAGCCTCGGTGTCATCGCCATCAATCTCGATGACAATTGACTGGAAAACCCGACGCTCACCGCGATTGACTTCTTTCACTACGCCAGCAGCAGGAGATGTATAACGAACGCCTTCGGTCTTCTTGTCCGTGAACAGCAGCGTACCGCGCTTAACACGGTCCCCTTCTTTAACAGCCATCGTCGGCTTCATGCCGATATAGTCAAAACCGACCAACGCCACGTGGCGAATCGGCTTGCCGTCTGTAATGGTCTGTTCAGGAGCGCCGCTGATGGGAAGATCCAGGCCTTTTTTGATCTTGATCATTAGCCTCATCCATCATCAGAAACAATTCTATGCGTTTGTATTGCCCGCCCCGTGCAGCCCAGAAACAGTATGAGAAACGGGGGGGACGGACATACCCAAAATCGCGCCAATTATAGGGTCTAAGACAAGCTATTTCCACCTGAAACGAGAACAGGTTTGTACCTGAACGTAATTGCCGGGTGCGCCGCTATCGTTAACAAAAAAACCCGGCGACTCTCGACACCGGGTTTACGGAGTTATCCGCGCCAACTCTGACGCTTCAATCTCAGTCGCGAGTGCGCTTCGGGAAAATCGGGTAATGAATGCCTGCCATCTGGCTGACCACCCGAATGACCTGCGCGCTGTAACCGAACTCGTTGTCATACCAGACATAGAGAATCAGGCGTTTACCTGCGGCAATAGTGGCTTGGGCATCCACAATACCAGCGTGACGGGAACCGACAAAGTCGGTGGACACCACTTCTGGCGAGTTCACAAAGTCGATCTGTTTTTGTAACTCGGAGTGCAAAGCCATTTCACGCAGATAGTCATTGACGCCGTCAACGTCGACTTCTTTTTTCAGGTTAAGGTTCAGAATGGCCATGGAAACATTTGGCGTCGGGACACGGATTGCGTTCCCGGTAAGCTTGCCTTTCAATTCAGGCAGCGCTTTGGATACGGCCTTTGCAGCGCCTGTCTCGGTAATTACCATGTTCAGCGCGGCACTGCGACCACGACGGCTGCCTTTGTGATAGTTATCGATCAGGTTCTGGTCGTTGGTGTAGGAGTGAACCGTTTCGACGTGCCCGTCTTCAATGCCATATTCATCGTAAATAGCTTTCAACACAGGCGTAATGGCATTGGTAGTGCACGACGCGGCCGACAGGATCTTGTCTTCGTCGGTAATCCAGTCGTTGTTAATACCGTAAACGATGTTCTTGATGTCGCCTTTGCCGGGAGCCGTCAGCATAACCCGGCTTACGCCCTTGGATTTAAGGTGCAGACCCAGGCCTTCTTCATCACGCCAAATACCGGTGTTATCAATCACGATGGCGTTTTTGATGCCGTATTGGGTGTAATCCACCTTATCCGGGCCGTCTGAATAGATCACTTTGATAAAGTTGCCATTGGCGATCAGCGCCGACTCTTTTTCGTCTACGCGAATGGTGCCATCAAAAGGGCCGTGCACAGAATCGCGGCGAAGCAGGCTGGCGCGCTTTTCCAGATCGTTTTCTGCGCCGCCCTGGCGAACCACAATCGCTCTCAAGCGAAGGTTGTTACCCCCACCGGCTTTTTCAATCAGAATGCGGGCAAGAAGACGGCCGATACGCCCGAAACCATAAAGCACAACATCTTTGGTACCGTTGTTGGCATCTTCTTCGGACTGGGCATGGTAATGACCCACCACCGGCCCGATTTCCCTTTTGAGAAATTCAGCCAGATCACCGCCTTCTTCCTTGAACTTCATCGCCAGCTTACCGATGTCTACGTGGGCGCGACCCAGATTCATCTGGTCCATTGCCTGCAGGATTGGCAGGGAGTCGTGAACGGACAGCTCACTGTCTTCCACTTGTCGTACGTATCTGTGAGCGCGGATTATATCGATAACTGACTGGTTAATAATGGCGCGGCCGTATACGGAGGTAACAACATTGTTTTTCCGGTAAAGACGGCCAATCAGCGGAATCATGGCCTCCGCAGTCGATTCTCTGTCCATCCAGTTGGAAAGGCACTGGTTCATCTGTTCGTGGCTCACGGTAGAGACCCCTGTTTCGCGCGTGTGATAATTCAGGTCGGGCATTATCCAACTTAAACCCGCCAACGGCAAATACGAACTGGCACGGACACCGTACATTTGCCGCCATGACACCGCCATCTGCCGGCGTTAGAATAACGCCCTCACCGGCCCTCAACACCCACAGCAGGAGAACACGACTGGCCATGAATCAAGGTGCCCCAACTTCCGCGTCACTGCACACACTGATTGCGCCGCAATTTCCTGACAAAGCAGCGGATCACCGCATTTGGGGGCAGTTGCGTGGCGGCAGTGACGCCCTGGCCATATGCGAAAGCGCCCGGGCCCACAAAGGCCTGACACTGGTGATCACCCGCAACACAGCGGATGCGATTCGCCTGGAGCAATCCATGCGCTTCTTCCTGGGCCTGCCACCGGAAGAAGACGGAGCAACGATCACGGAAGGCGGTCTCGAGTTGTTGTCACTGCCAGATTGGGAAACATTGCCGTACGACCTGTTCTCTCCGCATCAGGATATAACCTCCCGGCGCATTCGCACCTTGCACAGGCTTCCCGGCATACAGCACGGCGTTATTGTGGTGCCGGCCAGAACCCTGATGCATCGGCTGCCCCCGGTAGACTACCTCCAGGGTAATACCCTGCTGCTTGAAACCGGCCAGTCTCTGGACATCGACAACTGGCGCCTACAGTTGTCAACCGCAGGCTATCGACACACCGAAAACGTTTATGAGCACGGTGAGTATGCCGTTCGCGGCTCGATACTCGACATCTTCCCTATGGGCTCTAACCTGCCCTACCGAATTGACCTTTTTGACAATGAGATAGAAACCCTCCGCACGTTCGACCCCGAAACCCAACGCTCCATTGATCGGATTGAACGCATCGAACTGCTCCCTGCCTATGAATTTCCATGGCATAAAGAGGCTCGCTCCGCCTTTCGGGGCCGCTGGTTCGAGCAATTTCCCCACTCAGACAAGCATGCACCCATATATCAGGACGTGAGCCACGGCATCACGCCGCCGGGCCTCGAATACTATTTACCCCTGTTTTTCGACCAGACCGCAACCCTGTTTGACTACCTGCCCGGCACCACCCACGTTTTCACAGCTGAGGGTCTGAACGAGGCGGTCACCCACTTTGATGCCGAAACACGCAATCGCTTCGAAGACCGCCGCCACGACCGCTTACGCCCGATTCTTCCGCCTGCCAGTCTGTTTTTGCAACAAGACGAACTGTTTGGAAAACTCAAGGTTTTCCCGCGGGTAACCATAACGTCTGAGCCAGCCGAAGGCAGCGGCGCTTTAAATTGCAACAGCGAGGCGCTTCCAGATATCGCAATGAACGCGCGAGCCGCCGATCCTGCAGCGCAACTCAAACGCTTCATACAGACCTTTGGCGGGCGCGTACTGATCTGCGCCGAGTCATCCGGCCGTCGTGAAGCGTTAATCGAGAACCTGGGAGAACACCAGCTTCAGCTGCAAGGCGCTGAAAACTGGCAAAACTTTCTGGACGATACCAACAACACACTGGGCATCACCATTGCGGCCATGGAGCAGGGGCTCGTATTACCCGATCACAACCTGGCCCTGATCACTGAAACCGCTCTGTTCGGCGAGCGCGTGTTGCAGCGCAGACGTCGTGAAAAGCCCACAGAGATTAATGACGACGGCTATCGAGACTTGTCTGAGCTGAGAATAGGCTCGCCCGTTGTTCACATTGATCATGGTGTTGGACGCTACCTCGGTTTGGAAACCATTACCGTAGAAGGCGAATCCAGCGAGTTTTTGATGCTCCAGTACGCCGGCGGGTCAAAGCTCTACGTGCCCGTATCCAGCCTGCATCTGATCTCCCGCTACGCCGGGGCCGATACAGAGCATGCGCCACTGCACAAACTGGGCACCGAGCGCTGGAACACGGCCAAGCACAAAGCCCTGGAAAAGATCCGCGACACGGCGGCAGAGCTTCTGGACGTATACGCTCGCCGTGAGGCCCGCAAAGGGTTCGCGTTTGAAGATCCGAAAGAGGCCTATCGCGCTTTTGCAGCCGGGTTTCCGTTTGAAGAAACACCGGATCAGCAGGTGGCCATCCAGGCCGTGTTCGAAGATATGACCGATGAAAAACCCATGGACCGGTTGATTTGCGGCGATGTCGGCTTTGGCAAAACCGAAGTCGCCATGCGCGCTGCCTTCCTGGCAACCTGGTCAGGAAAGCAGGTCGCGGTGTTGGTGCCAACCACGCTATTGGCCCAGCAACACTATGAATCCTTCCGTGACCGGTTCTCGGACACCCCGGTTAACATCGAACTGTTAAGCCGTTTTCGCAGCACCGCACAAACGAACAAAGCCATGGAAGCGACCGAAAACGGAAAAGCCGATATCGTCATTGGCACTCACAAGCTGCTCCAAGGGGATATCCGGTTCAAAAACCTGGGGCTGGTGATTGATGAGGAGCATCGGTTCGGCGTCGGGCAGAAAGAAAAACTCAAGGCTCTGCGCGCGGAAGTGGACATGCTGAACCTCACCGCAACCCCCATACCGAGAACACTCAACATGGCGATGGGTCACCTGAGAGACCTGTCCATCATAGCCACACCACCCGCTCGGCGGCTTTCGGTGAAAACCTTTGTGCGTCAACGAGACGAACCCATGGTTAAAGAAGCCATCCTGCGTGAGGTTCTGCGTGGTGGTCAGGTTTATGTTCTGCACAATGATGTAGCCAGCATCGAGAGGACCGCGGAAGACCTCCGGAACATGGTTCCCGAAGCTCGTGTAGGCGTGGCCCATGGCCAGATGCGGGAAAGGCAGCTTGAGCAAATCATGTCTGACTTTTATCACAAACGCTTTAACGTGCTGGTGTGCACCACCATTATTGAAACCGGGATCGACATCCCCAGCGCCAACACCATTATTATTGAACGTGCTGACAAATTCGGCCTTGCTCAACTGCACCAACTGCGCGGCCGCGTTGGCAGATCGCACCATCAGGCTTATGCCTATCTGTTAACCCCACCACCCAAAGCCATTACCGCAGATGCCAAAAAACGACTGGAAGCTATCTCCGAGGCCCAGGAGCTGGGCGCCGGTTTTATGCTGGCAACTCACGATCTGGAGATTCGTGGTGCAGGCGAGTTACTGGGCGATGAACAAAGCGGCCAGATTGAAAGCATCGGCTTTACGTTGTACATGCAATTGCTGGATGAGGCAGTGAAAGCGATTCGTGAGGGCCGAACGCCCAACGCGGAATTGCCACTGAGCCACGGCACTGAAATGAACCTTCGTATACCGGCATTGATTCCCGAAGATTACCTGCCAGACGTGCATAACCGCCTGATGCTCTACAAGCGCATTGCCAGCGTGAGCAACCGCGATGCATTAAAAGAACTTCAGGTTGAGATGATTGATCGCTTCGGATTACTGCCGGAGCCGGCAAAAAACCTGGTTCGCCAAACCGAACTGAGGCTCAAGGCAGAAGCCCTGGGCATAGTGAAGGTGGACGCTGGCAAGGAGTGGGCTCGCCTTGAATTTGGCAGTTCCACCCCGGTGGATCCGCTTGTTCTGGTTAAAAAAATGCAATCCGCTCCGGATACCTATCGCCTTGAAGGTGCTAACAGCTTTCGTTTTCGGCTGAAGGACACGTCAACCAGTGGTAAACTCGACGGCATCTCCGGCATGCTGAGCGAGCTGGTGCCAGCGCCTAGCGCGGCTACCGCCTGACCATTGCCTGAACGCCACCTGGCTATCGCCCGAATAGTGCCTTGAAAACAGGGCCTTGATAAAACTGGAGCATCCTCTTGCAGACTGATGGTAATCGCTTGTGCCGGCTAATGGCACGCACACTACTGACGGCGTTTCTGCTTTTAACGGCCATGGTCAGCCATGCGCAACAGACAACGCCCAACGACTACTACCGGGCTGAGATTGTCATTCTGGAGCGCATCGTCGACCCCGGAGCGATCAATGAGCGCATGGTTAATCGTAAAGTGGACGCCCCGGTAGACACCGGCAAAACCCTTTATCGTGTTGCCAGCGACGGCAATGTCTCGTCATCCCTCAAACTTGTGCCACGCAACGAGCTTCACCTTGGAAGCGCTGCCAACCGGCTGGAGGGAAGCGGCAACTACCGCGTGCTCATGTCGGCAGGCTGGTACGAGGCATTTCCGCCGGACTACAAAGGCCAACCGCTGCGCATTGAGATTGGCAAATGGTTGGAGCCGGCAGGTCAGAGAGAAATTGAAGGCAATATCACAATCGATCGAAATCGCTACCTTCATGTCGCGGTTCATCTCAACCACTGGAAGGAAGGAAAAGTGGCGACGTCGGGAATCTCCGAAGGCCGTGTGGATCAGGTGCCCGGCAGCGACTCTGCAACACCCGGCAGCAGCTCTGTAACAAATGCCACACTGAATATGCAGCCTGACGTACCTTTGGAGCTCGTGACCTGGATTCGCGAAACCCGCAGAATGCGGAGCGAGGAAATCCACTTTCTGGACTCCCCCACCATCGGCGTTCTCGTGTTCTTCAAAAAGATTGAGGCAACGCCTTAAGAGCGCCAAGACCGGTCATCGAGGCCTCCAGAATGCGTCTGACACCAGACATGCCTTGCTCGATGGCCGCTTCGATTTCTTCCATGGTAATGATGTGGTCTGACTTTCCTGCCGCCCGGTTTACCACCAGCCCCAGGCACACATACCGCATACCCAGTTCAGCCGCCAAAGCGGCCTCCGGCATGCCGGTCATCCCGACCAGATCGCAGCCGTCTTTCTCCATACGGCGTATTTCGGCCGCTGTTTCCAATCTCGGCCCCTGAGTAGCGCCGTACACGCCAAAACCGGCAAAGGCTATGTCATGAGCTTTTGCGCAATGCATCAGGATGTCCCGAGCGGCGTGATCATAAGGCCAGGTGAAGTCAATGTGGGTGACGTTTTCCAGATTGTTCTCGATACCGTTCCCGACATTGCTCTCAAAGAACGTGCTGGCTCTGCCCCAGGTGTAGTCAATAATCTGATCGGGAATAACCACGCACGCCGGGCCTAAATCCGGATGTATCCCGCCCACCGCGTTCACTCCGATAACGGTGCGTACGCCCGCATCGAAAAGCGCTTTCATATTCGCGCGGTAGTTCACTTCGTGGGGCGGTATCCTGTGGGGATTGCCATGCCGTGAGAGGAACACCACAGGCTGCCCATCCAGACTGCCTTCAGTCAACTCGGATGAAGGCGATCCCCAGCGTGTTTGCACCGTTCGCGAACCCGTGATCTGCAAACCCGACAAGGTGGTCAGACCGGTGCCACCAATAATGCCAACTGCCGTGTTGATATTAGCCATTAATCGCCATCTCCCGCATTCAGGGACTGCTCACCCACATCGCCTTTCTGTGTGTCGTGCCGGCGACTGCGTTTATGTATATTGCGGCCAGGTTGGGAAGCCTGATCCTGATCTCGGTCCTGATGTTTTACCTCGTCCCCCTGAGTGAACTGGATATTCTCACTCACCGGGAGCCGGGTATCTTCAGTGAGATGCAATGTTTGCGTTGGGAACGCAACCACGCCTCCATGACCTGTAATAACGTCGCTGATTTTCAGGAGGACGTCCTGTTTTATCTCGTGATAACGCACCCACTGGGTTGTCTTGGTAAAGGCATATACCATGATATCCAGCGACGACGGGCTGAACGCCAGGAAATTGACAATCAAAGTCTGGTCGCTGGCAATTTCTTCATGGCCTTCAAGCATCGAGCGAATATCGGCAACCACGGTCGACATCTGGCTGACATCCGCATGGCGGATACCAATGGTTTCGGAAATTCGCCGGTTGGTCATCCGAGAAGGATTTTCGACCGCAATGGTTGTAAACGCCGCGTTGGGAACATACAGGGGGCGTTTATCAAAGGTTCGGATAGTGGTCAGGCGCCAGCCAATCTCTTCCACGGTGCCCTCGATATTGCGATCCGGGGAGCGGATCCAGTCACCCACTTTAAAAGGCCTGTCGAGGTGGATAATAAAACCACCAAAAAAGTTAGCCAGCAGATCTTTAGCCGCAAAACCCACCGCAATGCCGCCAACGCCGCCGAAGGCCATCACCCCCGAAATGCTGTAACCCAGCGACTGCATGCTGATCAAAACGGCTGTAATAATGACCACTGCCCGCGAGACCTTACTCACCGCGTTAATAGTGGTGTAGTCCATGGGGCTTTTCATTTTGACGGGAGAAACAAGAATGCTTTCAATCGCCTTGATTATCCGCAACAACGCCCAGACAGCAATAAAAATGAAACCAACCTGCAACAGGGTTCCATTTGCCTCGAATATCACTGCAGAGGAATAGTGATGAGCCACTTCGGCTGCCCAGTACACGCCCTGCAGCCAGACAAAAGCCACCACCGGTGTGCGGGCAGCATGCAGTGCTGCGTCATCCCAAACGTTGTCGGTTTTGGCGAATTTTCGCTCCAGGGCGCCAATAACATGACCGGCGATGTAGGCTACGGTGGCGGTTCCAAACACCAGCGCAAACACCACAATCCCCACGCGCCAAGCCTCCGATAACACGCCGAAACCCGCGATCCAGGTATTGAGCGTGGACATCACTTCTCCAATCATGGAATTCCTCTAATCAGTGTCAACACTCTGGTTTTAACGGATCGTAACCGGCATACCCGGTTGAACGCACTCGAACAACTCTATGACATCGGCATTGCGCATGCGCACGCAGCCGTGGGAAAGCGCTGTGCCCATGGGTTCTGTATCCGGGGTGCCATGTATGTATATATAACGACGAAAGCTATCAACACCGGCGCCACGGTTTATCCCGTGCTCGCGTCCGCACAGCCAGAGAATGCGGCTCAGTATCCAGTCACGGCCGGGATGGCTGGCCGCAAGTACCGGACTGTAAATCTCTCCGGTGGGGCGCCGCCCACGGAAAACAGTATTGGCGGGGAGTCCGGAGCCTATCATGGCGCGTACAAAATGCTTACCTCTCGGCGTACAACCACTGGCGTCCTGCTCACCGGCGCCATTGAGCGCGGTAGACACCGAATAGCAAACGATCACGCCCCCGCTCCCATCGAGCAGAGTAAGGTTCTGGTCGTCCAGATTGACGTCAATTGAACAGGCAATGGGGTTACGTTGATTCACAACGGGTAATGCTCCCTCCGGAATTCAGGAGAAAGACTAACCGAGAGGGTGCAACTCAGGCAACCGGGATATTGTTGTCAACGGACGGAATGGAAGCAACAGGAGGAATGGTAGGAAGAGCGGGAACCAGCAAAGCGTCTTTCGCCTGCATACCGGCTGCAAGGAAAGGTACGAGGCGAGCAGCAATTTCCTGAATGGTGGTTTCAACGCCCAGCTTATTACGCAGAATGTCTTTCAGGGCGTCGCTACTGGACATCGTAAACGCTGTCGCGCCCAGCATGAACTGGATGCGCCAGTAACGATCCACCGCTGAAAGCTGTGGCGTTGCTTCTTTGAGCAGGCGCATGAAGCGGCTGAAAGGCTGGCTGTATTCCTGCTCCAGAAACCGGCGCAAGTGTCCTTGCGACTGGGTGTAAGCCAACCCGAGCAGCCTCATAAAAATCGAAATGCCCTTTTCGTTCCGCTGAGGCATACGGACGGCGCTTTCAGTGAGTGCCCAAAGGGTTTGATTCAGAGTTGGCGGTTTGCCTTCACACCGGGTTTCCAGCTCATCGAATGCGGTTTCAAGGGTCGCTGAAAAGGGCGTCAAAAAGCGGCCAAAAACAGCATGAATCAGCGCATTCTTGGAGCCGAAGTGGTAATTTACCGCAGCCAGGTTTACTCTGGCCTTACTGGTAATCATGCGCAATGAAGTTTCTGAAAAACCACGTTCGGCAAACAGCTCTTCTGCAGCATCAAGAATTCGGTCAACGGTATCAGACTGGGCCATTTTGTTTTCAGTGCCTATTTTCAGCGCCACGAGTAAACGTCTGTTTAAAACATACGTTTGAAGCCCATTTATGTCAAGTTCTGTCCTCCGGTTCCGCCACCGCTTTTTGCCATCCCCGGTCTATGGCTGTCTGGTTGCCCTCAAAAAACGCCGCCTGAACCTGGCTAAAAGCCTTTTCTGCCTCAAGAAGATAAATGAGGTAAAGCCTCACGTGTTCCCGCCGAGACAGCGCCCGAGACAAGGCTTTTTGCTCCGACAACCGCAGAAGACTGCTAAACCGGGCATTTTTCAGGGCGGGATTAAAGTCTGTCATGCGGGCACATTGCCATATCAGCCCTTCTTTACCCTCCAGATGGCTCACATGTTTTCGTGCGTCACGCATCATTCGTTGGCGCTTCATCAGTAGATCCAGATACGACGGTTCCGATGTATAAATTCGGCGAACCACTGGAATGCCCAGAAGCAGAATAATAACAAAGGCTCCAAACCCGCCGCCGATCACCCAGGCGGGCACAAAACCGGTCAACCCGCTGAGAAAGATGATGGCTGCCACAAGGGCACTGAACACCCACAGATCCCGGCCTCGGCGTGCAGACGCAACGGTAAAGTTATCAGGCCAGTCGCTCATCGCCAGAAGTTCAAAATCCATCAGCAGCACACGATCACACTGCCGCAACATCAATCTTAACGTGCGCTGGCGGGACCCTGCGTGTTCCGGACCCGTGTCGTCGATGGGGGCATTGGTGCCGTCTGATTCTGCGCCAGGCCGAATACGGTCGGCTTCAGCCTTCGCAACGGCCTGCCCCCCAGCGTTCACAGCGCCTTTTGAAAGAGCATCAGGCACTGAAGCCATCTTAACGTCCTCACCCGGCGCTGATTGAGCGTCCGCTGGAACAGGATCCGCCAGCCGCCCAGGTCGTAAAACGGCACCCTGCGCGGTGTCTGTCAATGCTTCTGCGGCATTCTGATTCTGGGCCATGGTGGTCAGTCCAATACTTTATGGAGCCTCGGGTTTACGAGCATGCTCTTGCATGCGCTCTCTTAAAGGTATGCGTTAACATGGGTACTATTGAAATGTATCGACTGGCTTTGCCATATCTTGAGCCGTGACGCCCCGATAACATTTTCCCGCGTTCAAACTTGGCAACGGCAACCTTGCTCGCTATCCTTTCCAGCCACCACTGATCTCCAAAGAGGCCTGCTTATGTTCACCGGTATTGTTCAGGGTATTGCGGTTGTTGAAAAGGTCACGTCGGCGACCGGGCTGAGCACTTTCGCGATCCGTTTACCCGATACCAGCACGGCAGGCATCAACATTGGTGCCTCTGTTGCCATCAATGGCACCTGCCTGACCGTCACCCGCCAGGCCGGCAACACGCTGTTTTTTGACGCCATGCAGGAAACCCTCAGCCTGACAACACTGGGTGATCTGGTGCCCGGAGATGCCGTCAATTTTGAGCGAGCAGCGCGAATCGGAGACGAAATTGGTGGGCATTTGTTATCTGGGCACATCCACAGTACCGCGCAGGTTGTTGATATTCTGCGCCCGGAAAACAACGTGACCCTCTGGTTTGAAATTCCGGAGCAGTGGGCTCGCTACATCTTTCCCAAAGGCTACATTGCCATCAACGGCGCCAGCCTGACCATCGGCGAAGTAGATGGCAACCGGTTTAACGTTCACCTGATTCCGGAAACCCTCAGGGCCACCACGTTTGGTGCAATAGACGAGCGCACACGCGTCAACATTGAAATTGACAGCCAGACACAAACCATCGTGGACACATTGGCGCGCCTGGGCTACGACAGCGAGGCTTCGAAGAGCACAAATTTGGGGTTGGCATCCAGTTGACGAACGTTCGCAAAGAAACGCCGCAAGCTCCGGTGG
>LAZR01001819.1_pt1 | contig 13008 bp, 10 predicted proteins | sample 329461 | NCBI WGS metagenome assembly LAZR01 (sample SAMN03002196, study PRJNA259156) | marine sediment metagenome | biome: sea floor; feature: Hydrothermal impacted sediments; material: marine sediment; isolation source: Loki non-amplified sample from Loki's castle hydrothermal vent sediment ...
ACGCGGCGCCTTCATACACTTGGTAAAAAGGGTTTGGGCTCACCACCGTTGCAGGCTTGCTCGTATCAACCACGGCCTGCACCAGCGAAAATATAGCTTCCCGGGTACCGTTCACCGGAACGATGTTGTGATCGGGGCTCAGGGATCCGGCCTGCAGGTGAAAGCGCCGCGTAGCCCAGTCACTTATTGCATCTCGCAGTTCGCTCAAACCCCGTGTAGTGGGGTAATTGGCTAAGCGATCCAGATTGTCCGCGATCACCTGTTTCACAAATTCAGGAGAGGGATGCTTGGGTTCGCCGATGCCCAGGGAAATGGACGACAGATGATTTGGCGCAGAGATGCCGGCTTTGAGTTTCGCCAGCTTCTCGAAGGGGTAAGGATGAAGCTTGTTCAGGTTCGGATTCATTGAATGTCGTCCAGCATTTTGCATAGGTCCTGTTGCAAGGCCCGGCATACGGAGGAGTCGCTGATAGGCTCGCCGTGCTCATCGGTAACAAAGAACACGTCTTCCACTCGTTCGCCCAGCGTCGCGATTTTGGCATTGCTCAACCTTATACGGTGCTCCAGCAGTACCTGCCCAATCCGCGCAAGAAGGCCGGGTCGGTCTGGCGTAACCACCTCCATTATCGTGCGTCGATTGATGGTGTCATTGGAAAACAGCACTTCGGTTGGGAATGCGAAATGCCTGAGCTGCCTTGGTGTGCGGCGATGAATGATGTCGGGGTAGTCCTCCGGGTCGTCAAGCTCTTCGCTGAGGCGCATGCGCACACGCTCTTTACGAGCCGGATCCACACCAAGAGGTTGGCCTTTTTCATCCAGCACGACATATGAGCTGATCGTGTAAGGGCCTTCGTTCGAGCTGATGCGGGCGTCAATAATGTTCAGGTTTAGCTGTTCCAGTACCGCGGTTGTTGCGGCAAACAAGGTTGGCCGGTCGCTCATGTAAATAATGATCTGAGAGTAGCCACCGGTAGGGCCGTTGCGGGTGTCCCGTATAAGTACCAGCGGCCCGGGCGTATCGACATGGTTGATAATGGCCGCCGTTTGCCAGGCAATATCAGCGGTGGAATCCTGGAGGAAGTAGTCTTCATCAACCGTGTCCCAGATGGCATCAATCTGTTGGGTGGTGATGTTCTGGGCGTGAAGAATGTCACGGGCCTCAGACTGTGTTGCCCGAACCCATGCCTGCCGATCAACAGGAATCTGTGTGCCGCGCCGCAGGGCGCGTTTTGCTTCCAGATACAACTGACGCAGCAGAGACGCCCGCCAGGTATTCCAGAGCTTCGGGTTGGTTGCGCTGATGTCACAGACGGTAAGAATATACAGGTAATCCAGGTGCGCCTGGCTGGGCAGGGCTCGGGCAAACGACTGTATAATGTCCGGGTCGGAAATGTCCTTGCGCTGCGCGGTCATCGACATCAAGAGGTGGTTTTCTACCAGCCAGGATGCCAGTTGGGTATCGCGCTCACTGAGGTGGTGGCGCTTGCAGAAGGCTTCGGCATCTTCGGCGCCAAGCTCTGAATGATCGCCACCCCGGCCTTTGGCAACGTCGTGATACAAACCGGCAATATAAAGAACGTCCCGTTTCGGGAGTCCGTGAAACAGACGGGCTGCCAGGGGGTAGTCGTCGAGCGCTTCGGTTCCGCCCAGCCGAACCATGTTGCGAATAACCCGCATGGTATGGGCATCAACGGTGTAAATGTGAAAGAGATCGTGCTGCATCTGGCCAATAATCTGACCGAATTCAGGAAGATAGCGACCCAGTACGTTGTACTTTTTCATGGCGGACAGGGTTTCATCCAGCGCATGGGGTGTTCGCAGCAGTTCAATGAAAAGCGACGTTACCGCCAGGTCCGACCGGAACGCATCGTCGATCAAGTGCCTGTGTGCCCGCAAAGACCGGATGGTAGTGGCCCGGATGCCTTTAATTTCAGGGTGCTGTGCCATTAGCACAAAAATTTCCATAATCGCGTAGGGCGAGTAGGCGAACACCTGGTTGTTTACCGCTTCTATATAGCTGTTGCGAATCTGAAAGCGCTTATTGATGGGCTGAATGTTGTCCTCTGTGCCGGTGCCCAGTATCGCCTCATCGTAATACTGCAGAATGACGTCTGCGAGCTCTGCCAGTGCCAGTACAGCACGGTAATAGGACTGCATCATCAGCTCGACATCTAATCGTTTGCCTTCGTCCTTGTAACCCAGCATCTGTGCCAAAGCGCGCTGGTGGTCAAACAGTAGGCGGTTTTCGTTGCGGTCTGCGATCAGTTGAAGCCCGTAGCGCAATTTCCAAAGCAGAGTCTCGCCCTGAACCAGAATCTGGTGTTCCTCATCTGTGAGGATGCTGAAGCGCGTCAGGTCGGCGATGCTCTGCAGGCCAAAGTGACGTTTGGTAATCCAGCCAATGGTTTGTATGTCTCGCAGCGCGCCGGGCGAGCTTTTTACGTTGGGCTCGAGGTTGTATTCGGTGTCGCTGTACTTTTTATGGCGCCGCTGCTGTTCTTGGCGCTTGGCAATAAAGTAGTCACGATCGGTGATGATGTTGTCCGAGTAGGCTTGTTCACTGAGCTCTTTGCGCAGCTCATCCGGGCCTGCAATGGTGCGGGTTTCCAGCAGGTTGGTGAGCGTGGCTATATCGCCCCGGGCCGCCGCTTTACTTTCTTCGATGCTGCGAACGCTGTGGCCAATATCCAGTTTTAGATCCCACAGCAGGGTGACAAAGGCGCCGAGATCGTCTTGCCAGCCAGGCTCAATCCCGTTGCGGGTCAAAATCAGCAGGTCAATATCCGAATGGGGATGCAGCTCACCGCGGCCATAGCCGCCAACGGCGATCAGGGCAATATCGGGTGAGCTGGCAAAAGGATAGCGGTTCCAGATCAATCTCAATACCGTATCGATCGTATCCGCTCGGGAGTGAACCAGAGCCCGCACGTCGGCCCCTTGCCGGAAGGCTTCCGCGTCTGCGTTGTAGCGCTGCCCCAGCAGCTCCCTTGCCGCTACCACAGGAGAGGTGTCACGGCTGATGCGAGCTTCCAGATCCTGGCGATCCACTTAGAAGGACTCCTCCAGTCGTTTGGTCAATACGTCATAGCCATCCGCTGTCACCAGAATGGTGTGCTCCCACTGCGCGGAAAGCTTGTGATCTTTGGTCACTACGGTCCATTCATCCGGAAGCAGTTTGGTTTGGTACTTGCCTTGGTTGATCATGGGCTCAATGGTAAAAATCATGCCTTCTTGCAGCTCCAGGCCGGTGCCTGGTTTGCCGTAGTGCATAACCTGTGGCTCTTCGTGAAACACCTTGCCGATGCCGTGGCCGCAATAATCCCGTACTACGGAATAGCGGTGTTTTTCTGCGTGTTGTTGAATGACATGGCCAATGTCTCCCAGGCGGGCGCCGGGTTTGACCAGTTCAATGCCCTTGTAGAGACACTCCTGAGTGATGCTGATCAGGCGCTCGGTGCCTGGCTTGGGTTTGCCAATCGTCCACATTTTGCTGGTGTCGCCGTGGTACTCGTCTTTTATGACGGTGACATCTATGTTCAAAATGTCGCCATCCTTGAGGATCTTTTTCTCTGAAGGTATCCCGTGGCAAACAACATGATTGACGGACGTGCACACGGATTTAGGAAAGCCGTTGTAGTTCAGCGGAGCGGGGATCGCTTTTTGTTCGTTAACAATGTAGTCGTGGCAGAGTTGGTTGATTTCCTCTGTTGAAACGCCAGGTTTTACATATTCCCCGATCATTTCGAGAACCTCAGCCGCCAGGCGACCGGCTACGCGCATCTTTTCAATTTCTTCCGGAGTCTTGATCGATACTTGCATAAGGTGTCTCGTTGATGTGTTAAACGACCATTTTAAGGGCCCCGAGCTCTGGGTACAAGGAAGCCCCGGTGCAAAATTAATGGCGAAGGGGCAGCGTTTTATGATATAAACGCGCCCGCCGGAAACGAATCCGGCAAATTCGCACATGCGTCAGCACGTTGTCCCAGGGTGCCTGCTTCTGTTCTGGATCTCTGATTCATCTTTGAGTCAAGAGTATTCGGAGTAAAAGGAGCCTGGTTGGGGCAATCGGACGCGTGGAGGACTAACCCGAAGTACATTTAAGGTAATTATCATGGCTCAGGTAAACATGCGTGACCTGCTCAAGGCAGGTGCTCACTTCGGTCACCAGACTCGTTACTGGAACCCGAAAATGTCGAAGTTCATCTTCGGCGCCCGTAATAAGATTCACATCATCAACCTTGAACAGACTGTTCCTGCCATGAACGAAGCGCTCGATTTCGTTCAGAAACTGACAGAGAACAAGAACAAGATCTTGTTTGTTGGCACCAAGCGCGCCGCAGCCAAGGTTATCAAGGAAGAAGCAGAGCGTTCCAACCAGCCTTTCGTTAATCATCGCTGGCTCGGCGGCATGCTGACCAACTACAAAACCATTCGTCAGTCTATCCGTCGCTACCGTGACCTGGAAGCCCAGAGCAAAGACGGTACCTTCGATAAGTTGACCAAGAAAGAAGCGCTTGAGCGCACCCGTGAAATGGACAAGCTCGAACGTTCCATCGGTGGTATCAAGGATATGGGCGGGCTGCCCGATGCGTTGTTCGTGATCGACGTTGATCACGAGCGTATCGCTATCAAAGAAGCCAACAAGCTGGGTATCCCCGTTATCGGCGTTGTCGATACCAACAGCAACCCGGACGGCGTTGATTTCGTCATTCCAGGCAACGATGATGCCATCCGTGCGATCCAGATTTATGTGAAAGCGGTAGCTGACACTTGTCTTGAATCCGCACAGTCTGGCGGCGCAGGCGCTGACGAGTTTGTAGAAGTCAGTGAAGAAGCTGCAGGAACCGCTCCGACGGCTGAGTGATGCGTCAGCGTCACGATTGAGATGTAAGGTATGCCCGGTGGTGTCGCCGGGCATATCTACCCACCGAATTGAACAAGTTAAGAGGATTGAACATGGCTGCAATTACCGCTGCACTGGTCAAAGAACTGCGTGAGCGCACTGGTCTTGGCATGATGGAGTGCAAAAAAGCTCTGGTTGAATCTGAAGGCAGTGTAGACGCCGCGATTGAAGAGCTGCGCAAGTCTTCCGGCCTCAAAGCTGCAAAGAAGGCCGGCCGCACAGCCGCTGAAGGCGTTTCGCTGATCAAGATTTCGGACGATAACACCGCCGCCTACATTGTTGAAGTGAACTCCGAGACCGACTTCGTTGCCCGTGATGACAACTTCATCAATTTCGCCAACGATGTTCTGAACGTGGCCTTCGAGAAAGGCGAGTCCGACGTTGCCAAGCTGATGGCTGGCGATCTGGAAGCCAAACGCGAAGCACTGGTTCAGAAAATCGGTGAGAACGTTACGGTACGCCGTATCGTCGAGATAAAAGGCGCGGTTGTCGGTGGCTATGTTCACAGCACCAACAAGATCGCCTCAGTTGTTGCTCTGACTGCTGGTGATCCAGAACTGGCGCGCGACATCGCCATGCACGCTGCTGCGGTTAACCCGCGTGTGGCAAGGCCGGAAGATATGCCTGCTGACGAGCTCGAAAAAGAGAAAGACGTCATCAAGGCCCAGCCGGACATGGCAGGCAAGCCCGAAGAAATCGTTGAGAAAATGATGGGCGGCCGCATCAAGAAGTTCCTCAAGGAACACAGCCTTGTAGAGCAGCCTTTCGTCAAGAACCCGGAGCAAACTGTAGGTGAGCTGATTAAAGCCGCCGGCGGAGAGCTGATCGGGTTTGCTCGCCTGGAAGTGGGTGAAGGCATTGAAAGAGAAGAAGTAGACTTTGCTGCTGAGGTTGCTGCTGCAGCCGGTACTGGCAAGGCCTGATTTTTCCGGGCGCCATAGCATCCTGTTATTGCGTCACCTGAGTCTGCCACGTTTGCTGGATTTTTCCGGCTTTCGTGGCGGGCTTGTATCTGAGATCCTCCTTTTCGAGGGGTATGTCAGATACAAGCCTGCAATGCGTATCACGCCGGATAGCAGCCAACAGACGAGAAGGGGATCAGTATGCCGACACCACCGAAAAACCCACTAAGATACAATCGTGTTCTGCTCAAGCTCAGTGGCGAGGCCCTGATGGGCGAGCATGATTTCGGTATTGACCCCAAAGTTCTCGATCGTATGGCGCTGGAAATTGGCGCGTTGATCGGGATTGGTATTCAAGTCGGCCTCGTGATTGGCGGCGGCAACCTGTTTCGCGGTGCCTCACTCAGCGCTGCCGGTATGGATCGGGTTACCGGTGATCACATGGGTATGTTGGCAACCGTTATGAACGGCCTGGCCATGCGTGACGCCCTGGAGCGCTCAAACATCCGCACTCGCGTTATGTCAGCGATTCCCATGAGTGGTATTGTTGAACATTACGACCGTCGCCGTGCCGTTCGCGATTTGAAAGACGGTGACGTGGTTATATTCTGCGCAGGTACCGGCAATCCCTTCTTCACAACCGATTCGGCAGCTTGCCTGCGTGGTATCGAGATTGAAGCAGACGCCGTTCTGAAAGCCACCAAAGTAGACGGTGTGTATTCCGCAGACCCGCACCTTGACCCGACAGCAGAAAAGTACGACAAACTGACTTATGATCAGGTGCTCGACAAGAAGCTGGGCGTAATGGATCTGACCGCTATTTGTTTAGCCCGGGATCACGGAATGCCGCTTCGTGTTTTTGACATGAATCGACCTGGCGCCCTGACGCGCATCGTGACCGGCGAAAAAGAAGGCACATTGATTGATTAACGGGTTTCATGACGGCCCGACGAACATATTGAGGATAATGACGTGATTGATGACATAAAAGCTGAAGCCGAAAAGAAGATGACGAAGAGCCTTGAGGCTCTGCACTCGGCGTTCAACAAGATTCGGACCGGCCGAGCCCACCCGGCTATTCTGGACAGTGTAATGGTTAACTACTACGGTCAGGATACGCCGCTAAAGCAGATCGCGAGCGTTAACGTTGAAGACAACCGAACGTTGGCCGTGTCGCCCTGGGAAAAGAACCTGATACCGGCCATCGAAAAAGCCATTATGACGTCGGATCTGGGTTTGAACCCCGCGACCAGCGGTGATCTGATTCGCATCCCGATGCCGATGCTGACTCAGGAAACCCGGAAGGAAATGGTCAAGCAATCGAAAGCGGACGCTGAGAATGCTCGCGTCTCTGTTCGTAACGCCCGTCGCGATGCCAATAGCATGATGAAAGAGCTGTTGAAGGACAAAGACATCAGCGAAGATGACGAGCGCAGAGGTGAAGAGGAAATTCAGAAGTTAACAGATCGCTACATCGCTGAGGTTGAGAAAATGCTCAAGTCTAAAGAAGAGGATCTGATGGCGGTCTGACCGAACAGGTTCACTTTCAAGCGAAACACGCGGCTGGCGAGGAATCTCCGCTATCCGTGCAGGGGATGTCATGACGGGAACAGTGTCCGCAGGTATTCCGGTGTCGGCTGATAGCCGGCCCCGGCACGTAGCTATTATCATGGACGGTAATAACCGGTGGGCCAAAGAGCGCCGGCTAACAGGCGTTGCAGGCCACAGGGCCGGAGTAGATGCGGTAAAATCTGTTGTCGAAACCTGTGCCCGGGAAGGGGTAGAAGTGCTCACGCTGTTTGCTTTCTCTAGTGAGAACTGGCGGCGCCCCAAAGACGAAGTGTCGGCCTTGATGAAGCTTTTTGTTTTTGCGCTGGAGCGTGAAGTCAGAAAGCTTCACCGCAACAATATACGCTTGCGTCTCATCGGGGATCGTTCCGCGTTTAATTCGACCTTGCAAGAGCTCATGGCAAAAGCTGAAGAGCTCACCTGCAACAACACCAGAATGACGCTCGTTATTGCCGCAAACTACGGCGGCCATTGGGACATTGCCCAGGCTGCCAGACAGGTCGCCGAAAGAGTTAAAGACGGACAGATTCAGCCATCCGATATTACCGACGACCTTCTCCAGCAGCATCTGAGCATCGGTGACCTGCCCATGCCGGATCTTATGATTCGTACCGCAGGTGAGCAGCGGATAAGCAACTTTATGCTGTGGCATCTGGCCTACACCGAGCTGTATTTTTCGCCCGTATTCTGGCCAGACTTCAAAGAAGACGAGATGCGAAAAGCGTTGCTGGCCTACGCCGGGCGTCAGCGCCGCTTTGGTCAGACGGATGACCAGATTACGGCCACTCCGTCCCCACAATAATGAACCACAGCGACCCCCTATTGTGCTAAAAGCCCGAGTCATCACCGCTCTCATTCTTGCCCCCATCGTAATGGGTGGCATCTTCTTCTTGCCACCGTCGGGTTTTGCGCTGTTCACCGCTGCAATTATTACACTGGGCGCCTGGGAATGGGGCAATATGTCGGGCTTTGAGCAGCAGATGGGCCGGGTTGGCTATGCTGTTGCGATTGCACTCATCCTGTTCGGCCTTGCCGATGTACCCGCCGTTGCGGTGCTTTGGCTTGCGCTTCTATGGTGGGTTGTCTGTTTTTTACTGGTGCGCAGCTATCCCGCTGGGTCAGAGAGGTGGGGCAGCCGGCCGGTAAGAGCGGTTATGGGTGTTCTGGTGCTCGTACCCGCCTGGATTGGTCTCAATCATCTTCGTGTGGGCGAGTTTCAGTTTGGTGACACGGATAGCAATTTGCTGGTTATCCTGTACGTGCTCTGCGTTGTGTGGGTGGCGGATATCGGCGCCTACTTTGCCGGCAGGGCGTTTGGTAAAGCCAAGCTCGCTCCGAGAGTCAGCCCGGGTAAATCCTGGGCGGGAGTTTGGGGCGGCATGGCAGCGGTGGGTGTTTTTGCGCTGATTGCAGGCGTTCTTGCGTCGGCTAGCACACCGGACGTCATCATGTTGATCGTCGCCAGCCTGATAACCGGGCTGGTGTCTGTGGTTGGCGATTTGCTGGAAAGCATGCTCAAGCGCTTCAGGGGTATCAAGGACAGCAGCCGGCTGTTGCCCGGACACGGTGGTATCCTGGATCGAATTGACAGTCTCACCGCTGCAATACCCATATTTGCGCTTATCGTCACCCAACTTGGTTGGCTGACGACAGTCGGGCACTTTTGAGTATGGTCGCTCGCTCCATCACGATTCTTGGCGCCACAGGATCAGTCGGACTTTCTACTCTGGACGTTATTCGTCGTCACCCTGCACGATTTTCGGTGTATGCGCTCACCGCCGGGACCCGGGCTGAGGAACTTGCGGCGCTGTGCCGTGAGTTTCGCCCAAAAATTGCGGTTATGTCGGATTTTACCGCGGCGCAGCACTTGGCCGATCTGTTGTCGGATCTTCCCGATATCTCTGTCCTGAGCGGTGAGCAGGGTTTGTGTGACGTGGCCTCTGCAGCGCAGGCCTGCACCATTGTGGCTGCGATCGTAGGTGCCGCCGGGTTGGCTCCGACACTCGCGGCAGTTCACGCGGGTAAGCGTGTATTGCTCGCGAACAAAGAAGCGCTGGTTATGTCCGGCAAACTCTTTATGGACGCTGTCTCCGTATCGGGTGCAGAGTTGTTGCCGATCGATTCCGAGCACAATGCGATCTTCCAGTGCCTGCCCGCAAACAAAATTCGTGACCCGGACGGAGCCGGTATTACCCGGATCCTCCTTACAGCCTCCGGAGGACCCTTCCGGGAGCACAGCGCCGAAGATCTGCACACCGTAACACCGGCTCAGGCGTGTGCTCATCCGAACTGGTCCATGGGGCAAAAAATATCCGTAGATTCAGCAACATTGATGAACAAAGGCCTCGAATTGATCGAAGCGTGCTGGTTGTTTAACATCACGCCAGACCGGATCGAGGTTCATGTACATCCGGAAAGTATTATTCACTCCATGGTAGAGTACGCCGACGGTTCTGTGCTGGCTCAGCTGGGCAGCCCCGACATGCGAACGCCGATTGCGAACGGTCTGGCTTGGCCGGAGCGTATCGACGCAGGGGTTGCACCGTTGGATCTGTTTACCATCGGTCGCTTTCATTTTGAGCGTCCCGACTTGCTGCGCTTTCCTTGCCTGCGATTGGCGGCTGAAGCCTTTGAGGTTGGTGGAACCGCACCTGCTGTGTTGAACGCTGCCAATGAAGTTGCAGTAGCCGAGTTTCTGAGAGGAAATCTCGCGTTTACGGACATACCGATCATTATCGAGAGAACTCTGGCTTTGACGCCCGTATTGCCCGCAGACAGCTTCGATATTATCTTTGCGAAAAATGCGGAAGCACGGCAGCGTGCGCAGGAACAGATTGACCTTTTAACGGACTGATACGAAACAAAGACTTCCGCCGGGCTGGCGCCAAAACCGGGAAAGCTATGCAGATTATTCAAACCGTACTTGCTCTTGCACTGACCCTGGGCATACTCGTCACCCTGCATGAGTATGGGCATTTCTGGGTAGCGCGCCGCTGTGGCGTGAAGGTGCTGCGTTTTTCGGTGGGGTTTGGTAAGCCGCTGTTCTCGTGGTATGACCGTCATGGCACCGAGTTTGCGATAGCGGCTATTCCACTGGGCGGTTATGTTAAAATGCTCGACGCGCGAGAGGGCCCGGTCCCTGAGGAACTTCGGGATCAGGCCTTTACCTCCAAGCCGCCTTCTCAGCGAATCGCCATTGCCGCAGCAGGCCCTGTAGCCAATTTTTTGTTCGCAATTTTTGCCTATTGGTTGCTCAGCGTGGTGGGGGTTACGCAAATTGCGCCGATTGTCGGTGAAATTGCGAGTAAAAGCGTCGCCGAGCAAGTTGGTTTGCGCAAAGGAATGGAGATTCGTGCGGTGGACGGCCACCGGGTAAGCTCCTGGCGCGACGTGAATATGCGTATTCTTGAGCGAGCGGGTGAGCAGGGTGCAATCACTCTGGATGTGTCCGGTGATGGAACGTCGGGAACCGTGAGCGGTGAGCTTGGTGGTTGGAGCTTGAGCGATGAAAATCCTTATCCGCTTGCCGAATTTGGTATAACACCCTGGCGCCCGGATGTGCCGGCCGTTCTTGGCGAGATATCAGAAGGCGGTCGAGCGCAGGCGGCAGGTCTCAAATCGGGGGACCGCATTCTTGCGGTCAATGATCAGCCGGTGAATAGCTGGTTTGGGATGGTTGATTTTATTCGCGGCGCGCCCGAGCAAACGTTAACTCTGACCATTGAACGAGCCGGTGCCAAACAATCCGTACAGATTACCCCGAAAGAGAAAAAACTGGATAATGGCGAAATAATCGGGTTTGTAGGCGCTGGAGTTGAGATCGTTTCCTGGCCGGATAATGTATTGCGGGAGGTTCGTTATGGCCCCTTGGCAGCCATTCACGTTGCGTTGGATGAAACCTGGGCCGACACTCGCCTCACGCTCGTTGCCATGAAAAAAATGGTTACAGGACTGCTCTCGCCCAGTAACCTCAGCGGGCCGATCACGATTGCCCGGGTTGCTGAAGCCAGTGTCAGTTCCGGATTTGAAGATTTTGTTCGTTTTCTGGCTTATCTGAGTGTCAGCCTTGGTATTCTGAACTTGCTGCCGGTTCCGGTTCTGGATGGTGGTCATATTCTGTATTACACCATCGAGGCAATTCGCAAAAAGCCGCTCTCGGACGCGGTTCAGACGGTTGGATTACGAATTGGTATGGCAATGATACTCACTTTAATGGTGTTTGCTCTTTACAACGACCTGATGCGGTTGTGAGAATTGCGGGCTCCTTACGCGCATTAACCAGGCGAAATAATTGAATGAGACGTTTTCTTCTAGGTTTAGCCGTTGGCCTCGCTGTTGCCGCAACCAGCATGACGCCAGCTTTTGCAGACGAATTTACGGTTGCGGATATTGAAGTGGAAGGCCTGCAGCGTGTTTCTGCGGGTACGGTATTTTCCGCTTTTCCAATCAATATCGGCGAGCAGATGGATGAAACCGAACTGGCAGAGTCTATAAAATCACTCTTCCGGACGGGATTGTTCACTGATATCGAAGCCAGCCGCGATGCCGGTATTCTGATTCTCACCGTGCGAGAGCGCCCGTCGATCACGTCGATCGACATTGAGGGCAACAAAAACATTGAAACAGGCATGCTTAAGGATGCTCTGGCCGGCGCAGGGCTTCAGGAAGGCCAGGTGTTTCGTCGGGCAACGCTGGAGCGGCTGGAACTCGAAATTCTGCGCTCCTACATTGGCCAGGGCCGTTACAACGCCCGTGTCAAAGCAACCGCAGAGGTGTTGCCCCGTAATCGTGTTGCCATTCGTCTGGATATTAACGAAGGCACGGTGGCCGCCATCCGGCACATCAATCTGGTAGGCAACCATGACTTCAGCGATGAGCAACTACGCGATTTGTTCGAGCTGAAAACCAGCAGTTGGTGGAACTCGCTTACGAATTCGGACAAGTACGCGCGGGAACGCCTCAGTGGCGATCTTGAAACGCTGCGTTCATTCTACCTCGACCAGGGTTACCTCGATTTCAATGTGGAATCCAGCCAGGTGTCGATTTCGCCTGATAAGCGTCAGGTCTTTATTGCGATAGCCCTGAACGAAGGACAGCAGTACACCATCTCGGATATCCGGCTCCGGGGCGATCTCATTATTGATGAGAAGGAATTGCGAGAACTGATTCCGCTTGAAGAAGGCGACGTTTTCTCCCGCGCCCGTATGATCTCGATTTCAGAAACACTGGCGTTCCGGCTGGGCAAAGAGGGCTATGCGTCTGTAACCCACAAAGAGGGAGGCTGGAACGGGAGAATATATCACCTCTTCAATAATCGCTTAGATAAGCCCCTGCACTGGAAAAAGGCTCGCAAGATATTCCTCTGCTCGATGGGAGATTTATTCCATGAGTCTGTACCGTTTGAGTTTATTTGTAAAATAATGACAATAATAGGCAAAACCAGGCATCACACTTATCAGATATTAACTAAGAGGCCTGAAAGAGTGGTTGAATTATGCAGATGGATTTTGGGCGGCACAGAACAAATATCAATAGCTCCGTGGCTACCTAATATATGGCTCGGCGTAACAGCAGAAAATCAAGAAATGGCAGACAAGCGAATCCCCACATTGTTACAAATCCCCGCCGCCGTTC
>LAZR01001820.1_pt1 | contig 13008 bp, 13 predicted proteins | sample 329461 | NCBI WGS metagenome assembly LAZR01 (sample SAMN03002196, study PRJNA259156) | marine sediment metagenome | biome: sea floor; feature: Hydrothermal impacted sediments; material: marine sediment; isolation source: Loki non-amplified sample from Loki's castle hydrothermal vent sediment ...
TGCCGATCGCGATGGAAGAGAAGCTGCGCTTCGCCATCCGTGAAGGCGGCCGCACCGTCGGTGCCGGCATCGTCGCCTCGATCGTCGAATAAGATACGCGACAAGCGGGCGCGTCGGGCTATGCCGCTGCCCTCGTGATACAGTGGACGGGCTCCATCGCGGAGCCCGTTTGCGTTTGAGGCCGATATACCGCGAGACGCGGTGGATCCGCCGCGGTCGGCGTACGGGCGCAGTGTTCTTCAGCCGAACTGCGCAACGCGCGCCTCGGATCGGGCGGGCGCGTCTGGTGCGCGTGGCGCTATCTGCGCTAAAGACCGGCCTGAACGTTGCGAGGGGATCGCGAATTGCGAGTGTGGACTGTCAGCGAGGAGAAGGCCGGCACGCTGACCCAGTGCCTCGGGGTCGCCGGCCATCTGACGTCTGATCCGAAAATCCATACGGTCGGGCGGCTGCCAAAATGGCGGCGCGGTCTGTTTTCTCCCTATCGCGACGTCCGCGAAGCCGAACCCGAGATTATCATTTCTTGCGGCTGGTTCGCCGAGCGCCACGTGGCGCGGATCAGAGAGCGTTTTGGCGGACGGCCATTCGCGGTGCATCTGCAGCCGCCGGCGCAGCCGTCGCGGGGGGTCTACGATCTTGCCTTCATCTCCCGCCATGACTGGAAGAGCGATAGGCTGGACGGCACCGAGTATCGCAGCATGATCGGCGTGCCCCATCGGATCAAGCGGCCCTGGCTGGACGAGCGACGACAGGCGGCGCGCGGGCGCTGGCTGGATCCCAGCGACGACAGGCCGATCGTCGTGATGCTCCTGGGTGGGCCGAATGGTGCCTACGACTATGACGCGCCGACGATCGACCGACTGGTCGCGACCGCCCGGAAACTGGCCGTGGAAGGCCGCCTGGTGCTCGTCTCTACGTCCCGCCGCAGCGAACCGATGCTGCTGGAAGCGCTGATCGGGGTCGCCGAAACGGGCGTCCATGTCTGGGACCGGACTGGGGAAAATCCCTACCACGACTATCTCGCGGCCGCCGACGCCTTTCTGATCGGCAAGGATACAGTGACGATGCACTGCGAGGCGCTGACCTCGGGGCGCCCGGTCTACAGCCTCGATCTGGCTCCGATCGGGGGCGAGCGGCTCGAGAAGTTTGAGTGGTTTCACGAGGATTTGCAGGAGACGCTGCGGCTGACCCGGCCTTTCGCGGGCGATCTATCCCCCTATGACTATTCTTTCACCGATCAGGCTGAAGAGATTGCCCGGACGATCCGAGCGCATTACGAGACGGCGCGTCGATGACGGCTGAACACGTGACCACCGGCCCTGTAACGCCCCGGCTCGTTACGATCCGCGACGCGCACCGTGCGCACATGGACCGTCTTGGGCTGCTTCATCGCCCTTGGGTGCTGCTCGGCGGAGCTCCCGAGCCGGCGATGCCCGATGCGCTCAAAGCGAGCCATGCCCGTGTCGACATCAACAATTCCGGCCTCGCCGCGAAGCGGTTCGGCTGGGGGCCGGCGGCTCTCACCGTGCGCAGACCGGTGGAGTCCTGGGACGTCTTTCCCGACTTGGAAACGCGGGCCATGCTGTGGTTCAGCCCGCGGCCCAAATGGCGGCAGCACTGGAGGCTGATGCGCCAGCGCAAGGCAAAGATCGGTGCGCTGGTCTCGCTTCATCCCGATGATCGCGAGGCGATCAACCTGGCGCTGATCGGGCCGGAGATGACGGGCATTGGCGATCTGGGCAAGCCCTCCACGGGAATCGCGGCCTTGTGCTACGGCCTCTTTCTGGGTGTGCCGGAGATCGTCCTGTCAGGTTTTTCCTTCGTGCGCACCGGACATTCCTATGACACGCTGGCGCGGCCGCGCTGGCAGATCGCCGAGGACCGCTATGCGCTCGAAAAGTTGAGGAGCGACCCGCGCGTCGCGACGAGCGAGCCCGAACTTGCGGCGGATATCGGGCTTCGCCTCTGGACTCCCTGACGCCATTGCGTCTCGTCCGGAAAAAAGGGTCGGCTCACGGTCGCTCGGGCGCACTTGTCACTCCGATGCCATGCGACATTGGCCTTTGCCCATCGCCGGTGTATGACGCCATCGTTCCGCAATTCAGCAAGGTGGCCTCGTGACGCAACCGACAGTACAGGTCTTCATCGGTTTCGATTCCAAGGAAGTGATCGCCTATCACGTCCTTTGCCAGAGCATTCTCGAGCGCTCATCGGTTCCGGTAGTGTTTTCGCCGCTCTATCTGCCGAATCTGGAAGGCATCTTCAAACGCGAGCGCAATGCCCTCCAGTCGACGGAATTTTCCTTCTCCCGCTTTCTGGTGCCCTATCTCAGTGGCTTCCAGGGATGGAGCCTGTTCGTGGACTGCGACATGCTCATGCGGGCCGATATCGCGGAGCTCTGGGCGCTGCGTGACGATCGCTACGCCGTCATGTGCGTCAAGCATGACTACCAGCCCAAGGTAGAAACCAAATTTCTCGGCCAGACGCAGACCAAATACGAAAAGAAGAACTGGTCGAGCGTCATGCTGTTCAATAACGCCAGGTGCCGTGCCTTGACTCCGGATTTCGTCAACACCGCGACCGGCCTGCAGCTGCACCAGTTCAAGTGGCTCGACGGCGACGAGACTATCGGCGAATTGCCGGCAGCCTGGAACTGGCTGGTCAACGAATACGACCATCGCGCCGACGCCAAGAATGTCCATTTCACTGACGGCGGACCGTATTTCGACGAATACAAGGACGACGACTATGCTGAGGAGTGGTTCGCGGCGCGCGAACGCACCCTGCATGTCGTGCAGCGCGGCGACTGAGAAAGAACGCGGCTCCCCGCGGTCGCGCCGGCCGGATCGCGAAATCCCCGGAATCTCAAAAAGAGGAAGCGGATGGCGGACACCACCTCCTGGATCGGCGATCGTGACGGCTGGGCAACGTTTTTCGCCGGCTTCGAACGCATCGTTCTCGTCGCCAACAGCGACGCCGTCGACATCGCGGCGCTGCGACAGCGTTTTGGCGATGACGCGCTCTACATGTTCTTCAACAAGGTGTTCAAGGTTCTGTCCGAACCGTTCGCGGGCTCCTGCCTGCTCGTGGCCAGGAGCAGTCCGGCTGGTGCCAACATCGTCTATCGAAACGAGGTGGAAAGCGTCCTTGGTCTGTTGCGCTCGCCGAAATTTCGCGGCGTCCTGAATCTGCGGGCGGCGCCGGCCGAGACGTTCAGCCGGGCCGAGGAGTTCGGCGGCGCCAGGGCGGGCTTTCTCGATCTCGCCCACTATTTCGATGACTTCTATCCCTCGAGCCATGTGCCGACCAGCGGTTTTGCGCTGGCCGTGTGGCTGGTGGAGAATTGCCCGACCTCGCGGATCGTGCTGGCCGGCTTCACCGCGCAACGCTCGGTGCAATGGAAGCTGTTTCACGATCACGACTGGACCTTCGAGCAGATCGTACAAAGATTGTTGCTGCGATCGAACAAGATCGAGAGAATCGGGGCGCCGGAGACAAGCGGGCTGGAGGCGATTGCCCGCAGGTTCCCCGACACGGCCTCGGAAGAGTTGTCGCTTGTCGCGTCGCAGGTCCTGGCCGAACGGCTCGAAGGCTCGAATATGGCAATCGACCGGCTGTTTTCCTTGACCCGCCTGCAGGGGCGGGTCGATGGCTTGCTGCGATCGCTGAAGCCGAAAACGCGCAAGCAGAAGCTCGCGGCGAAGGCTTCTGGCGAGATGAAAAGCCGTCCCTGAGCTGGCGATACTGCTCAGCCTGTTCGGGCCGCGGGGACCCCTGCCAGTAGCGGAAGGCCGGTCGCCCGGCTGAGGCCCGGCTCCGTCGTCACGACCTCGGGATGACGCGCCGCCACAACCGCCAGCGCCGCCCTGTCTTCCTCCAGATGCCGCCGCACTCGTGCCGAGCGGTCATAGGCGTAGCCGTCGCTCTGCAGAGAGATGCCCGCCACGATGATCTGCGGGATGCCGACGGCGAGGGCATAGGCGATGAGTGCGATTCCGTTGGAGGGACGGATTTCGACGCCGCTGCCGCCGAACAGGCTGCCCAGGGTCCCGATGATGAAGGCGTCGCGTTCACGGTGGGTGAGGGCGCATTCCCTCGCGCCCAAGACCGGCAGGTTGCGGCGGATGAGGGTCAGCAGGCTGTGGCGTTTGCATAGCCGCAGGACGGCATTGAGGTCCAACTCGGCGATCTGCGCGTTGGTCGTCTTGGCCAGGAGAAAGGTCAGGTCCCCGGATGGCAACCCGTGCTGGCGTGCGGAATGTCCGGCATATTTGACGTGGATGTGGGCTGTCCGTGGCGGGAAGAGCTGCGGGACATGGGGGTCGGGCGCGGAGCCGAGGACGAACCAGGGGCGGTCGAGCAGACCGCGCCCTCGCAGCCATGCCGCATGACGCGCCGCCAGGGCCGGAAAATCGCCGGCGATCACCTGTTCCTCGGCGGGATCGAAAGGCCGCCGCACCGCCTCGGTCATGACTGCTACTCCGGGGCAGTGTGTCGGCTTGCCTGCATCGCGGACGCGGGACGACAGCCTTGACAGTCGATCCTCAATGGCCGCCCGCCATCATGGCGCGGACCCGGTCGAGATCGGCGGGGGTGTCGACGGGAATGCCCTCGTCATTCGGCACCTGGACCATCATCACGCCGTAGCCATGTTCGACAAAACGCAGCATCTCGACCCCCTCTGCCTGCTCCAGCGGACCGGGCCGCAGCGAGGCGAAGCGCTCCAGCCCTTCGCGCCGGAAGGCATAGAGGCCGAGCTGACGCAGATGGCGGACGGCGCCGCCCTTCGGATAGGGGATCGGCAGGCGCGAATAGGCCATGGCGAGACCGGCGGTGGTGGTGACGACCTTCACGACATTGGTGTCGATCGCGTCGGACGGTGAGGCAATCTCATTGTAGCCGTTGGACGCCTGGACGTTGGGATCGTCGCAGGCGGCGATGCTGCGGGCCACCCGCGCGATGGCCTGCGGGTCGATCATCGGCTCGTCTCCCTGCACGTTGACAATAATGTCGGCGTCGAGGCGCGCCGCGCATTCGGCCACACGGTCGGTGCCCGAGGCATGATCGCCGCGCGTCATCATCACCGGCAGGTCGAGCACTTCGCAGACCTTGCGGATGCGGTCGTCGTCGGTGGCGATGGTGGCGGCGTCGATGCCCTCGGCCTCGATCGTGCGCTGGTAGACGTGCCACAGCATCGGCTTGCCATTGATGTCAGCGATCGGCTTGCCCGGAAAGCGGGAGGCGCCGAAGCGGCAGGGTATGACGGCGACGATACGCGATGCCATGGGCAGAATCCTCAGCTGAGCAGGAATGAGGTGAGATCGTCCGGCGTGGCAGCCACAAAGAGGCAGTCCGCTGGCCTTGCACCATAGCCCCAGTCGACATGCACGTAGTCGACGTGGGACCGGCGCGCCGCTTCTGCATCGGAGTCCATATCGCCAACGAAGACCGTGTTCGCCGGATCGACATTGCAGCGGGCCATGGCGAAGAGGAGATGGTCGGGCGACGGCTTGCCGCGCAGCCCGTCACGCGGGGTCATGACCACCGTGAAGCTGACAGCGAGGCGATCGAGGACGAGCTCGGTGCGCGCCGAATCCTTCGACGTCACGATCCCGAGCCTGCGACCGCTCTCGGCGAGCGTCGATAGCATCGGCACAACGCCGTCGAAGAGGGGCGTCTCGTGAAGCGACTGGCTGGAGGCACGGCGGAACACCCGTTCGACGGTGCAGGCCGCATGGGCGAGACCGAGCCGGGCCATGATGTCGGGGAAGGGGCGACCGATCTCGGCGAAATAGGCTTCGAAGGAGACGCTGACACCGAGTTCGTCGCGCACGCTGGCCCACGCATTTTCCATGTTGCGGCGCGAATCGAGGATCACGCCGTCTACATCGAACAGGATCAAAGCCTTATGCCGCATCGCCGATGTCATGGGTGGCCGGCTCCGGTCTCGTTGTCGCTCGGCCGATTTGGCGGCAGCGACAGCCTCCATCTGTCGGCGGCGGATGTACCGATCGGTCAGGAAAGTGTCCAATGGAAACTGCGACGGCATCCCGACACGGGTGATTTAGGGCTGCTGGCGACAGTGTGTCTCCAAGGGGGCTCCCATCGCCGTCATCGGCCCCCGCAGCCGATCCTCCAAGGGCCGCGGCGAAAAATGATCTTGCAGTTCGCTCCGTGAGGCGATATCTCCGCGCAACCGAAGGGGTATAGCTCAGTTGGTAGAGCGGCGGTCTCCAAAACCGCAGGCCGTGGGTTCGAGTCCCTCTGCCCCTGCCATTCGCCGGAAATGAGATTCTGTCGAGCCGGCCCTTGTGAATCGCGGCAAGGGCGGGTAGAGGAACGGCGATCGACATGTGGCGCGTGAGGCTGGCGACCAGCCTTCACGCGCATTAGCTGTGAGCGGTGTATGGCCAAAACCAATCCTTTCACATTTCTCCAGCAGGTTCGATCCGAGACCGCGAAGGTCACTTGGCCGACCCGCCGTGAGACGATCATTTCGACGATCATGGTGTTCGTGATGGTCGCATTCGCCGCGACCTTCTTTTTCGTCGCGGATCAAGTGCTCGGCTATGTCGTGGGCCTGATCATGAATGCCGGCGTTTGACGCCGACGCCGCAGGAGACATCGTAAATTTCATGACCGCCCGCTGGTACATCGTCCACGCCTATTCCAATTTCGAGAAGAAGGTGGCCGAATCGATCGAGGAGCAGGCCCGCCAGAAAGGGCTCTCCGACAAGTTCGAAAAGATCCTCGTGCCGACCGAGAAGGTGGTCGAGGTGCGTCGTGGTCGCAAGGTCGATGCCGAGCGGAAGTTTTTCCCCGGTTACGTCCTCGTCAAGGCCGAGTTGACCGATCAGGTCTTCTCGATGATCAAGAACACGCCGAAGGTCACGGGCTTTCTCGGACCGGACAATCGGCCGGTCCCGATTACCGACAAGGAAGCCGAGCAAATCCTGATGCAGGTGCAGGACGGGGTGGATCGGCCGAAGCCGACGATCTCGTTCGATATCGGCGAGCAGGTTCGGGTCTCCGACGGTCCCTTCGCCTCGTTCAACGGCGTCGTGCAGGAAGTCGATCAGGAGCGGGCGAGGCTCAAGGTCGAGGTCTCGATCTTCGGTCGTGCAACGCCGGTCGATCTCGAATTCGGTCAGGTCGAAAAGGTCTGACCAGAACGGGCTTTTGGTCCGAATCATCGTGCGGAAGGCAATCCGGCTCTAGCCGGTCGGAGATGCCGCACCGCGCGAACTGCAGGTAGCCGGGGGCTGAGTCGCTGATTGACCGGTCGTTCGGCTCGAACAAATGAAGGCAGGAGCAAATGGCTAAGAAAATACAGGGCCAGCTGAAGCTGCAGGTTCCGGCCGGATCGGCGACGCCGTCGCCCCCGATCGGTCCGGCGCTCGGTCAGCGTGGCATCAACATAATGGAATTCTGCAAGTCGTTCAACGCGCAGACCCAGGACCAGGAGAAGGGCTCTCCGATCCCGGTGGTGATCACCTATTACCAGGACAAATCCTTCACCTTCGCGATGAAGACTTCGCCGGTGAGCTACTTCCTCAAGAAGGCGGCGAATCTCAAGAGCGGCTCCAAGGAGCCGGGCAAGAGCGTCGCCGGTTCGGTGACCCGCGAGCAGGTTCGCGATATCGCCGAGAAGAAGTTCAAGGATTTGAACGCGAACGACGTGGAAGCGGCCATGGCTATGGTCGAGGGCTCTGCCCGTTCCATGGGCCTCGAAGTGGTGGGTTGAGACGATGGCAAAAGCTGGAAAGCGCATCCGTAACGCCCGCGACGGCATCGACCGCATCAAGCTCTACGGTCTCGACGAGGCCGTCGAGTTGCTGAAGGGCCGTGCGAGCGCCAAATTCGACGAGACGATCGAAGTCGCGATGAATCTCGGCGTCGACCCGCGTCATGCGGACCAGATGGTTCGCGGCGTCGTCAATCTGCCGAACGGCACCGGACGCACGGTCCGCGTCGCAGTGTTTGCGCGGGGCGACAAGGCCGAGGAGGCGAAAGCTGCGGGGGCCGACATTGTCGGAGCCGAGGACCTCGTCGAGCAGGTTCAGGGCGGCACGATCGATTTCGATCGCGCCATCGCCACGCCGGATATGATGGCTCTCGTGGGTCGGCTGGGCAAGGTTCTGGGACCGCGCGGCCTAATGCCGAACCCGCGGGTCGGCACGGTGACGCCGGACGTCGCCGCTGCTGTGAAGGCATCCAAGGGCGGGGCCGTCGAGTTCCGCGTCGAAAAGGCCGGAATCGTTCATGCTGGTGTCGGCAAGGCGAGCTTCGATGGCAAGGCGATCGCGGAGAATATCCGTGCCTTTGCCGATGCTGTCCAGAAGGCCAAACCCTCGGGCGCCAAGGGCATCTATGTCCAGCGCGTCGCGATCACCTCGACGATGGGGCCTGGCGTCAAGATCGATCCGTCGACTCTGAGTGCGGCGTAGGTCCGACCCTTAACACCGGTGAGCGGCGCACCTATATGCGCCGATCACCTATACCAAGGTTCCGGGGCTCGCCCCGGTGCGTGGGGGCCTTTCGGGGCTCCCTGAATGCCTGTCCGAGATTGTGGGCGACCGGTTGCTTCGGCATCCGGTCTTAATCGTCAGAAAGCCCGCATGAGACGGGGAAGTTCCGAATTCTCCGGGATCAGCCCGGGTTCTTGGTTCGAACCTCTGAATGCCTTGTGTCGCCCATGGGTTCCGCGGAATCCGCGAAGGGTCTGGCCGAGGGGACAGGATCTCCGAGCGTCGTCCGGATGATCCGGGCGGCAAAAGGCAACCGGCCGCGGCTTCTTCGGAAGCCGAGGCTAAATGGAGAGAGGCAGTGGACAAAGCGGAAAAACGCGAATTTGTCTCGACGCTCAACGAGACCTTCAAGGACTCGGGAACGGTCGTCGTGGCCCACTATGCCGGTCTTACGGTCGCGCAGATGAACGATTATCGTTCGAAAATGCGCGATGCGGGGGGCACCGTCAAAGTCGCGAAGAACCGCCTCGCCAAGATCGCTCTTCAAGGCACGGACGCCGAAGGCATCTCGACGTTGTTCGAGGGCCAGACCCTGATCGCCTATTCAGGCGACCCGGTCGCGGCGGCAAAGGTCACCAACGATTTCGCCAAGGGGAACGACAAGCTCGTCATCCTGGGCGGGACGATGGGCAAGACCACACTCGATGCGAATGGTGTGAAGGCCTTGGCCTCCATGCCGTCGTTGGACGAACTCCGGGCCAAGCTGGTCGGCATGATCAATACGCCGGCCACTCGGATCGCTGGGGTTCTCCAGGCACCCGCGGGACAACTCGCGCGTGTTTTCGGGGCCTATGCCAAGAAGGACGAGGCGGCGTGAAGACGGTTCCTCGCTGCTCAAACCAAAGTTCGAATCCAAAGGAATACAAACATGGCTGATCTCGCCAAGATCGTTGAAGACCTGTCGAGCCTGACCGTCCTCGAGGCGGCTGAACTCTCGAAGATGCTGGAAGAAAAATGGGGCGTTTCCGCTGCGGCTCCTGTGGCGGTCGCCGCTGCTGGCGGCGGTGCTCCGGCCGAAGCGGCTGAAGAGCAGACCGAGTTCAACGTGATCCTCGTCGCCGCCGGCGCACAGAAGATCAACGTCATCAAGGAAGTCCGCGCGATCACGGGCCTTGGCCTGAAGGAAGCCAAGGACCTCGTCGACAACGCGCCGAAGCCGGTCAAGGAAGCGGTCGACAAGGCCGAGTCCGAGAAGCTCAAGGAGCAGCTCGAGAAGGCTGGCGCCACGGTCGAAGTCAAGTAATCGCGGGTTTCCCGCGCTTGCGCACCAAAATCCGGCGGGCGGGACGGCATTTTGCCGTTCCGCCTTCCGTGCTCGCGCCATGGCGAGCCGGGCGGACGGCGGTCCGATCCCGAACGAGGCAGGAACTGGAGTGACGTGACGCGCGCGTGTTCAGACGGCTCATAGAACCGTTTGGAGACGCGGGCCTTTCGCCCGGCAGATCTGTCAGCCGCACCGGCCCTTTGGCCCGCGGTACCTCTCGACGGAGAGGGAAGAGAATTCAAGCCCTTTGGTCAAGGGCGTTGTCACGAGAAGGAGCGACGATGTCTCAAACGACGACGTTTAGCGGTCGCAGGCGGGTACGCAAATTCTTCGGGTCGATCCCCGAAGTCGCCGAGATGCCAAACCTGATCGAGGTCCAGAAGGCCTCCTACGATCAATTTCTGATGGTCGACGAGCCGCAAGGCGGGCGTCTCGACGAGGGGCTGCAAGCCGTCTTCAAGTCGGTTTTCCCGATTTCTGACTTCTCGGGCCAGGCGATGCTGGAATTCGTGAAATACGAATTTGAGGCGCCGAAATTCGACGTTGAGGAGTGCCGTCAGCGCGATCTGACCTACGCTGCGCCGCTCAAGGTGACGTTGCGCCTCATCGTGTTCGATATTGACGACGACACCGGCTCCAAGTCGGTCAAGGACATCAAGGAGCAGGACGTCTACATGGGCGATATGCCGCTCATGACGTCCAACGGCACCTTCGTCGTGAACGGCACCGAGCGCGTCATCGTCTCGCAGATGCACCGTTCGCCGGGTGTGTTCTTCGATCACGACAAGGGCAAGAGCCACTCGTCGGGCAAGCTGCTGTTCGCCGCCCGCGTCATTCCCTATCGTGGCTCATGGCTCGACATTGAGTTTGACGCCAAGGACGTCGTGCATGCGCGCATCGACCGCCGCCGCAAGATTCCGGCGACGAGCCTGCTGATGGCGCTCGGCATGGATGGCGAGGAGATCCTGTCGACCTTCTACGACACCGTGAAGTTCGAGAAGGACAAGAAGGGCTGGCGCGTGCCATTCTCGGTGGAGCGCGTGCGCGGCCAGGGCGCCGTCGTCGACCTCATCGACGCCGACAGCGGCGAGGTTCTCGTCGAGGCCGGCAAGAAAGTTACCGCTCGCCAGGCTCGCCAGATGCAGGAGAAGGGCGTCAAGGCCCTGCGCGCGACCGAGGAGGATCTTGCCGGATCCTACATCGCCGAGGATATCGTCAATCCTGAGACGGGCGAAGTGTATCTCGAGGCCGGTGACGAGCTCGAGATTACCGTCGATGCCAAGACCGGCGAGCGCAAGGGCAATCTGATCGACCTGATCGCGGCCGGTTACGACGAGATCACCGTTCTCGACATCGATCACGTCAATGTCGGCGGCTATATCCGCAATACGCTGGCGGTCGATAAGAACGAAGGTCGTCAAGACGCGCTGTTCGACATCTACCGGGTGATGCGTCCCGGCGAGCCGCCGACGATCGAGACCGCCGAAGCGATGTTCAACTCGTTGTTCTTTGACGGCGAGCGCTATGACCTGTCGGCCGTCGGCCGCGTCAAGATGAACATGCGTCTCGACGTCGACGCCGAGGACACCGTGCGCGTGCTGCGCAAGGAAGACATTCTCGCGGTGGTCAGAACCCTCGTCGACCTTCGGGACGGCAAGGGCGAGATCGATGACATCGACAATCTCGGCAACCGCCGGGTGCGTTCGGTCGGCGAGTTGATGGAGAACCAGTATCGCGTCGGCTTGCTGCGCATGGAACGCGCGATCAAGGAGCGCATGAGCTCCGTCGAGATCGACACGGTGATGCCGCAGGATCTGATCAACGCCAAGCCCGCCGCCGCCGCCGTGCGCGAGTTCTTCGGTTCGTCGCAGCTGTCGCAGTTTATGGATCAGACCAACCCGCTGTCGGAGATCACCCACAAGCGCCGCCTCTCGGCGCTTGGACCCGGCGGCCTGACGCGCGAGCGCGCCGGCTTCGAGGTGCGCGACGTGCATCCGACGCATTACGGCCGGATCTGCCCGATCGAGACGCCGGAAGGCCCGAATATCGGCCTGATCAACTCGCTCGCCACGTTCGCGCGGGTGAACAAATACGGCTTCATCGAGAGCCCGTACCGTAAGGTTATCGACGGCATCGTCACCCATGATGTCGTTTATCTGTCGGCGATGGAGGAATCCAAGCATCACGTCGCACAGGCGAACGCCGTCCTGACCGACGACAGCCGGTTCCAGAACGAGTTCGTGGTCTGCCGTCATTCGGGCGACGTCTTCATGACGCCGCGCGACAATGTCGATCTGATGGACGTATCGCCGAAGCAGCTGGTTTCGGTCGCCGCGGCGCTGATTCCGTTCCTTGAGAACGATGACGCCAACCGCGCTCTGATGGGCTCGAACATGCAGCGTCAGGCGGTGCCGCTGGTTCGCGCCGAGGCGCCGTTCGTCGGCACCGGCATGGAATCGATCGTCGCCCGCGATTCGGGCGCCGCGATCGGTGCGCGCCGCACCGGCGTGGTCGACCAGGTCGACGCGACGCGTATCGTCATCCGCGCGACGGAGGATCTGGAGGCCGGCAAGTCCGGTGTCGACATCTACCGTCTGATGAAGTTCCAGCGCTCGAACCAGAACACCTGCATCAACCAGCGTCCGCTGGTGGCGGTGGGTGACCCGGTCGAAAAGGGCGACATCATCGCTGATGGTCCGTCGACAGATCTCGGCGATCTGGCGCTCGGGCGGAACGTGCTCGTCGCGTTCATGCCGTGGAACGGCTACAACTACGAGGATTCGATCCTCCTGTCGGAGCGCATCGTCGCCGACGACGTCTTCACCTCGATCCATATCGAGGAGTTCGAGGTCATGGCGCGCGACACCAAGCTCGGACCCGAAGAGATCACCCGCGACATTCCGAACGTGTCGGAAGAAGCGCTGAAGAATCTCGACGAGGCCGGCATCGTCTATATCGGGGCCGAGGTGCAGCCGGGCGACATTCTGGTCGGCAAGATCACGCCGAAGGGCGAAAGCCCGATGACGCCGGAGGAAAAGCTCCTGCGCGCCATCTTCGGGGAGAAGGCGGGCGACGTTCGAGACTCCTCCCTGACCGTTCCCCCGGGCGTGGAGGGGTTCGTCGTCGACGTCAAAGTCTTCAGCCGCAAAGGCGTCGAGAAGGACACCCGGACGCAAACGATCGAGGAGGAGGAGATGGCCAAGGTCGAGAAGGATT
>LAZR01001821.1_pt1 | contig 13006 bp, 27 predicted proteins | sample 329461 | NCBI WGS metagenome assembly LAZR01 (sample SAMN03002196, study PRJNA259156) | marine sediment metagenome | biome: sea floor; feature: Hydrothermal impacted sediments; material: marine sediment; isolation source: Loki non-amplified sample from Loki's castle hydrothermal vent sediment ...
ACTATCAATGCGATGTATTAGATATCCTCAATGAGTCGTTTTACTGGGATTTGATGATTGCTTTTCCTCCCTGTACTCACTTGTCGGTATCTGGCGCAAGGTGGTTTAAGGGCAAGGAAAAAGAACAGAAGCAAGCCTTAACCTTTGTGCGTGATTTAATGGAAGCATGCAGCCCTAGAATTGCCATTGAAAATCCCATTGGCGTTATTAGCACGAAAATCAGAAAGCCGGATCAGATTATTCAGCCTTGGCAGTTCGGACACGGAGAGACTAAAGCAACATGCCTGTGGCTGAAGGGCTTGCCTGAACTCGTGCCGACAAATATTGTTGAGGGCAGAGAAGCGAGGATACACAAAATGGCACCGTCGAAAGACAGGGGAAAGCTCAGATCAATAACCTACCAAGGCATTGCCAACGCAATGGCAGAACAGTGGGGCTGAATGGAGATTAAATTCATCATAGATCAAACCGGACACAAGCTCCATACTTTCCTCAACGGTAAGCGTATCCATATGATACTTTCCAAGTCACATCTGAAGGAAATCAAAAACGTGTCCGGTATGGCACACCTTGAGGACTTGACCGAGTATGCTAACTACTTGAAACAAATGGGTTTCTGGGATATTGAGCTGATTGGGAAAGAATATGAGGTTTTTTACAGGGAAATAACTTGACAGTGGGTGACAAATGACTATACTTTCTAACATGCTGAATGAGGAGTTGAGAGATGATTAAGACGAATAAAAGAAGGCGTGATTTGTATACGAAGCACTTGAACAAGCTCTATGATTATGCTGATAGGACTTTTAATGATTGGACTTGTTACCTATGTGATGCCTCTTCTTCTCAAGCTAGTTATAGAAACTGTGATAATTGTCCATTGCCTGGAGATATTAACTCCTGCGATACAAGTATGAGGAAAAAGAATCTCAGGACGGTAGATGGGAGCCAGACAAGAAGCTACAATCACGCAACTTCTATCTCTATCCGTAAACATGCTCGGTGGATTGAAAAGCAGATCGTCAAAAATACTGATTGTGAGTTCTACTGGAAATGACAACCCTCATCAACATACCCATCAACGGAGAACGCTACCGAGCTACGACTATCAGGAAGTTCCCGGATTCGCTTAAAGAGCGGCTTTGGAAGATCAAAGAGGAGACTTTGAAGCAGGTTTCTCTGGAAGCTATTATTGTGGAGGCCCTGATACTTGGACTGCCGAAGATCGAGCGCAGGGTGTTCTTTAAGATACCTGATGTGGTGTTTGATCCGGTGGAGGGGATTGAGTGATGCGGAAACTTCATAAATTATATCGAGCGGTTTCAGAATCCATAGACGACACAAAATGGAGTTTTTATGGTGAGGTTAAATGCGACAGTCCTAACTTTAATACAATGGAGATCACAGAAAAGGATAATGAGGTTACTTGTAAAAGGTGCCTCAAAATAATGAAAGAGTTAAGAGTTACTTGAATAACGGGTTGAATGGAGGTGGAAGGATAGAAGCTCTTAAAAATAAAGAACTGATGGATATCCCTAAATTGTATGTCGGAGCAATGAACGACGCTCTTTTTATCATTGACGAACAACCGGGGCCGTGTCCATTGGACTATGTAAATCCGAGGGCGCACAAGGACTGTAATACGATCGCCAGAGTTGAGTATAACCCTGAGTTGGCTAATGAGCTTGTTGACGCGTGGAATGCCGTCCTTAAAAAATATGACATTAGCTATGGAATAACCCCAACCCCCCGCAACCCAATAACGAGGTGAAGTGAATGAAGAACTTTATTATCCAATCCAAATGGTGTGATGAGAATCCTCTCCCACCGGATATGGTTACGATACAGAAGGCTGCTTATGAAGAAGCTCTGAGGCGATTGAAGCCTAAGAAATCTTGTAAAGCTCTTGTCAAATATGGGGGAAAAAGATGCCAGTCCTAATCGACAATTCCACTATGCAACACAAATGTTAAATCAAACCTACGAACTTAGGATGATAGAACATACGAATTATGTTAGGGGGGAGGTCGTACGCAACAAGCCTCAAGTGCGTGAACACGAATACAGGAAGTTTCTTGCCAAATGTGCTGACCACGCTTTTGTGGTTGGTGATTATGAGATTCAACACAAACTAATAAAGGAGCTTGAGTTAATTGCCAATTCTTATAGATAATTCCACAATGGAAAAAACCGCTTCCTGCCACACAGCAGTTGCAATGGAGCGTGTCCTCCATCTCAAACCCAAAGCTGGCTCCCCCCAACTCGAAGCCGGAACCGCCATGCACAAAGCATGGGAGAAATTCTTTAATGGAGAGGATGTGGAAGTCTGTATCCTGGCCCTTCGTGAACACTACTCCTCTAAGCTCCCCTATTTTGAAGACATTAAGCCTACCTATGATCTAGCTAATCTTGAAAACCTCTTCAGGATATGGGCTTCCAAACATCCCAACAGAGAATTTCCCTGGGTTTCTCAATATGTTGAAAAAGGATTCCAAGTCAGGTTGTTTCCTGATCTGGGAGTTGACCTGATTGGAAAGATGGACACTTTCGGGGCTGATGGAACCGGGTCTTACTGTGTGGTGGACTGGAAGACTACTGGATATAATCTGGATACCAGATGGTTTCGTAAAATTCAGAATGGTTCGCAGGTAAGTGCATACCTCTACGCAACACAGAGACTCTTTGGATCAGCTGTATGGGTGTTCTATATTATGGCCCTCAAGATGAAAGTGGTTCCGATGTCTAATCGGACCTGTAAGGAACATGGAATGAAATACTGGAATCCTGAGAAGAAAGAGGGATGCTACCATGAGCATGCTGACTATAAGGTGGAATCTGCATATCGGAACAAAACGCAACTCTTGGGCTGGTATCAGGATGCCCGGTTGATTACTCAGGACTACCTTCATATCCTTGAGAACGTAAAGTCTATAGAGGACATTGGCAGGGTTCCCATGCAGGGAGTATTTAATAATTCCTGTCAGGATTGTAGCTACCGGGAATTCTGTCACTCATTCAATCGAAAGCCTGAATCAGCAGAGCAGTTATTTGATTACAAACCGTGGAGCCCATTGCTTGATATGGATAAAGAGGATATCTTTTATGAAAAAGAAATTGACTATGACGGAGCTGACGGTTCTTTGCTGGTTGTATAAGAAACCAAGAAGGCCAGATAAGATAAAACTTCCTATGATGATAACCTTGGTTTCTGTAGCCTCTCTGATTCAACGGCTGCGAAGAAAAGATTTTGTTGCTGGCAGGGTAATGGAAAAGCGCGAGATTTTCTCTTTACGGAGACCGGGAAAGATATACAAGATTACTGCCGCTGGTAGAACGGCTGTTGAAAGCCAGATGAAATTAATGGGCCAACAATTAAGTTATTTGAGGAGTTTGGTGAGATGAATAAAGAATCGAAAGAATCCATTGATAAGGTTGTAGAACTGGTTGATAAAAATATTGACAGGTTGGTTGAAAAGATTGCAGAGCTAGGACCGGAAGCTGCGTATGGTTTTAATGAGATAATAGCAAAAATCTCTGTTGAGGCTTGGACAATTGTTTTTATGGTTCCTTTAGTTTGTTTTGCGTCTTGGACAGCATTTTACAAAGCAGTAAAATACGGAATAAAAAAGGACTGGGATGGAGCAAGTTTTGCTTTTGGGGTGTCTTCTGGAATTCTTTGTTTATTTTCTACAGTAGGTCTGGTTGTTGATGTTCCAAGATTTTTGGCACAAGCATTGCATCCTGTAGGCTATTTCCTGTTGGAGGTTCTTAAATGAAAATCCCCCTACTTCACATCCTTATAGTAGGAGCTCAGTAGAATGAATGACCATGATTGGTTTGGTATTATTTGTGCCTTGCTAACGTTATTTGTTGGATTTCATTTAACAGTTAACACAAATGATATCCTTTGTAATTATCTAATTGGTCCGGTCTTTTTAGGGCTGGGGTCAACTGGACTTTATATTGAATGGGAGCAAATTAGATGAAGATACCACCTTTACATATTCTTATTGTTGGAGAACCCTTCGCCGGAAAAAGTACCTTCTGCCGTACCATGCCCACCCCGAATCTTGTATTCTTCTTTGATCCTGTTGGTAAAGATGAAGCCTATCTCGAATGCGGGGATGTACAGGATTTAGACAACGGCCAACCATTAAAGACCCTTCAAGGGGCTCCAATGAAAAGAGTCTGGAGCCGTGAGAAGGAGCCTAAACTGCTCTTTCAGGTGGAATACTATCATGATGGGGAATGGGTTGAAGATCCAATAAAGGGAGGGTTCAAGCCTACTCCCGTAGCCTACGAGCAATTTTGCAAGAGACTTATCAACATAGACCAAGAGTTTGATTACTGGAATACAATCAGTCTTGACTCTTACTCCGGAGCTGAACTTTCTGCCATGCTCCGTGAAAAATTTAAGCTTAATCCAGGAACAAAATTCGATCTCCGGCATTGGGGTGGCGGGGCTAGATCGGAACTTGAGATGGCGATATTCGCAAGGTTCGGGATGTTTCCAATGAATGTTGTAGTGATCTGCCACGAGAAAGTATACCAGAACGATAAGACCGGAGAAATTATCCGGCAGGCAGATACCTACGGAAATCTTGGTAACACATTTGGCAGAGGCTTCTCCGAAATGTATCGTATGGTTAATATCCCGAATGTAGGTCGCCAGTTACAAACCCAGAAAGACGCAATGTGGAACGCAAATTCCAAATATGCTCCAAATCCCTGTGAGCCTAGTTATCAAGCGGTAATCGCTTCAATCACCAATCAAGGAGAATAAAATGGCAAAGATAGGTACTGTACCAAATGTAGTAAATGATCCATCAACACAGATTGATCCGGGGGCTTATGTTTTTAATTGTGAGTCCGTAAAAGAGGGAGACTACGAAGGACAGTTGATCTATGACGCAGTATTCCGAGCCCAGCAACCGGTCACTCATCTAGGGCAGACTCATTACGAGCGTTGGTTTATCGGGAATGAGGAAGACCCTGAAGCTCTTCTACCGGATACTTGGACAAAGAGAGCCGGACACATGAAAAAATGCTGCGAAGCTATGGGCGTTCCTTTTCTTGGGCAGAATCCTGATATGATCGTTCAGCAGATGGTCGGTAAGCAGGTCTGTGCAAAGGTTGTTCATAAAGCAAGCAAAGACGGGAAGTATACCAATGCCCGTGTCTCTCAGTGGGGCCAACCTGGAACCATGACCCCGGAAGTCATTGGATCGGATAATGGGCAGCCTCCTGTCCAAGCTCCGGCAGTAGCGGCTCCAATGCCTGCTGGAACACCGGGAGTAGGGACTCCAGTAGCTCCTCAGACTGGAATGCCTGCAAGCCCAGCTGGAGGTCAATCGGCACCTGCGGGCCCTCCTCTGCCTCCTCAGTACCAGTAACGGGGAGGCCACAAGCAGGAGTTGTCTGGTTGACTTGTGATGTATGTAATCAGAAGGTGGATTCAATGGATTTTGATGGACATACGACCAAGCATTTGACTGATCCAAAAGATCCTTATTTTGTGCAGTTACGATAGGGGGGAGTAGTTGAAGGTGGGTACACATCTTTAGTTCTAACGAGTCCCTCTCGGAGGCTTCATCTCCTCTCCTAAGCTCGTTAGGACGCTGTACCACTGATAAAGCTGGGCCTAAGTGCATAAGCGTAGGTGCGTCCTAAGAGACCTTGTAAAGGGCAGACAATGACCCTACCGCCCAGTGATTAATCTAGCGGGGGAAGATTCTCGGCTGGCCCAGTCGTTAGGGATACTCAGGCCCCGCTCACCTGCTTCTGGTGTTAATTACCTGGGTATCTCTGGGCAGGAATTTTAGACTTGGAGGTAGATCAATAATGCTCAATCCTCAACGCCAGAAGTTTTTGGAGAAGAAACTGGAGATTGCCAGGGCGCGTGATCCGATAATCAAATCGGAGATTGAATTAATCGAAATTGCCGAAGAGTTATCAGCGGCGTTGTGGAAGTTGCGGGAGAAGAAGAAATAGGACTGTGAGCGGCGTGGAAGGACACGCGGAAAGGACACATCATTGGATAACTCACTGGCTAGAGTTTGCAGGTTAGTACGCTTGGATCGATACCATAGCTGGGTGTGTCTGGAAACCTGAAGCAGACATCAATCTCTGCCTCACAGTCTGATTTAAATTTGAGTTGTGAGGGGCCTTTCTCAGGGTGCCGCTGGGGAAATCCCAACCGTACGGGCCAGCGAGAGCGAAAGCAAATCGGGAAGCCTAGGTTGACTGACGAACTGGTCACATCAGGTCGTGAGTACACAGGAGGGAAAGGATAAAACGTAGGCGTCGGACCACGCCAACCCTCACAACTCATTCAAATATATTGCCGGGTAAAGCATCTGTTCAAGGCCGCGCAACATCCTAGGGTGCGGTTGCAGATGGGCGGTCCACTCTCATGGAGAAGGGAAGTTGCAACCCGCCACCCGGTTCGATTTTGGAGGAAGAAAATGAAGCCGAAGCATGTATGGATTATTGAGTATGGGACTGGCAGTGAGTGGAATCCTGATAGTGACCACGACGGAGATTTTACTATTTTCTTTGTCAAGAGGGATGCCGTTGAACACATGAAAAAGAACCATACAGGACACCCAACCAATCTCCGGGTCCGCAAATATATGAGGGAAGAAAAATGACCCCCACCGATGAAGTCCTAGCAGAGTTTGTCTTTAAGTTACTGAAAGCCGAAAAAGCTGATGAAGCTTATTGGGTATCCTATTATTCAAGACAATTTCTGGAAACCAGCAAAGCAATGTTTGAAGGCTATAATGCCCCCTTTATCCGCCACCTGATTGAGGAGGCGATGGTTGAGCGGAGGTTCAACTGTTTTAGTGAATTTCGAGATAATCAATGGAGTTATACTTTTGCTTTTGCTCTTGGGGATGAGAACAGAGAACCAGAAATGAACGAAAACAAAACCCGCGCCGTAGCACTGGCCGCATTTAGAACGGGGGAAAGATGAACACTTGTAAGGATTGTAAGTGGTGGGATGCCTACCACAAAGATGACCCGGCTAATTCGTTTGGGATGTGTAGGGCCGAGAGGTTCGCTGAAGATGTCCAGGCTGTTGTTAAAAGTCCAATTGAAGGTGAGTGGCCTGCTGATGGGAAATATGACGGATTCGACACAGCCCCTGACTTCGGCTGTATCCACTGGGAGAAGAAAAATGAGTGACATTCTTGAGGAAGCAAAGAAAGAGGTTGATAGGTGGTATGGTCCAGGAAATTACGAGACGCCGAGGAATATAGTACAAAGGCTCATCGCAGAAGTGGAGCGGTTGCGTCACGAAGCGTTGCCTCATCCAAAGATATTAGCCGACAGATATCAGTTTTTAAAAGAGGCCGTGAATAGCCAGTATTGCAAAAGTGGTAAGCAAATTGATTGGAGTAATGATGATGTTGTCTGGGCTGTCCAGAAAATCGACTCCCTCACTAAGGAGCGGGATGAGTACCGCAAAACAATAGAGCTTGCTGAAGAGGGGCTACTAGGGACAGATGTTCAGTTGGCCGCAAAAATCAAAGACCTCACCGTCAAGCTGGCCTCTGCTAAAGCTGATAATGAGCAACTGGAAAAGGACTGGGCGCGTTGCTCGGAAGGTTGGTCGAAGAGTCAGTTAGATTTGAAGTGTCTTGAAGAGTCCACTGTTGACAAGAAAGCGTGGGATCAGTTGAAAGCCGAAAAAGCCAGGCTCAAGGAGCGGGTGGGGAAGCCAACTCTGGATGTGAAATCAATTCAGTGTGATAGATGCGGAGAAACGCTTGTAAATATTCCAAAACTCCGGATGTATCACACCTGCAACGATCCAGCGCAAGGGAGTGAAAAGATATGACCCCCTCCAATCAGAAGCAACTAGCAGAGAAGGCGGCGGAGTTTTTGGGGTTGGAAAAAGCAAATAATCCCATTAATGGCAACTACTATGTAATGCCCTTACATATGCTTCAAGCAGGACGCCTAGAAGACTTAGCGGACCATTTCTTCGAGGAAACTACCTCTGCCCCCATCCTCATGCACCTTGCGTTAAAGGAGATGGAGAAGAGGGGAATACGGCTTTGTATGATGCAAGGATTCAAAGATAATAGATGGCATTGTCAATATACGGATACTCCTGAAGGCGTAGCAAACACGCACGATGAAATGTCTATTCATGAAAACTATTTCATAGCATTCTGGACGGCGTTACTGGAGGCGACAAGGTGATTCGTAAATGGGAGGAAGCAGAGCGCGACGGAACTTTAAGAAGTAACGCTTGGTTGTTTCCTGATTATAAACTAGACCCATGCCCTAAGTGTGGCGGAGAACCAAGAAATCTTGATGCTGGATGGGCCACAGCTATTCAATGTAGTGAATGTGATTTTGTTGGCCCAATACATGATCCCTACACTTGTTGTCATTGGGCTTGGAATAATTTGGAGAACTAAAATGATTGAATGTTATAAATGTGATGTATTTACTAATGAAGTCGGAGAAGCAGAGTGCTGTAAATTTATATTTTGCCCAGACTGCCTTGCAGATCATGAGCCATTGGAATGTATCAAAGAATATGTTGAGGATGGCAAGAAAGCTGTTCCACGTTCAATGGTGCATTGGCTTATTAAGCAATTAGAAGAGGCAGAAGTATGACAATCCAGGAAGCGACGCGGGAATTGAACGACAACCTAACCCTTGTTGTTTGCGAGGCTTTTATGGAGACGAAGTTATGATACTTGAATCTACAATAGCATTTCTGATAGGGTTGCCTTTTATTTTTGCTGGTTGGATGACTCCAGCTAATAAAGAGAACGTATGGATACCTTTATTCATTATTGGTTTAGTTTTCTGTTTTATTTCAATAAGCATCAGCATGATTAGTGTTGCTTTAATGGTAGACAAATGACTGACAACGAAGTCACTGAGGCTTACTTTCGGGCGATGGGGTGGAAACGCTTCAAAGATCGCAGAGATGATGGTTCAGGGCATGGTCGTAATGAAAACGTAACTGGCTGGGTAGACTCAGATGGGGAGGAATGGTATGACTTACCAAACATCCTCGAATCCAACTCCGCCTATATCCGTGAGGTTGCTGATGTGATGGAAGGAGAGGGATGTAGACTATTCATTTGGCAACCAGCAACTGATCCTTACTCAGTTGTATGGTCTATACCTGATCTAAGAGAAGGGTGCAATAAAGTAGTGGGACGGGAACCAGTCATCAAAAACAACACTTCCCGCGCCGCTGTTATTGCCGCGACTCGGTACTTTGAGGAGAAATCAAAATGAAATGGGAATACATGCTTACCAGTAATTGGGGCCTCGATGAAATGAATAAACTAGGTCAAGAGAGATGGGAGTTCATAGCAACAATTAATAACTCCTTAGTTTGGAAGCGAGAGATAAAATGACCCTAGAGCAAATAACAGCCGTGGCAGAGGAAGTTTGGGGATGGGATAAGCATAGCTCTCCGGGATTGTGGTTTGATCTTAATAGGGTTGAAAGCAAATTAAGAACCTTAGATGATTTGAAGCTGGAGTTAGAATCCTGGTCCGGCTTCGGCAGGACGGTGGAGGCTATGGCTGATAGGGAGTTTGTATTGTTGATTGACAACACCCCAGGCTTCGTTAAATTAAAGCCAAATTTAATCAGCTACAGCTACGAAGGTGGTCCTGTCCCAAAGCTTACAGCTAAAGAAATAATCGAAGCAACCCACCTCGCCGCCCTCGAAGCGAAGCGGAAGGAGAAGGAAGATGCGGAAGGTTCATAAGAGTATTAACGCTATCTGTCGAGTTCTTTGTGGGCCTACTAATTGGTTCGCTTCTGGAGTTAATGTTACTCGCTACAATAAAAAAGTAACCTGCCTCCGGTGCTTGAAGATTATGGAGAAGAAATGATGTGGGAAATTATTGACTTTTGGGTAGGCTTAATCTTAGGAGCGGTATTTATCACAGTGAATAGGGGACGAAGATGATCCAATCCAATAAACAAGTCCCCGACTGGGGAGATGCTTCATCCCGTCTTATTCTTATCGGGGAAGCTCCAGGCCGTGAAGAGGAACAACGTGGTCAGCCCTTTGTAGGAGCTTCAGGGCTCAAGCTCAATGAGTGGTGGGCCAGAGCAGGACTTCATCGTGGGATGTTTTACATTACAAATGTCCTTCCATCCCGTCCGTGGAATAATGACATCTCCAAGGTTCCTCAAGAGGAGTTGGATTATTGGGCAGAGCATCTGAGGAAGAAGATTAGTGGACTCCCGGAGCCGTTTATTCTGATTCCAACCGGGAAGACTGCACTCAGAGCACTCTTAGGAAAGGATAATATCTCAGACCTCAGAGGATCTATTCTCTCTTATGAAGACGAGGGTAGGACAATCAAAGTGATTCCTACAATTCATCCAGCGGCGACTCTCAGAGCAAAGAAGTTCGAGGCCAGATGTATCTATGACTGGATGAGGATTGCTTATGAGGGAGGGTTTCGGGAGGTCAGACTGCCGAAAAGGGACCATATTATAGCTCCTCCAATGGATCAGTGTGAGAACTACGCATATAGGGTCTTAGAGCTCCAAAAACCTCTGGCTGTAGATATTGAGACCCACCCTCAAGAAGGAATTACCTGTGTAGGGTTTGCAACTGGACCTCAGCAGTCGTTCACCATTCCCTTCGGAGTCAAACGCTCTATCCACCTTACCGGCAACAAACCGAAAGAAGTAAAGGAACGAGAAACGAAGAAAGCCAATGACCGCATCTCCAAGGCAGTCTTTCACAAGGAGCATCCCCTCGAAAGTTACCATACAAAGAAGAGAGAGCTCAATTCAATAGAGAAATGGAAGATCCAGAAGAGACCTCTCGTAGTAATCTGCCGGATTGTAGAGGAGTATGAGAAGGAGCATAAGCTGCCCTCTCCAGATTGGGAATCAGATGGCGGGTATTTTATTACAGTAGGCTACTGGGAAACGGAGGAACAGAATGAGAAAGCTAAAGATATTATCAGATCGCTTATTGAAGGAGAGAATCCACTCATCTTCCACAATGGATTCTATGATACCTACTGGCTCAAGGACTGGCTCGGTTGTGATATACAGAACTGGCACTGGGACACCCTTGCTATGCACCATTGTCTTGTCCCCAATGAGGAACACTCACTTGACTTCCTCGCATCAGTCTACACCTCAGAACCATTCTGGAAGAAAGAAACCAAAGAAGCAGAGGCCAGTGGAAAGTATTACAAGAAGCAGGAAGTCCTCTGGAAATACAACGGGAAAGATGTAGCGGTTACTTTTGAGCTTTACGAGAAATTCCTGAAGATGCTCCAGGATTCTGGGCGGATGGATTTCTACTGGAAGCATTATTATAACTTGTATGAGCCTCTGCTGGAGCTATCTTTGACTGGAATCAAGACTGACATTGAAAAGAGGAGTCAGCGGCGGGTGCAGTTTCAGGAGGAGCTTCAAGTTCTCCTCAAAGAAATCGAAGAACTGGCAGAGAAGCCTCTGCATGGAGCGAAGGCCCTTTCCAGTAAAAAGGTTCAAGAGTATCTCTATGAAGACCTGAAACTCCCCAAGCAGAAACGATACCGACCAGAAAAGAAAGAGAAAACTTCTACGGCTGATGAACTGGCAATTAGGACTCTGATGCTCAGGTTTCCTGAGAAGTTGAATGTTGTAGGAGAGAAGATTCTTAGATGCCAGAGACTGAATAAATTACTTGGGTATCTGAAAGAAGCAAAGATCGACCCTGATGGAAGATTGAGAAGTCAGTATAAATTCAATACGACTACGGGAAGATTGGCGAGTGGAAGTAATCCTTACGGAACTGGCGATAATGCCCAGAACGTTGACCGGGAGCTTCGAAACATTTATGTTGCTGGCTGATAAACAAATCAAAGAATTAATCCTGAATCATAACTTGTTGACTCCCTACGAACTGGAGAAGAAAGTCTTTGAGGGAGTCTCCTATGGACTGTCGAGTTGTAGTTATGATTTGAGGCTTAGTGAGCTGGAACTTCTTTGGGGATCACCTCTAAGTCTCAAGATCGAGCCGGGTGGGTTTCGTCTAGGTTGTACCCTCGAAACAATTAAAATGCCGCATAATATAGTAGGGCTCATCAAGGACAAATCTACATGGGCCAGAAGGGGATTGTCTGTATTCAATACTTTAATTGATCCAGGCTTCGAGGGACAGATTACTCTTGAGTTGAAGAATCAAGGAACAGAGCTTCTTAAGATGCCCTATGGTATTGGTATCGCCCAAATCATATTCTTCGAGTGCGGGGAAGTGGAGAATCCTTACAGCGGAAAATATCAGGGCCAGACTGGAATTACTGGGCCGAAGGAGGAGAAATGAAAAATGAGTAGAAAAACTGTTTTTATTTATGTTATTGAGGTTAAACTCCCGTGGAAAAGAACTTATCAAGTGCCTGCTGGTCCTCAAGGTATATTTTGTACCGACTACAAAACTGCATTAAAAGAACTTGAAGAATACCGAATAGACCTTGATCCTGAAAAGGATTGTCCTAAGTCTGAATATAGGATTGTTATTTATGCGGCTGTAAGAGACCTTTACGGGATACTTGCAAAAGAGGCTGTGAAATGAAACCCTTCGACATCGGACTTACAATTTTATTCAGCTTTGGACTAGGTATTGCAATAGGTCACATACAGGAAGCTCAGTGGGCTCAAATTGATATCAATGCTCTCAAAGCTCAGGTGGAGAAGTTGCATTGTGTTGGAGAAATCACTTATCCTGAAATGTTGGAGGAGGGGAGGAAATGAGGAATACAAATTCGCCAGTCTGGGTTGTTGAAACTGTTTATCGTAATATGCTCCATACGAGAGAGGACGCAAGGAAATTTCAACGTTATAGAATTAAGAATCCAGAAGCCTTTCCAAAGAAAGAGAATCAACACAGAGTTATTATAAGAAAGGCAAAAATGAAATGACTCCCTTCCTCATGGAACTCGACCTCTCCCAGGTAGAATCACGCATCTGTTATATGCTCACTCGTGATCCTGTCCTAGTCAAGCAG
>LAZR01001823.1_pt1 | contig 12994 bp, 14 predicted proteins | sample 329461 | NCBI WGS metagenome assembly LAZR01 (sample SAMN03002196, study PRJNA259156) | marine sediment metagenome | biome: sea floor; feature: Hydrothermal impacted sediments; material: marine sediment; isolation source: Loki non-amplified sample from Loki's castle hydrothermal vent sediment ...
TGTCAACGCCAGTTTAAAACTGACCCACTTATTGGCAGTATCGCCAATCTAAAACTGACCCACCCTGGGCGTTTAAGTGTTGGTTAATAGGTCTTGGCTGCTGGCTGAGATCGGTGCGGTACCCGCCATTTTCTTATCCTTTAATCGATAGCTTTCTCCCCGGATTTGGACGATGTGCGCGTGGTGTAACAGCCGGTCTAATAGCGCAGCGGTTAATGTCGTGTCGCCATCGAAGGCACTGGCCCACTGTGAGAATGGGAGGTTACTGGTGACGATGACACTGCCGTGCTCGTAGCGTTTGGCAATGACATTAAAGAACAGATTGGCCTCTTCGCGACCAAATGGCAGATAGCCGATTTCGTCGATGATCAACAGTCGTGGCGCTAAGATGCTGCGTTTCAAGTACTGATCCAGGCGCTCCTGCTTTCGGGCAATAACCAGTTGCAGCATCATGTCGGCCGCAGTAATGAAGCGCGTTTTGATGCCTTGGCTAACGGCCTTGTGACCCAGGCTGATGGCCAAGTGGCTTTTGCCCACGCCACTGGGGCCCAGAAGCACCACGTTCTCTGCTCGCTCTACGAAAGCCATGCTCGTCAGTTCATTCAGCTGTTTGCGCGGGGCTCCGCTGGCGAACTTGAAATCGTAATCTTCAAAGAGCTTTCGTCCCGGGAAGCCTGCGAACTTCAACAAAGTCTCTCGGGATCGTTGTGATCGAGCGTTCAATTCCAGCTGCAAAAGCTGCTCCAGGAAGTCAGCCAGGGTGCCTTCGTTTGAGGCAGAATGATCGGCGATAGCCGCCCATTCACTGGCCAAGGTATCGAGCTTGAGGCTTGCGCAGGCATGCTCGATACGCTGATGTTGTAGGTTCATAGACGAGCCTCCAGCAGCCGGTCGTACACGCTGAGGGGATGCTGAAAGCTCTCTGTCGGAACAGGTCGGATTGAGGCCGGCGCTTGTTGTACCACCGGTTGTGGCCGTGATGGCAGCGGCGCGAGTTCAAAGCGCTCCTGATCCAGCCGTATCTGAGGTTTAACACCGGTGGTTCCGTGAATGCGCTGATGCGCTATCGACTCAAGCCAGGGCCCTATATGCGCGTTGGCCGTAGCCACGTCCAATCTCAGTCCAGCCTGGCTCAGGGTAGCGGCCAGAGGCGTAATGAAGCTGCCTTTCAAATAGCCATTGAAGCGCTCAACCTTGCCCTTGGTGCGAGCTCGGTAGGGTCGGCAGGCGCGGGCGATAAAGCCGTAATCCTGGGCCGTGGATAGCAGTTGAGCATTCCAGCGATGGCGGCCTTCGCCGTAAGCATCACGCTCGATCATGATGGTCTTGGCGTTGTCGAACAGAATCTCCTGGGGGACTCCGCCAAAGTAATGGCAGGCCTCTTCGATGCCCTGTAGCCAGTCTTCCTGACGCTCGTGTTCGGAGAACCGGACGTAAGTGGCGCGACTGAATCCCAGCGTGGCCACAAAGGCTTTGATCTTGCGCTGGTGACGGGAAATGGTCGTAAAATCGACTTGCATCTGCTTGCCAGGTGGCGTCTCAAAGCGAACTACGGGATCAGATTCGACGGTTTTGAAGTCGGCAATGTAATACTTGAGCCGGCTAATCCCGCCGGTATAGCCGCGGTCCTGAATCTCTCTTAACAGCACGGTTGCCGGTATCCAATGCGGCTTCGCCGCTTCGATCCGCGCTAGTAAATAGCCCTTATACGGATCCAGCTTGGTCGCTTTTTGCGTTCGATCTGGATAGCTCGGCACTGCGCTCAGATCCCGCAAATAGCGACGCACGGTGTTGCGGGACACACCCAGCTTCTGAGCAATGGCTCGAATACTCTCGCCCTGACGATGCAATACGTGAATTTCCACAAGTATCTCCTGAGTTAACATCGGCCGCCGCTTTGATCGTGTGATTAGGCGGCCATTTTGCCTCAGGTGGGTCAATTTTAAGTTGGCGTTGGTGGGTCAGTATTACTGTGGCGATGACATTTGCCTGATTGCGGTAACCGAAGGTCTGGAGGAAATCATCGATATTGATGAAATCGTCCCGATTGTTACTAAACCTGAAAAGCTCTCGGAAGTGCTCGAGGATATTCCTTTGGACTCTGAGCGTTGGAAATCATTTGATTACCTTCGTGAAAAGGAAAAGCGAGACATCGCTGCCGGAAAAGGGTTCAGACGCCAGTTATTTACTGGTGATGAAGGCCACATATCGACGGTTACAAGGCAGTATGCCAAGTGCCGTAGCACGGATCCATTCATACAGCATCCCGAAGCCGAAGAACTTTCAAGGCTTTTAACTCCATTGGAACATGCCCGCGTAAAGGGGATTCCTCAGAAGTTGATCGACGATCCGGACCTTGCTGTTACGACCTCGCATGAACTGTTAGGTCAGAGCTGTGTGTTTCCAATGTTCGAAGCCGTAGGTTTCGCCCTGGGGAAACAACTGAGTGAATGGGTAGAGATGGAGAAGATGGCTTTAAAAGCCGCTTAACCACTCGATCAATCCAACAAAAGGGAGTGGGGTTCCGCAAAGCCGGAGCTCTACTTCTCCAACCTCAAGGATCAAATATGTCTAAATCAACTGCTGAAGACTTATTCAAACGACTCTGCACGAAGATCGGTAAAGGGGCGAGTCAAGATAGTCGTCTCCAACTGATTGAGCAGGAATGTTTAAAGGAAGGTAGCTACACAGCGATGTGTACTAACTGCCTGAAGATTGAGTCGACGGATCAGGCTTCTCTTGATTTGGGATTTTGCAGCCAGTGTCAGAGCAATAGCGTCTCATCAGCGCTAATCCTGGCAGAAATCATCTAAGCAACAGAGCAGGGGGATACCCCTGCTTTGATTTAAGTCGGATTCCCAATCCAATAATTGGAAATCTGATTTCTGTGCCCTCGGCACATGAACCGGTAGCTGGCCGGCCATTCGGATACACAGCAATCCAACCCCAAGGGCTTTGTCTCACTCATGTGCGGCTTTACCCCATAACCAAAGGAGAATAACCATGCATCGCATAGCAATTATTGCAGCACTATTGATGTCCATCTCAGAGACAGGCGCTGGTTACATCGCCGATCGACCGCTTGATCAACCAAGTGTTGTTGAGGAGTCTCAGTGATGAATTTCATTTCCTGGCGAGAACGAGTAGACCAACTTTTGGGTTCCAAAGCCTTTGAGTTCGTTTCTACTCATGGCCTTCAGGATCAGTTTCCCGAGATTACCGAGGCGTTCACAGGAACGCTTGCCGTATATCCCGGCGGACTGGTCATCACAGAAAGCAACGGCCTATTTAGGCTTGTGCTTGGAAATACGGAAAGATCCGGTACTTCGCGAGAGCCGCTTGAAAAGGCGCTCTTTCGATGGGCATGGGATCAAGACCGGTTGGTCGCTTAAATCACTACCCCACCAGGGCTTTCGTTTCCCTGTTGGGACGCGGTAGCCCTCTAGCATTAGAGGAAATACCAGATGTTAACCATCAACATGAACTCTGCCGCCTTGACCGGTTTGCTTGAACGGTACCACTTCACGACATCTTGCAGTCCTATGCTCGATAGCGTGGATGTTGGTGGCTCAGATGGCGAGACCTTATACATCAATTGGCATGACGCAGAAGGCGACGAATTCTCGGTTGAGATCCCGTTTCAGAACGTTGCCGAAGCCCGTATCGAAAACGATAAATTGGTCGTTCGAGACAAATCGGGGGAGGAAGAATGCATTGCCTTCTACGACGTCCAGCAAGTTCGCGAAGACTCTCCCCAAAAGATCACTCATACCCATGAATATGGGAAGAGTGTGTGGGTAGTGCGCTTGCCAAAGCAGTATATCTTACCCGAAGGCGAGTATTTCGACTTGGGGGACGATGAATTGCCTGTGAACCTGCAAGCGATCTGCCAATTATTGGCACTGAGCTTTGAGCCAAATAAGGGCGAATCACTTCAGGTGGAGGATTTCGTCCCATCAGTTATAGAGCTCTCCGAAAAACAGGTAGCTGAAGCCATTAAAGCGGTAGAGGGCCTTGAAGTTGGATGACCTCGTACCTGCATGCGGGGGCAGTGAGTCAGTTGCCCTGATTAACGGTCGGCGGTGGCAATACTGCTACCACCCCGCGAGTGGCAAACACTGCTATCTCGATGTCGATAATGACTTGATTACATGGAACCGGTCATTTCACCCAGCCTTTACCCCTGAACTTGAGGGGACACAGGAACCTGAAATCCCAACAGGCCTTGTGCAGGTTTGCGTGCTGCCCGGAGAAACCAGGCCGCTGATCATTAGTGAAACACGCCCACCGATGGTGGAATCTTTTTACTTTTGACGGTGACCTACACACAAACCGGTCAGTTAACTCTATGGAGTTGGCTGACCGGAAAACCAAAGGAGAAAGGTATGGCAAAGGTCTATTTTGTCGCATCTACAGTTATCGCGCTGCCCAGTCGTGACACCGGTGTTGTTGCTGCGTTGGCCAGGGTTCACCCCAGTCGAATCAGCAAAAGCAAAGGGAGGGCGAGCTTGGATCGTCGAGAGCCTATACTGCTCGTCAACACCGCCAACGGTGGTTCCACGCTGCGATTCGCACTGGGTGCTGGGAGCATGGACATTAAGTCTCCTTCAGCCATTGCTTTGGACTACGATGCTGCAGACGCTCTTGGTGTGAGGCTGGGAGATAGCAACGTAGCCATTGAAGTGCGAAAGGCAAGCTATTTGAGGATCTTGGGGTTCTACCTTACTCATCCAGACTGGGGGTATAGGCTAGCAACTCACATGGGCTTGGGTGGTTTGATTTTCGGAATTATCGGTGTTGTTCTCGGAACAGCATCGTTTTTGTGGTAACAGAACAAAGCCCTGCCAGATACTGGCGGGGTTTTTTTATTTCACCATGACTCCAGCACCGAAATTCGCTGAACTACGCCCAAGCTCGATACAGCAAGTTTATCAATAGCTTAGGTCGATTCATCATATGCCGGTGCTTTCTGAAACTTGACCCGGCTTCCACCCGCTTGACTCCTATCAGGCTCTTGGAATCGGGTCTTTCCGAGGAGTCATCATGGCTAAGATCAAGCTCACTAAGTCCGCAGTCGATGCGGCACAACCCCAAGCGCAGCCCGTCGAGCTGCGCGACACTCTTGTTCCCGGCTTCCTGTGCAAAATTACCCCGACAGGCCGCAAGGTGTTCATGCTTCAGTACCGAACCAATGCCGGCGAGCGTCGCAAGCCCGCTTTGGGCTTGTACGGGGAACTGACTGTCGAGCAGGCCCGGTCATTGGCGCAGAACTGGCTGTCCGAGGTTCGCAGAGGTGGTGATCCTGGTGCAGCTAAGGCTCAGGCGCGCAATGCACCCACGGTCAAGGAACTATGCGTCAAGTTCATGGAGGATCACTCCAGCCAACGCAATAAGCCCAGCACACAGAAAGGCTATCAGAGCGTCATCGACCGCAACATCATCCCGCTGCTTGGTCGTATAAAAGTACAGGATGTGAAGCGACCGGACGTGGCTTCGATGATGAAGAAAATGGCCCACAAGCCGGCGGACGCCAATCGCACGTTCAGCGTGATGCGGAAAATGTTCAATTTGGCTGAGGTGTGGGGTTATCGCCCTGATGGCACCAATCCATGCCGACATGTCCCCATGTTCCCCGCCGGTAAGGCAACCCACCTCATCAGTGACGAGGAAATGGGCAAGCTGTTCCACTATCTCGACGACCTGGAAGCCGAGGGTCTGGAGCATCCCGTCATCCCGCTGGCGATTCGTTTGCAGTTTGAGTTTGCCGCTCGTCGCTCCGAGATAGTGTTGCTTGAGTGGAGTTGGGTTGATCTGGAGAACCGGCGCGTGGTCTGGCCGGACAGCAAGACAGGCGGCATGTCCAAGCCGATGAGCGAGGAGGCTTATCGGCTGCTATCAACCGCTCCCCGGTATGAAGGCTCACTTTACGTGCTGCCTTCGCCTCGTCGCCCGATGAAGCATCTGACAACGGGTGAGTATTACAACGGCTGGACTCGTACCCTGAAATCCGCTGGCGTAACGCACGTCGGTACGCATGGCATCCGCCACCGCTCAGCTACAGATATTGCCAACTCGGGCATCCCGATGAAGGTTGGCATGGCGCTGACCGCACACAAAACCGTGGCGATGTTCATGCGCTATGTCCACACCGAGGATGCCCCGGTGCGGGAGGCTGCCGAACTGGTAGCAAACCGGCGCAAGACGATCATCGGCGCACGGCCTGTCGTAGAGGAAACAGTATGAGCAGGCGCAAAATATCTGTCGCGCCGTCTGCCGTGCTGCTGGGCGATATCAGAACACTGATTGAGGTGGCGCGCCAGCGCGCCACCTCGGCAGTGAACAGCGAGCTGACGATGCTCTACTGGCGCATCGGTCTGCGTATCCATACACAGGTTCTGGAAGGCCGACGGGCTGACTATGGCGAGGAAGTCGTCCCGACTCTGGCGAGGGACTTGGTGAAGGAATACGGCAGCAGTTTTGCGGTGAAAAACCTGCGCCGTATGGTGCAGTTTGCTGCCACGTTCCCCGACGAGGCAATTGTCGTATCACTGATACGACAATTGAGCTGGACGCATTTCATCGCCCTGATTCCGCTGAAAGACCCGCACCAGCGAGACTACTACGCGCAGATGGCCAGCGCCGAACGATGGAGCGTGCGGACACTGCGCGATCGCATCGGCTCGATGCTGTACGAGCGCACTGCGCTGTCCCAAAAGCCGGATGAAATGATCGTGCAGGAGTTGGCGACCTTGCGCGATGCGCAACGCATGTCACCTGCGTTGGTCATGCGTGATCCCTACATCCTCGACTTTCTGGATCTTCGGGATACCTGGCAGGAGAGCGATCTGGAGACGGCCATTATCCGTGAAATGGAATCCTTCCTACTGGAGCTGGGCGCGGGGTTCAGCTTCGTGGCCCGGCAGAAACGTATCCCGATTGACGACGAAGACTTCCATCTTGACCTGCTGTTCTACAACCTCAAGCTGCGGCGTCTGGTGGCGGTAGAACTGAAGGTCGGCGAGTTCAAGGCTGCCTACAAGGGGCAGATGGAGTTGTATCTACGCTGGCTCGACAAGCATGAGCGGGAACCGGAGGAAGCGTCTCCGCTGGGTATCATCCTTTGCACCGGCAAGAAGCGCGAACAGATCGAGCTGCTGGAGTTGGATAAGTCGGGTATTCACGTTGCGGAATACCTGACTGCTTTGCCGCCGAGGGGCGTATTGGTGGAGCGGTTGCAACAGGCAACGCGGCGGGCGCAGGTGCAGATCGAACAGCGGCAGTCTGACGAAAAGCCTTGATTATCGTACCCGTGCACCCCGGCGTGCCGCCGTCGGGCTCGCGGGCTGCGCCCCGCGCTTCTTGCGAATCACGGCCATCCGGCTTTGATCCCTGACGCCTCCGGCCCGGATCATTGATCCTGGCCTGCGCGCCGCGCTTGCCAAAAGCTGAGTGTGTGCAGTGGGCGGGGGGGGCGGTCTTGCTGTTCCCTTCACCGTATCACGGCGTTCTCGCCGTCAAGGGCTGCGCGTGCTTGCACGCTTGCGGCCTGTGGCCGTCTGTGACCCCTGACTGCTTGCGCTGCGCCGTGCTGACCACGGTTCCGGGCAAATCCGCCCGAGCAACCGGAGCACGATCATGTCGCAACTATCCTTTTCCTCGTTCGATTCCTCTCTGCTGGTGCGTGACGCACAGGGCCGTTACCTGCCAGCATCAGTAGACCAGATTCTTGATGCAGCCCGTCAGGCCATTGACCAGAAAATGCAGCGCGGTACTGCTTTTACATCGCCAGCATTGGTCAAAGAATACCTGGTCACAAAACTGTCTGGCTTTGAACATGAAGTCTTTGCCATTCTGTTTCTGGACACGCAGCATCGGCTGATCGAGTACAGCGAAATGTTCCGGGGCACTATCGACAGTGCATCGGTGTATCCGCGAGAAGTCGTTAAGGAGGCACTGCTGCTCAATGCGGCAGCGGTCATCATTTCGCACAATCATCCGAGTGGGCATCCCGAACCGAGCAGCGCAGATAAGGCACTGACTCGGCGGCTCAAGGAAACGCTGGCACTGGTGGATGTTCGTACCCTGGACCACATCATCGTAGGCGGTGCGGACACCACATCGTTTGCCGAGCGTGGGTTACTCTGAACCGCGGGGGCTTCGGCCCCCTTTTCATTTCGCAATAGCTCCAGTATCCAGCACTGATCACTGAGAAAACAGATGGTCAGGTGGGTAAAACTGGTAACCACCTGGGTCATCGAATTGTTAGGTCAGTTGTTACGATACGTGTTTCGTCAAGTTTTGCATGTTAAGCGAGGCGGTCGTCAATCCCGCTCGGTCAAATCGGTATCGCATGTAAGCCGAGATATCCTCTTCATGTGAGGATATGATGAGCTGGCAATGGTTGAGCTCACAACGGAGCAGGTCCGTCAGCGAGGCAATATTTACATCGTCTAGAGACTGAGATGGATCGTCTATGAGAATCAGTGGGACGTCTGCATAGACCTTGTTGAGTGATAGGAAGAAGGCCAGGCTGAGGGCTGACACCTGACCTGTGCTCATTGACATCACTGCATCGTGATCAGACTTTTCCGCAGTCAGGAACCGCAGTTGCTTACCATCCCGACTCTCAATAAAGAGTCCGAGGCCACGTTGGTAGTTTTGGATGAGCCGCCCGCTGTAGATGTGAAAAATAAGCTCAATTTCCGAGATGGTTTGATCGGCGTACTTTTGTTCGGCTTTCTCTAAAGTCGTACGCAGCTTAGTTACCTTATCTTTTGCTTTGTTAGCTGCCTCGTTCTCTCGTTGAATTTTCTGGAGGTCATCAAGACATTTCTGAAGCCTACTGCTCTGGGCTTCATTGGCCTTAATTTTTATATAGAGTTCTTTGTTCTTCAGATCCTGAGGGTCAAAAATGTAGAACCCCTGCAAATCTTTGAAAACCGCTCCAATGATCTGGCGCCAGTCGTCTGGTAGTGCCACGGTCTCGTCTGTTTTCTTGGCTTGCATCGAATTACGTAGGTCTTCGAGGCGAGCCGCTACGACCATGTCGTCATCGCTGAACGTAAAGGTGGTCTGGATGCCTTCAGATCTGAGCCGTTCGTCTAACTGCTGGATTGTAGGTAGACGGGGCTTGACTGCTATCAATGCTTTATGAAGTGCGTCGTTGTAGCCAGGCTTTAGGATTGCCTCTCGTCCTTGGATGTAGTTCTCAATCGCAGAGAGTTCGGTAGTCATTGAAGTGATCAGAGTAACGAGGTTTCTACCATCTTTGCTCAATGCACCACCGATCTTCTGGGTTCTTTCCTCAACAGCTTCGAGCATCGACGTGTGAGATTTCCAGTCGTTACCACAAAGGGGGCACAGTTCATCGTCAGGATAAATCTTGGTATGCTCTTTGAGGAGCTGTTGTTTCAAACGAGCGAGTTCGGCTGCGGCGCTCTCATTCGCTGTGTTCTGTGTCTGGAGTTTATCGCGCGTTGTGATCTGCTCCTCAAACCACCTCAGCCGCTCAGTTGCCCACCCCGGTAGTGTGTGAGCTTGCTCCGCCGTGATAGCCGAGGCTCCCTTTTTGATGATGGCCGTGGCTTTCGCGAGCTGGTCGATCTCTTTTTTTGCTTTGTCCAGGTCATCGAGCTTGCTTATATCCGTGCCCAACTTGGCCAGACTACCCAGTGACTCAGTCTGCTGCTGGATATCAGCTTCGATAGCTTCATTGTCTGCTCGTATGCGAATGGCTGCTTTCTGAGCAAGCATTTCGCTCAGTTTACGGATCGACTCAAGATACTGGGTGTGAGAGCTTATATCATAAGTGGGAAAGGGGTTTTCCTTGTCCCAACTTGGCTCAGGATCAACGTTAGAGATTTTTTTATATTCAACACTGCCGAGGTCAGCCTGGAGCATTTCACGCAGGGAAGTGCACTCGGCTCCGAGTGAGTCCTCCTTAGCCTTACGAGTTTCATCACCTATGAACTTCGTGAATTTGGCTGCTATCGAACGACAGTTGTCAATCTCTGCTGCGATATCGCTAATATTGAATAAGTTTCCGAGAGCATCCTTACGCTCATCCACCCGGGTGTGGAGCAACTTGTTCTGGCCTTGCTCCAAGTAATTCAAAAATGAAAAGTTCTCCCTGAAGTTTTTTCCAAAAACCTGATCAAGGAAATCATTATCTCGTTTATTGACGTCGGTATAGGCTTCGGACCCGAATCCGGGTAATTCATACAGGGAGAAATGCTGAAATTTGTCTGCTCGGTTGTTCGTTTTATTTTCGAGTGCTTTAATTGGAGCATGCCTGGCTAGAACTAACTTGCTCTCGTCTCTTGTGAACTCTATTTTAATTGATAGGTCTTTCTTGCCGGAACGAGTATTCCAAAACAAGCTGTCATCATAATTTTTCTTGTTCGCCGTCATTAGCGTAGAAAAAAGATTTTGAATTCTCTTGATCTGCCCAGTCAGCAGCAACTCTAGTGCATCAAAGATGCTGGTCTTCCCATATCCGTTTGGACCGTCTAGGGTCAACAGGGATGAGATACCTAAATCCAAGTCTATATGTTTGAAAGCTTTGAAGCTAGAAACTTCAATTCGCGTTATTTTCCAACTCATTATCAATCAGCTCCTTGAGTAATTCGTCCATATTGTTGGCGGTGAGTCTCTGAATGGCTGCATATGTTGCGTCAAGACCTTCTTCAGCCACCGCCTCGCCTGCTTGCAGGCGCAAAGAGACGAGCTCCCTTCGGTTGAATGGAAGCTCAAGGAAAGGAAGTTTTATGAATATCTTTGCCGCCACACTGTATTGTGTAGCCTCCAGTGGGTCATTCTTGTAACTACTAAATTGACTCTTGTCCGATATAGTTTCCACGAGATCGGCATATGAATAATTCTGAATTGCAATATCTTCGGTATCACTGTAATAAAGAATGTATTTTTTGAAGAAGTGCGGATCTTCTTCGATCGAAAATATTTTCTCTTCGTGATTTTTGAACTCTGCCAGTTTATTTAGATGGTGGATGCAGATGAGGTCGCAGTTCTTCCTGAAAGCAGGGTGTTCAAGGAAGGCGGCCGGTGCCGCATGATTGATCACAGCATTCAGTTCGGATGGAGCGGAAAGCTCGTCTAGCTTATGCAAAATCGCAAATCTGATTGCGGAGCCTGATTCGCGTATATAAAAGCTCGTTAAATCGTTTCCATGCTCTTTTTTGAAGTCGTGGGCAATCAACGCTTCATCTATTATCTTATTTATCATTGAGTTGAGCCTCTGCGTCTTCCTTGGTAATTATGCTTAGGCATAATGATTTGATGATATTGCTATCAATGCGATCTTTAACTTGCTGATCAGTCAGATCATCAGGGTGCGTGTATTTTGTATTAATAACAAAAGTCGTTGTGGATCTGCTTGCAATGAGGTTGTTGTATTCGAAAAGAAGCTTGAGAAGATTTTCGTTGCTTTCCATTTCACTCAGCAAATCCGAAGTGCAGCCTTCATGATCCGCAGAGGATGGTAGATCGAGAGCAGTGGGTAAATAAAATTTGTTGTCGCCATCCAGGTAGTGAGGAAACTGTTTTAGAATAGGTTCAACATTCATAGCCTCAATCAACCCGGAATAGCGCCTTATATCCGCTTTTTGAATGGATGAAAATCGCTCCGAGGGCTTCATTAACTGGCAGAGCGACTTCAACTCGTTGGCGTCAGTAGTGCGGATATGTTCAAAGAGACGTCGTGCTCTGCCATAAGTTTCATCATTTATGCTTGGCAAAGCTTGATCTAGCCGGTCTTCTAAGTAGCTGCACAGCCTTGCCTTAAGGTCAACAGAGAAATACTCCGTGCTGTTGTATGGGTTTTTGCTCAATATGTCGTCTAGCAAGCATTGCGCAGTAATCCGATTTTCGTAGGCGGCTTTGTTGGCCTTTTCGTGGTCGTCTTGCACTAAACGATGTATTGCCACGGCCTCGGAGCTTATTTTTTCGGAGAGAAGGCAGTAGTTATAGTTTAAAAGGTCTTCGCTAAGCGTAATAGACCTGCTAATACAGATCTGCCTAATAATCTCTTTTGTCAGCCCTTCTATTTCGCCCAGACCGCAATGCTTATTTGCTCCGTAGTCATAGAATTGAACGAGTTCTCCATTTGCTCCCGTGTAGTCGCTAGTGTCATCTAGCTGAATGGATACATGGAAGTAACGTGAAACACCTTTGGCACGGTCAAATTCGATAGCTGAAGCTTTCTCCAGGGCTTCGATATAACCACTGCGGTACTTGCCAATCTTGGCCTTTACTTGATGAGCGCTTGCTAGGGTGCCATTTTTATAGACTGCGAAATCGTCACTGCTGTCTAGCTGGAGCTCGAAATCCGCATCGCCTTGATTGATTAGACAGAGGCAATGGTAGAGCGCAATTTTCCCTTGATAGACGTACCCACTCCACGTAGACACGGCAGTCGCTGGATATTTTTCATCCACTTCACTGCTCACTCGCACCCTCCATTGACTAGTTTGTACAATTTATCTAAAGCTTCCCTTATCACAAATAGATAATAGGCGAAATAAATCGTTGCGTCTCCGTTTCACGAACCGCGCTGCTCCAGGTTCGCTATCCGCTCATTCCTAGCGGAACTGGCTATTGCCAGCCCTCCACATCCCTGACACCTACGGCCCGGCTTCCCGCTTCGGGCCTGCGCGCTTCGCTTGCGTGCAGTCGGCACACACAGGCGGCCGTTGCCTGTCCAGCCATCTTTCCTGACTTCATCACCTTGTCCGCGACTGTAGCCCGTGTCCGCGTGCCGTCAAGGCGCGCCAGGCCGTGTCCTCAGCTGCGCCTGCGGGCCGCACCAACCTGACGCTTCCTCCTTGACGGCCCACGTCCGTGGGCTCCTGACCGTCGCGGGCGATGAACTAAGGAAAGACGGTGGCAACGAGGCCAACCGGGTTCTTCGTGCCAACCGCACCGAACAGCCGAAAGGCTGGGCTCCGAATCTAGGAATCCGGTGTGCGGTTTGAACAGC
>LAZR01001824.1_pt1 | contig 12993 bp, 28 predicted proteins | sample 329461 | NCBI WGS metagenome assembly LAZR01 (sample SAMN03002196, study PRJNA259156) | marine sediment metagenome | biome: sea floor; feature: Hydrothermal impacted sediments; material: marine sediment; isolation source: Loki non-amplified sample from Loki's castle hydrothermal vent sediment ...
TTCGGCCCGACTTCTATAACGCGCACGTATCTGCTCGTAGTTCTGTAAAACCTGATTGCGATCTTTCAGCAAGTTCATGTCAAGCTCGGCTCCATTTCTAAGTCAAAAACGTCCTCTAGCTCCGATGCGCCATAACTTACATCCTTGTAGCGCTTATATGGTATACTATGCTGCAGCTCTGAGAAGGTTGCATATCTAAGACAGCAGCACGTATCATCATCTATTCTCTCAGGTTCTTCTCCAAGTACTTCTCCTTTAGTGTGATATGAAGGTACTTCACGTAAAGTTCTCTCACAGTTGCTTGTGATAAAAAGTCGACGCAGACCGAACAAGGCCTGCACCAATAAAATACTCTCCATGACCTTCTTCTCGGTAGGTATACATGTAAAACCGATAGACTTACCATTGTCGTCTTTTGCAGCTGCAATTTCTGCACGCGATACCGCTTCATGGTCTGTCCATGCTGCTTGGTAGCTATGCGGACCAAACCAACGCTGATGAGCATTTTCTTGCACACGCATTTGTACACAATGCTGCTTTATCAAACCATGTTTCTGAATGTACTCGTCAAAGAAAACCATTGATATACCATCGGTCATATACCACATAGCAGCAAACGGGTGTTCGAAGCCAAAATCAAAAACACGCCCATAACGCACACCCCCTGGTTTTTGCGAGAACTCTAATGCATCCTGTCTGCTCATCACATGTCCCGTAGGATAAGGCATCGCATTAAAGTTCGGCCAGAAAGCTCCTTCAAATGCAACGAATTGTCCTAGAACATATTGCTTAAAGTAAGCTGTTTGCGCACCGAATGCGGTTTCCATGTCCGAGATATATTGAACAGGCAGATATGTATTATCATATGTAGGTGCCTGTACAAGTCGAAATAGTTCTGGATGCTTGTTAGCAAGCTTAACGAAGTAGTCATAGGTCCAATGTGTCAATCCTGCAGGGTTCCCAACAACAAAACCTCTACGTATACCCTTCCGGCGCAAACGTCCCACGAGCATTTTGAATGTGTCTTCTTTAACAAGACCTGCCTCATCAATTCCGAACCAGTTCAGCTCCAAGCTTGCGAGACGCCCTGGGTTATCCATGGAACGGAATAGTATCTCTGTACCATTCCAGAGTGTCGCCATGTTACGCGATTTGGAAAAACCTCTAATCCATGAGGGTGGACATAATTCGAAGAACTTTTGCTGTGTGGTGTCTTCGAGCATGCGGTACGTAGGAGCACCGATACAGCCTCGCGTTTTTGCCCCACCACAACAAAGGAGTGCTTCGATGACTAAAATATGGGTCTTTCCAGACCCAAAGCCACCAATATATCCACTATACGTAACTTCATTACAGTTACGTAAGAACGCACCTTGTTTTGGTAAGTATTCTAATTCGACATTCGATGCAACCATTATGTACCCTTATAGAACCCCGTTGGATTCGTCTTCGCCAAAAGCAAATTAGTATCTGCTTTAACAACGCTGACCAGAATTATACAACGTTTACCTCGAGAATACTTCTCTAAGGTATCTGGTAGCGTTGCGCTATAGTCCCCCCCACCATCATCGCTAAATGCAATACTTGGAAGATTTGTGCCGCTTATTCCAACAAAGGCCTCTTCTTTACCTGTGAACACTTCCGCAGCGTATGCCTCAGTAATTACGACTTCATCACGGTCGACACTTACAATTACCTTTTCCCCATCATAATTCGCCGTGCCTATGAGGTGGATATACTCACCTGCAACTCTCTCATGGTTTTCAATAGGTATACCTACAGTCCCTCCACCTGCATTTCGTGCCTCCCCTACCGAATGTCCCCGAGTCTGTACAGTTATACTCACGCTTGCTGGGCCCAGCAGAGACGCGATGTTAATAATCAGTAAAGGTACATTCCCGTCTTCATATGGGTTTGCCGATGCCCACTCTACATAGAAACCGTTAACTATGGGATCTGCATCAAGCGGTCCACCTGTAACATTTACGGTAGTAATGTTCCCTAACGCCTCCAATGCGGACTTGATAGCTGCGAGAGTCGCATTACCATCTATTGCTGCGGTTGTAGAACCATCGAAGATGAACGTAAAGGAACCTCCCTGATCAGAATTACCTGCAACAGCACATACATCTGCAGTGGCGCCAACGTCGAGGTTCTCTGCTTGAAAATCTCCAACCTGATTTGTCAGTTCAAGTGTTCCAGCAGCTGTTCCTGGAGGCCCTGCATCCCAGGTGCCACTTGTTACAGTAACGGTCTTTACAATCGCAGTGGCACCACCAATGTCTCCAGTAACCTTATCACCCACTTGAATTTCATATTGAGGTGTGCCTCCACCTGCTGTAAAGGCAATTGTGTTAATAACCGGTGAAGCTGGAGTAACTTTCTGCACCGCAGCAATTGCTGCCCCAGTATTAAGCTTTAATGGTTTCTCCTCAAAGATAGACATCGTTACAGTTGCGCCCGTGACTTTTTGGTTCGTATCTGTATCCGTCAAGCTTGCAATTTCTACTAACATGTCACTTTTAAGTGGAAACATTACTTACTCCTATCCTCGCCGTATATAATGGCGTCACACTCAACTCTGCTGTATATGCCGGCGCCACACTCAATACCGCGGTGAGTGCAACAGCTACAGTTAAATCCACACTCACGCCAAACGCCCAAATATCTTCAAGCGCTCCCATGTTCGGGCCCCCATCCCGAAACTCAAACGCTCCCATATTGTGCTGCCCACGAACTGCGGCACTCGACGTCATTTCAAATCGCTCCTATTGTAAGCTTTCCCGCTCTGCGGCACGGAGAAGTAGCCTTTAACCGGAAATTTCCACTCGCTGCGTCTACGAATAGAGGATCAGCTGCTATTGAATGCGGACCCATGACTGGTGTTTCGCCTGCTGCAAACGTGCCAACATTAAGCGGCGTTCCATCTGTTTCGATGAAGCAGTTGTAATCATTATAAGACATTGAGCCTTGAACGGCGAAGTCGAATGCAGTTGCCCCTACACCGAGAGCAAATATATTGCCGAACGCAATAATGTCATCATGAGTGCTTGCACCTACCCCGGCAACGGCAAGGTTATAAAAGGTATTATTCGTCATAAACAATGCCGCTCCTGCTAACGGCCTGATACCATAATTACCACTCCCGGCAACCAGGCAGCCTATAACGTCAATGTGAATTCCTGTAGCATGAATCCAGTTTAGTGCAGCGTTCAATTTGGCTACGCAGTGTAAGAACAAATGACTACCGCCTGACAGGATATTATAATTCGCTACTAAATCGTCATGGGTATAACAACTATCCCACGTTACATCACTTGTTGCCGTATTACTTACCCGGTTACATGCACTTATCCGGCAGTTGCGAAAAACTATATCTACTGGTGTACCTGCGTAAACGATTGCAGCAGCAGTGCCGGTGTTGTAAATGTGGATGTTTTCGATGACTAAATTGTCGTCGCTGATATTAAGGATTTCAAAGTTGTTCCCATCACCATCGAGCAACACCGTCTTGGCATTGTCAATCGACCCGGCAAGCAAGATGTCAAACGGTGATTGATAATACACCCCGCCCCTGTTCATATCGCCTGGTAGTGTATTATAACCAGCGATTCGCTTGAACGTGTTCCTCACACTACGGCCCCCACTTGATATAGTGATAGCCCCGGCTAATGTTTCCGACAAGTTCGTATGGATCGCCACACTGTGATTCGAAGCATCTGTTTTATCGCAGGCATTGTTCAGAACATTGAAAGCTCCTCCAATAACCAAGACCGTATCATTATAATCGGCAGTCGATACAATCCCACTTAAAATGATATAATCATCATATGCTTCAGTGATTTTATATCTGCCAGTAGTAAGATACAAACCAGTAACATAAGCAACCATACCAACTTCAACATTCGTAAAGTCTCCGGGGGATGCTGCATCAATCCTTTTCGTCGAGTGAGTATAATCTAAGTTGGAATTATTGATAAGCGGGCCTCCGGTTGCACCCATTAGCTTTGCCAGTGCAGTGGCGGCATCACTGGCGGCAACTTCGGCATCCCACCAGGTTTGTGTACAGCCACCAGCTTCTGCTACTCCACCTGAACCATTGCCCCTACCACCTACAAAGAACATGCTCTTCTCTTGACCAAATACTTCCGTTGGCATTTGCTATGCCCTTTCACAGTTGCCTTAATAGTTGCTTTACCTCATCAAATTCGCGCTGCATATCATTTTTGAGTTCCAGATAACGTGTAGTGCATTCTCTCGTTGCTCCTTCTATGCAATCCTCGAGATTGCCGTGTACCAAATCATTTGTTTTTTGGACCTCCAAGCAAACATCTTTTGAAACTCTGTTATTGAATATCTTACCAAATAACTGCGTTAGCCACTTCATGTTGCATTCTCCTCAAGTAGTAAGCTTTTTAGTTTATCTTGTTCATCTTCGACTTTCTTAAGTTGATTACGCGTTTCCTTATTCCAACACTCAGTACTAAGGTCCGCTAGACTTTCGTCAATCGCGTCCAGAAGCATTCCCGTTTTCGGTGTATTATACTTCATTGTTTTCAACAGCGGCATCAGTGCTCTCTGGGTCCTCTTTCTTTTCCACCAACGTTATAGTTAATGGTGCAGCTTGGCCCTGCTCAGCGCAAACTCCTTGAATTGTTGCCAGCGAATCAAGCACGCCCAGAGCAAGTTTTAAGGATGGTATTGTGTTTGCTGTGAGTGCCGTCTGTAAGATATGTTTGCGTAAAAAGACATGCCAGTCTTGCAGATTTGTATCATTCAGGTCTAGTGCTTCACGTGTCTGTTGCCAACCATCATATACTGAACGTAATGCACCACACGCCTCTTCATAGGTGGCCTGCTCATTCTCAATAATTGAAGCAATGATGTCTTCATCTGTCTGGCCCTGTGCGAGTAGTCCGCCAATGGCCTCTTGTAGTGCGTCCGCTTCCATATAGAATCCTCTAAAATCAATTCTACCTGACAGCCTCAAAGAAGGCAAGTAAAAAATTCACTCGTCATAGAAAAGAATATTTCAGCCCACTACATAAAAAGTTTCGCCAAAAAAACCAAGTTAGCCCCCCAGGCGTCTTGCGACTACCTGAGGGGCTAGACATCATAGGATGCCTACTCCTTATACTCGGTCATATCCGGGAAGCCCACCGATATGAACGCTTCTTTCCGTGCACGACATGTTGAGCACACACCGCAGTGGATTTCTCCTCCATTGTAGCAGGAGTAGGACAAATCCATAGGTGCGCCTAACTCCGCACCGAGCTTCACTATGTCTGCCTTGGTCTTTTCGCAGAACGGGAATGCCAGACCAACCTGCATATCCGTGCCGTACTCTATGGCCGTATGCATGTTATACAGGAAACCTGGTCTGCAGTCGGGATAGACAGCGTGGTCATCTGTGTGTGCACCAATGTACACTGTTTTCACTCCGCAACTCGCTGCAATCCCAGCGGCAATACTTAACATGATGCCGTTCCTGAATGGGACCACGGTCTTCTTCAGATCTTCCTCGTTGTACTCGCGTGCAGGAATATCTCCCTGTGCGGCCAAGAGCTCACTCTTGAAACCCCATGCCGGGAAGGCTAACTCAATGATCTTCATCGACACATTGAAGTGGGTACAGACTGTGAGAGCGGCTTGCGTCTCCTCTTGACTGTGCTTCTGCCCATAGCAGAAGTGCAACGCTGTCACAGCGTGGTTTGATGCGTGCACCATCGCTAGCAACACTGTGCTATCCAAACCACCACTGTATACTACGATCTCTTTCTTCATAACTGTTCCTTTCTTATAGTACTCTACGTTTCCAATGACGTCCACGAGACGAGTCGGGTGGACAACCGACTGGTCTTATAACTTTTGCTACACACGGATTTGATGGTCGTACATGCACCGCTGGTTGACGTTTATAGAATAGCCCTACCTGCTCTGAAGGTTCATATGGACCATAATGCGCAGTCACTCTAAACCATCGCTTACAGCCCTTAACGAACCAACGATGAATACTAATAGATGTTTGACCACTACGTCTGTAACGGTTAATGCAAAACATGTTAGCTCCCTTCATTTTATTGTATTACAATCGATTATCGTTAGCGAACTTACCATCTCTATCAATGCGTACGAGCAACAACAGATTGCCGCTACAAGTAACAATGCAATGAAAAATGGCGCCAATCTATCTATCCACTTAAACATGTTTGCTCCTTTCATTCTTCAACGCCACCAAAATAGTAACCTCTCTCCAGTGGTATTATTTCCACTTCCACCATCTCGCCCGGCGGGATACTGAGATGAGGAAAGAGCACATGGATATTATGGATGTTACAGACCATCTGCTCTCCATTACGCTGACTAAACCCTATTACAGGTTCGTCACGATCCCACGTAATCTCCGGCTGGACGCGCCAAAAAGTATACCCCTTTGTACTTATCGCTCTACTCATCCATAACTTCACTTCGTCTCCTTAATTGATTTTAACCAACTGCCATTGAAAGATATCCCATTCGCGATCATCCTCATAACTTAAAAGATGCAGTATAGTTGAGACGCGTACCTCGCAGCCTTCTATGATAATTACGCTGGGTTTTTCTTTGCCGTGACCGCAACAACATCCACGGGTCTCAATGTGATTCTCCCATAACATTTGTATAGATGCTACGATGCATGCATCGATACCTATACCACGACATTGCTTATCCGGGTCGACCCAGTCGGGTAGTTCGACTATCACCCCTTCATGGTCACAATGCTTTACCATTTCGTCTCCTTTGCAAACCTAACTTATAGTTCGGCCGTTTATACGGTTCGCCTCTGGCAACTATTACATCTATACGCTGGAGCTGTTCAGCGGTGAATATCTCTTCCGGTCCCATACCAAACAGTTCTAAATACGTCGCACGAGACATTAACGCGTAACCTGTACAGCCGTGGGTATTTCTTCTTTGCGTCATATACCTAAGGGGTTCCCATTACCCCCTAGCAGTTGACCCATGAACCGGAAGTTCCACCCGTAGTCACTTGCTAACCAATTTAGCCCCGATATTGCAACCCTCGGCCACGAGGAGGCATATACGAACGATAGATCCTGAGTCGTCATCTGTAACAAGATGTTCGCCAGAGGAGGAGTGGGTGGATCGATCACATGTACCTCTCCGAAGCCTTGGAGTACTCTTCTCTCCATGCTGTTTATTGATACCACACATAGCACACCTCCCTTTGCCCATTCAAGCATCTCGGCCTTCTTCTCAGACCCCATTATTTCCGCGAAGTCCCGCCAATCTTTGTTCATTACTTCCATGTCGCGAAAGTCCTTAGGCAACTTCTTCAAACGCCCAATCTGCTTCCTAAGTTTTGCAACTTCGAGCTCTTCGATTAACTCTTGTTCGGCTGACGTAGCTTTCCGTGGTTTTGCTGCCTTTGCCTCTACCATGCTACTCCTTCTCTTTTCGTATCTTTATTGCTGTATCTCTCAACGCCGCTGCAAATGCATTTGCCATGATCACTACTAGAGGTGTAGCTATCCCAAGGAGCCCGATCTCATATCGATTACTCATAAACCACTCAAACCCATATGTTCCGAGCTCGTGGTCTGAGATGTCGGGAGTCTCCGCGAGTAAGCTCTTAACCATATCACTTTTTGCCAGGGACCGCATATACCTCGCATATGAGGTTTGGTCGAGCATACACATTGGGCACATACACTCCTTTTTAGTCTTCTCCGCTTTCTCAACGTGGATTCCGTATCCCATACTTCACTCCCTTCTGTCTGTACTATTATGCGGCTTGCGGATGAGCTAACAACCAATCATATAACCCATCCGGCGTTACCTCGGTCTCATCGCCCGTGTATATGTGAGGTTTTGTGATGAAGGCATTATTCTCACTACACCAGAACTTATCAGGATGACCTCTGATAATCTTCCATGGCGTCGCGTGACTCAGCAGACCTACAAGGTCATACTTCTTACCGTTAATATTGTGGGCGTTGCACCAGATATCGCGTTCTTGCGCCACTGTAATTACGCGCTCCACAGTCTTCCACCAGTCGTTCCTGTAGCGTATCAGTTTGAACCGGCAACCCTTGAAGGCGTCCTCTATTGTACTAGAGAAGCTCAAAAGGTTGTAGGTAGAGCTGAATTGAAACTCACTGTGAGTAAGATCAGAACGATACTTAATCAGCTCACCCGCGACTCTCTTCCCTCTACCCAGCTCTAACGACCGCTTGTAGTCGAAGAAGCGATACTTCACGGTGACCAGACAATCATCGTCAGCATTAAACTCGCCAGTGAATTCAATACTGATCATGCCTTCACACTGCTTACATACCAATTGAGGTAACCCCATCAAACTCTTGGTACTCCCAAACAGTTCGCGGAATGTACCACGTGTTCTGTTCCCGCATCCGCTACACGCTAGCTCAAGTATTTCGTTGTCGCATGTACCCATGACTCTAACCGCCTTTCTTCTTTGCTTTCAACACTAATACGGGACGCTCTATCTCTTTGCACTCTCCTTCCTTTAACCTTATAGTGTATAGTTCGCGGAATCCCCTCCCACGTATATTCGCTACCATGCACTCCATTGGATAGCATGTAATTATAGGTTTAGGTTCGTCTGCGCAGTGGTGGAAGTTGTAAAAGTCAGTAGCTTTACCATCTCTACTTATCCACCAACGTTTAACTTTACGTTTTGCCATCTGTCTGCTCCTTTCGTATACGTCTACCAATCTCCGTTATAGGCTACCCCTCTGACGGGAGACATAGCACCTCTATAACCTCATCTCTGTCTATACCCCCTTTATCGTGTATGTACTCGCTTCGCGTCTTTCCGAAGTGCTCCTCAGCAGCACACTGGTTGAAGTACTCTCCACAGTACAGACAACGGAAGGCAAGCCATACAGGTATGCGCATCCCTCGCCTAACTGTTACGAACCCGGTGCGAGAAGCCTCGCTGGTCTGCTTTGCGACCCATTCACATTTAGCTATCTGCATCTTTAGGTTCGCCTTGTAGCATTTCGGTTAACAACTTTCTCCAGCGCTCCCAACGCAAGTCAAGGTATGCTGAGAGGCTCTTCTCATACTCCGGATGAATCGTTTGCTCCGAACATGCGGGGCCAGGGTATTCAATGCAGAAGTCCTCATAGATCATCTCATAACACTCGGTCTGTATGTCTGTACTACCTAACGCATCAATCAGTTCATCACGCATGAGATTATCAAGTTTCTTCTTCTCTTCGGCTGTTAATGTATACCTGTCTCTAACTTCGGGATCATACATGCTTGGATGCAATACAGCCGCTTTAAGCAAATCAGCAGCACCCTCAACTGTTTCAGACCAGCCGATCACGATCTTACGCCCGTCAGAATCAGAGGCACTCACTTCGTACCTCTGACCCTCGTCACCTGTTCTTGGCTCAGTACTCATTTCAACTCCGCTGTTATCTCATCGAAGAGTATTGGGATGTGAGAGCGTATGTCATCCAGTAGCATAAATGCCACCTCTCTCATTTGAGGATGGGCATCCGTTGCGCAACGTAGAGTAAAGAAGTGCAGCCACTCACGTAGGTTGCCCGTTATGACAATCTCCGTCTTCAGTGAGTTAGGTAACACCGAACGTGCCTGCTGAGGCGTCCAACCACTAGTTATAAGCTCTTGGTAATGCATCTCACTATAGACTAGTGAATCCAACCAAGGCCTGAACTCTGCTGTTCTGGGAGGTATTGTAACCAGAGTGTTGTTGTGATACATAGTTTCTTGTAGCAGGTTTATTCTGTAAACTCCTACAGCCATGTCTACCCACGGTGGGAGAATATATACAACACCACCGCTGTAGTTGCAATATCGTGTGCTCTCTTGTGCGTAGCTGAACAAACGGTGTCGCACTATCTCATGCGTGACACCGCGATCACAGATGACACGATAAGACGCACTCGCGTGTTCTATCATCGCATAGTGCTTCTTCGCGAGAAGCATTCTTATGAACCTCTCTGTTTCTCTGAGCCTACCCTCACTCTTCCAACAGGTTCTGCCTGCTCTTTCGATCATAATGAGCGGACGATCTGTCATCCACCCAAAGTTAATGCTCGGTTTGATTAACTCCATCTTTACTCCTTTCGTCTCTATCTTGCTATCTAATTATCTGGGCAATAATTGCTTCAACGGCATCTATATCACCCTCTTTCAACTCACTTAGCGCATTACGCGAGAGCTTTATCACGAACCACCTCTCGCCCTCTGGACAGTCCGTTTTGCCGAGCTCAGTATATGCTGGCATCCGATCAAGTTTGGGTTCTTTAGGCTCTTTAGGCTCTTTAATTCTCACTCGCATGGCACTGCGAGTCAACTGCCCCATATACCTTGCTAATGAATATGGGTTAGCTGGTACTTTAAGACGATCTCGCGGCTGTCCCGGAGGCAGGAGGAGACGCCCGAGTATACCGACTAGCTCCATACGTCTGAGGTTATCATCTGTGAGCTTATTACGGGCTTCACCTGTTGGCGTTGCGAGGATTGCGAAGCTAAATGCGTGCTCGCTCGCCCCTAGTAGGCTGATGATTCTGATGAGCAACATCCTGTCAAGCTCAACCGTCCTTTTACGTACTGACAACGCCTCATTGATAGCAGCGTTTCCCTGTAACAGAGCAGCCCAAGGCTGGCCACTCTTACTCGGGAAGAAACCTTCCTTCTCGCTGGCCAGCATTGCGAACAGTGTATCTAGCGCAACATGCTGAGCCTGACATGCTGTTAATAACTTATCAATGATCGGATGCATCTTCATCTCCTTTCAGAATCTTTTCTCTTGCAGTTTCATACCCGCAGGTGCAGGACGTTTGTGGACTGCCTTCATCCAGACAATCACAGCTATGTGCATGTCCATCCCACTCTTCCACAAACGCACGTAGCCGTTTGAGTTCACTACGTACCATGCTTTATCACCGTACCTTTCCAGCGTACACTCATTTGATGGAAGTTGAAGATCTCGGCAGAGACATTCCCATCAGGCCACCTAATATCATCGCCACATACACGTGCTTCCTTTACCAGAGCTAACGCTAACTCTTCACGTGTACTGTACTCGTACTCGTAATCCATGAACTCATTCTTAGTCTGACGCTCACTATTAGCTCTCCCTTGAAACGTGAGCTCTGCAGCTTCGAGTGTATCCGTGAGAGCAACACGTAATGTAGCCTCGCGGTGCACATACTCATCGTCTGAGCACTCCATGTCATACTTGAGCTTTAACAGTGTAGCAAAGTGAACTACCAGACTCATATTCATCCGCTCAACTACTTCTGGTATACTCGCGTCATACTCCTTCCTTTCTTCAGTCCGTCGTAGTACCCTTGAAGGTAAAGCTTTCTCCTCTTCATGAGCTTACGGAACATCTCACCTTGATTGAGCTTCGTTAACTTTAGTAGTAACACTATCTCGCACACTATGTGCTTCTTTGCACCTGTCACATTATACTCCTCGCCCGAGCTAAGGCCAACACCTGATCGGCGAGCATATCAGATACATCTCGATCACCATCTGCTAAAACGATCATCTCCTCCTCGGTCAGTGCGACCTCGTACCTGTTTGCCTGACCCTCTTGGAATGCAGTAACTATCCCACTGAGTTCGGTGATCTTCTTCCTAGCGACTACAAGTGTAGCTCTGAGAGCACTCACCTTCTTGAGCTGTTCATTGAACAGTCTCTCGTACATCCTCTGCTTTCCCGTTCCTGGGTCGCCACTACCTTTCTTTCGTCGTTTATGCATTTGCTCGTCTCCTTTTCAATATGTCTTTCTTATCTTGTACTGCCCAGTTGGCCCACGCTGCTTTAGTCATCCCATATGGTCGACGTAGGCGGGCTTTACGTCTCCGCTTCTCTGTACTCATCCTAGCACTCCCGGCTTAGTCGCAACCACACGGAAACCGCTTGTGAGACGCTCTTTGATAGTCCAACCATGTCGCACTAACGCTATCCTACCATGCTTAGTTGCATGGGCGTTCATGTAGTCCCGTACTGTATACCAACACTGTTGCTCGGTCAGAAATACCGTACGTGGGTCTTCACTTGTCCTTGCCATCTGTGTCTCCTTTCTTGTGCTTAGGTGGTTGTTTGAGTTCATCATATAGAATCACGCTATATGTCTTGTGCTGGAACGTGAGGTAGCCTTCAGTAACCTTTTTCTTCTCAACCTCAAAGGCAGCCGTAACCCACGAAACTACCATGAGAATAATTGCGACTGCAACCCCGTGTAGAAACCCTTTTATGTACTCATCCATCGTCTGCGTCCTCCCAATAGATTACGTTCGGATCAACTCTCTTACCCGCTGCTATACAATGAGCATACCAACGGTAGTACTTCTTCTCGGCGGCAATTGTTAAATCGCCTCTTACGTTATCGATGTCCCCAGTATAGAAGCCTACGTCTTGCATTACTCTTTGGCGTTCGCACACCTCCCGGAGACGTACAATAGACTCGACTCTCTTGGTGCGTTCTACTCCTGTATTATAACCCCAGACGTAAAACGCTACGAAGAGGGCGCCGATAACGAGATAGACGAAGATGTCTTTAATCCGCTGCTGCACTATGACGCTCCTTACACCCGTCGCTGCAGAACCCGCTGACAGAATGCTCGGAGGAGAGAATACACCCGCACTGCCTACACTCAGTGTATGTTGGTTCCTCTACTGCCTCCGGCCCCGATGAGTCTTCGCTCGGTGATGCTGCTGGTGCCTCAGCGCCTCCATCTGTAACAGCCTCCGCAGCTATAGTTCCAGCAGATCGCGCTGCACCAGCTACACCAAGAACACCTGCGTTTACTAAAGCAGTAGCTGCAAGGGCGGTTGCAACATCACTCGATTGAGTGTCTTGTACAACTAATGAAAAGTTTTGATTAGTGTATTTAGTATTTAAATCATCTATTGCAAGATTTGCTGCAGGTATAAAAGTTACACCTAGGGCACCCAATGTCCCACTTAGGGGTGTATCAA
>LAZR01001826.1_pt1 | contig 12981 bp, 12 predicted proteins | sample 329461 | NCBI WGS metagenome assembly LAZR01 (sample SAMN03002196, study PRJNA259156) | marine sediment metagenome | biome: sea floor; feature: Hydrothermal impacted sediments; material: marine sediment; isolation source: Loki non-amplified sample from Loki's castle hydrothermal vent sediment ...
ATGATTTTTATCTCAGGCCAAAAGGCCTTGATATACGCAGACACACCAGAAATGAGCCCACCACCACCCACAGGGATAAAAATAGAATGAATCGCGCCCGGGTGTTGGCGAATAATCTCCATTGCGATGGTGCCTTGACCAGCAATGACCTCAGGATCGTCATAAGGATGAATATAGGTTCGGCCATCTTTTTCAGCCACACCTTGAGCATAACTGCTAGCATCATCATAGCTGTTACCGTGCAGACATACTTCTGCTCCCAGCGCTCTCACCGCCTCAACTTTAATTGGTGGCGTGGTTTTGGGCATAACAATAAGTGCATGAACATCCATCTTACAGGCGGCTAAAGCCACACCTTGCGCATGATTACCTGCGGAGGCACAAATAACACCACGCTGACGTTCATCCTCTGATAACTGACTCATCCGATTGTAAGCACCGCGAAGTTTGAATGAGAACACCGGCTGCAAATCTTCTCGTTTTAGAAAAATAGTGTTCCCTAAACGTTTAGATAGACGCGACATCACGTCTAATGGCGTTTCGTCCGCCACATCATATACTCGTGCTTTAAGAATTTTTTCTACGTATCCGGTTAGCATTACAGCCCAAATCAATCAGTTATCAATCAAGAAGATGCTTATTGAGTGTTTACCGAAGTCGTTTGAACTCAATAGCAAACGCTTACGTTACCATTGACCGCTATTTATCTCTATAATTGCGCAGATAATTTTTTACCTGATTCAAAATAAAGGAAGCTGAATATGAATGCTGATGAAATGAAAAAACAAGCCGCTTGGGCTGCATTGGAATACATCAAAGGTGATGGCATCGTTGGTGTTGGCACCGGCTCAACGGTCAATCACTTCATTGATGCGCTTGCAACTATCAAAGATCGTATCGAAGGTGCGGTATCAAGTTCAGAAGCATCAACAGCAAAACTAGAAGCGAATGGCATTAAAGTATTTGATCTAAACGACTGTAATGAAATTGAAGTCTACGTGGATGGTGCTGACGAATCGAATAGCCTCTTAGAACTTATCAAAGGTGGTGGTGGTGCGTTAACACGTGAGAAGATCATTGCAGCTGCCAGTAAGCAATTTGTGTGTATTGCTGATGCATCAAAATTAGTTGATATTTTAGGAAAGTTTCCACTGCCTGTTGAAGTCATACCTATGGCACGTAGCTATGTCGCTCGTGAAATTGTGAAGTTGGGCGGACAACCTGTATATCGTGAAGGTGTCATCACTGATAATGGTAACGTCATTCTCGATGTGCATGGCTTAGAAATCATGGAACCCATTAAATTAGAAAAAACATTGAACGATATCGTTGGCGTAGTGACCAATGGTTTGTTTGCAATGCGTCCTGCAGATGTTTTACTACTGGGTTCACCAGAAGGCACAAAAACTGTTTTAGCGAAGTAATTATCCAAACTGATCCTGCAGCGCAGGATCAGTTTTCTATCCCTTTGTAATTGGCGACATTATGTTCAGACCGCTCAGTATCTATATTGGCACTCGATACACTCGCGCCAAACGTCGTAACCATTTTATTTCCTTTATCTCATTAACGTCCATGCTTGGTGTTGCTCTTGGTGTGGCGGCACTTATCACAGTGCTATCGGTAATGAATGGTTTCGAAAAAGAATTAAAAGATCGTATTTTAGGTATGACATCTCATGCCTTTGTGACAGGCGAAGACGGCTCATTATCCGACTGGCAAAGCTTACAGGATCGTCTAAAAAATGATCCTGACGTCATCGACTCAGCTCCTTTCGTTGAGGGTCAAGCCATGTTAAGTCAGGGTAGTCGTGTTCGTGGCACATTAGTACGTGGTATTAATGTTAAACAAGAACAGACCGTATCTGATATTGGTTCTAAAATCGTTCAAGGACAGCTGGCCTCATTAACCGACGGCAGCTTTGGCATTATTCTCGGTAAAGATCTTGCGATGGCAATGGGTGTCACAAAGGGGGATAAAATTACTATGATTACCCCACATGTCAGCCCCACTCCAGCAGGTGTAATACCTCGCTTAAAACGACTTACTGTTGTCGGTATTTTTGAAATTGGCATGTACGAATATGACAGTGCTTTAGCCATCATGAATATCAATGATGCCGCCAAATTATTCAAGATCCCGGGCAAAGTAACGGGGCTTAGACTGAAATTTGATGATGTGTTTAAAGCGCCTCAGTTACTGCGGAATGTTATGCAGCAATTACCTGTCACTTACCGTGGTGCTGATTGGACATATCAACACGCCAACTTTTTTAGAGCCTTAAAAACAGAAAAAACCGTGATGTTTGTAATTTTGATGTTAATCGTCGCCGTAGCGGCATTTAATATCGTTTCGACGCTAATTATGATGGTGACGGATAAACAAGCCGACATCGCCATTTTAAAAACCCTTGGTATGACACCTGGCAGCATTATGGGGATTTTCATTGTTCAAGGCACCCTAATCGGGCTTATTGGCACCGCGATTGGTGTTGTTGGTGGCGTTGCACTGGCTTTGAATGTGGAGAATTTGATTGGTGGTTTAGAAAAACTGCTCGGTTATCAATTCCTACCTGCTGATGTCTACTACATAAGCAGTCTCCCTTCACAATTAGACTGGAGTGATGTTTCCGTCATTGCCATTACGGCGTTTGTTTTATCTATTCTATCTACGCTCTACCCTTCTTGGCGTGCAGCTCAAATCAAACCCGCTGAGGCACTTCGTTATGACTAATACTCCTGTTCTTTCAGCAACAAATGTAAGTAAATCGTTTAACGATGGGACATTGCAGACCGATGTACTCAAGGGCATTGATTTAACAGTAAATCGTGCAGACAAATTGGCGATTGTAGGTAGCTCAGGATCCGGGAAAAGTACACTGCTACATATTCTTGGCGGTCTGGACTCCCCTTCTGAGGGACAGGTACTCATCCAAGGAAACGACATTCATGCGATGAAAACCAAAGCAGCGAGTCGCTTACGCAATCAACAGCTGGGCTTTGTGTATCAATTTCATCATCTTTTGCCCGAGTTTAGCGCAGTAGAGAATGTTGCTATGCCTTTAGTGATTGGTGGAACGGCCCCCATGTTAGCCAAACAGCAAGCACAGCAGCTATTGGAAAAAGTGGGTCTAGGACATCGTTTTGAGCATAAACCGAGTGAATTATCGGGCGGCGAACGTCAACGTGCGGCCCTAGCAAGAGCCTTAATTACCGAGCCAGCCTGTTTATTAGCTGATGAGCCAACCGGGAACTTGGACCAAAAAACGGCACAAAGTATCTTTGACCTGATTCTACAGTTAAATGAAGATATGGGCACAGCACTAGTGATTGTCACTCATGATAAAGAGCTTGCTGCAAAAATGAGTCGGCAAATGACCTTAGTGGATGGTGAATTTGTATTAGGGGCCTGATTTTTTACGGCGTTGGCGCTGCATCCAATTATATATCACGACAAGACGCCAGCCAATCCTGACAGTAATAATACCAATAATGGCAGCGACTAAGCCCGATAGTGTGCAACCAATTAAAAGCGGTTGCCAAATCGATAAAAATTCCTGACTCAACCATTCCCAAGATAAGCTAAACCCTATCGGCGCCATCGGCTCATTCAGTACCCATGCGCCTAATTTGTAGGCATAGAAAAAAATCGGCGCCATGGTTAAAGGGTTAGTTATCCAGACAAACATGGAAGCAACAGGTAGGTTGACTCGAAATAGAATGGCTAAGGCAGCAGCCACAAACATCTGGCCAGGGATGGGCATAAAACCGACAAATAACCCCAGTGCAACAGCACCAGCCACCGACCGACGATTGGTATGCCAGAGGCGAGGTTCCGCAAGTCTTTGACCAAACTTCCGAAGATGGGGATGCTCGCGCATCTTGCTGTTATCTGGCATGATGCGCTTGAGGAATTTACGAGGCATGGAGTCTCAGTAAGCTGCTAAGTCGGCCGTCATTATAGGGATATATGAATAAATCTGCCATTGCATTTTTACTTGGCTGTCTGCTCTGTCTGCAACTTTATAATATGCAGATGATCATATGGCCAGCATTTGTGGGAATCCTACTCACTTTATGGTTCAAAAAATATAGCCTACTGGCCTTTTCTATTGGCCTATTCTGGGCTGCCACCTTTAGTTATGTTCAACTTTCGGACCGTTTTGCAGCTGACAAACAGACTAAACAGTGGAACATACAGGGGCAAATAAGTTCCATCCCGGAACGAGATGGTCAGGTATTGAAGTTTATCTTTACTCCTTTTACCAATCACTTACCCAGTAAAATTCGTTTGAGTTGGTATTATCCACCAGATGAAATACCTCATGCCGGGGAAATATGGGCATTAACCGTCAAGCTTAGACGGCCAAGAGGGATGAGTAATCCTGGTGGCTTTGATTATGAAAAATGGCTTTTTATAGAACAAATTGGCGCAACTGGTTACGTCAAAAAAAGTCCCCATAATCAAAAACTGCAAGAATCGAGTCACTGGAACATTCATCATTGGCGTGAGCATATCCAACAGCAGATCAACTCACATTTATCAACAAGTCCGGAGCGTAATCTGATATTGGGTTTGTCCATTGGATTACGAGATCATATTACCAACGAGCAATGGGAGATATTAAGAAACACCGGAACTAGTCATTTATTGGCCATTTCTGGCCTGCATATAGGCCTTGCTGCCGCTATTGGATTTTTTTTGTTTCGTTTTGGCTGGCGATATATAGGAATTGAACAAACTACAATCTCAGCTCATCAGCTTGCAGCAATTGCAGGCGGATTGTTTGCACTGTTTTATGCCTGTTTGGCTGGACTTTCGATTCCAACTCAGCGTGCCGTAATTATGGTGTTTGCCGTGATGTTTGCGCTCTTCATAAAGCGCCCCTTGTTTCCTGCTAATTTATTAGCGCTCAGTGCTGTGTTGATCTTGCTGATCAATCCACTCGCTATATTAACGGCTGGTTTCTGGCTATCATTTGCGGCTGTATGCTTAATTATGTTGACCTGTAGCCAGCGATATCCCGCCTATAGGTATCCTTGGTTACGAATTCATCTTCTAATTGCAATTGGCCTAATTCCACTACTATTGGTATTTTTTAATCAGGTATCCGTGATCTCCCCCATTGCTAATCTGATCGCCGTGCCCGTTGTCAGTATTCTGATTGTGCCCCTCATATTGTTAGGAATGGTGTTACTTCCTATCAGCACTCAATTAGCTCAGTTCGTATTTTCGTCGAGTGATCTTTTACTGAGCTGGCTCTGGCAATTGTTAACCTTCCTCAGCAATTTACCTCTATCCAATCTAACCATCCCCACATTAACGCTTACTCAGACTGTAGGACTTAGCGTTATCGTCTTTCTGTTGTTGATACCGCGAGGCTTTCCGCATAAGCGCCTAGGCTTATTACTTATATTACCGTTATTTTTTAGTTCAACTAACAGACCAAATCCAGGTGAATTTTATCTATCAATGCTTGATGTAGGTCAGGGATTGGCGGTGGTGATTGAAACACACTCTCATGTTTTGGTTTATGACACAGGCCCTAGATTTAATGACAGCTTCAATACCGGTGATGCTGTAGTCGCACCTTATCTGAATAGCCGACATAGAGATCACATTGATAAAATCATTATTAGTCATACTGATAATGACCATATCGGTGGTTTAGGTGGTCTTACTAAAAATCTGTCATATGCAGAATTGCTCAGTAATGACGACATTAATAACTTCGACAATAATCACTGTCAGGCTGGGCAGCAATGGCTGTGGGACGAGGTCAGTTTTAAGATTTTAGCGCCTTTCAGTGAATCGTTTGGCAGTCGAAATAACCGCTCCTGCGTTTTATCCATTAAAGGAAAGAGTCGATCAGCCTTATTACCGGGGGATATAGAACGTAATACTGAACAGGCTTTAGTGTCACGATATGGTTCATCACTAAAATCTGATATTTTAGCCGTGCCCCATCATGGCAGTAAAACATCTTCAAGTAATGTCTTTCTTAATGCAGTTAATCCAAGATACAGCCTATTTTCTGTGGGTTATCGTAATCGCTATCATTTTCCCAATACCGTTATTTTTAAGCGCTATCAAGATAAAGACATAGTGACCTATAGAACAGATCATGACGGAGCCATTTTGTTTACTGATAAAGACCGCCCCACTCTATGGCGACAGCAATCATCAAAGTTTTGGACAGACAAAACTACTGAGTAAATGAATTTTCACGTATCATGAGCCCTGTTTTTCATCTAAACATCTAGAGACTGAATTATCATGCTGGAATTGTTTAAAGCAGGCGGATGGTTAATGACCCCGCTGTTTATCTGCTCAGTCATTGCTATTGCTATTATCGCTGAGCGATTTTGGAGTTTACAAAAAAAGCGCATTGCGCCCAGAGAGCTCATCACACAAATCTGGCAATGGCTAAAGTTTAATCAAGTTGATGAACATCGTATAAAAGCCTTACAAGCAAATTCTCCACTTGGACAAATCCTTGCTGCGGGTTTGACGAATCGCAACAGCCCCCGCGAAATTACGAAAGAAAGTATTGAAGATATTGGTCGTCACGTGACATTGGCACTTGAGCGTAATTTAAACACTCTCGGCACAATTGCGGCTATTTCTCCACTACTGGGCCTATTAGGTACCGTTCTTGGCATGATCAAAGTATTTACGGTCATCACCACGCAAGGCGTAGGTAATCCAGAAGTACTTGCTGGCGGTATTTCTGAAGCACTAATTACAACGGCAACTGGCCTTGTTGTCGCTATACCTAGTCTAATTTTCTATCGTTATTTCCGTGGGAAAATCAATGTACTAGTGGTTGATATGGAAGAGCAAGCCATGCAATTGATTGAAATTTTGCATGGTGAACGTCAGTTTGATCCGGATGAGGAAGTAAGACGTGAATCTGTCACCAAAACGATCTGAGGACCCTGATGTCAATTTGACACCAATGATTGACGTCGTTTTTTTATTATTATTATTCTTCATGGTTTCAACTAGCTTTATCCGTGAGAGCTCGATGAAAGTTGACCTACCTGAGGCTACAGGACAAGCGGTGGCTGAGTCAGACAAACCGATTGATATTGTTATTGAAGCTGATGGCACTATATCAATTAACGATAAAACACTTTCTTCAATCACGGCAGCAAATCTAAGTGAGCGCCTGAAAGAGGCAGCAGGTTCTCAAGCCGATCCTCAAATTATCATTAGTGCCGATGCAAAGGCTGAATATCAACTCATCGTAACGGCTATGGACAGTGCTCAACAGCTTGGATATACCCGTCTTACTCTCGCTACACGCCAAACAACAGAAAAATGACTACACACCCACCGGTAACACTTACCGCAAAACAGCTTTATCTTCGACTACTCACCTACGTAAAACCCTACTGGTTTGCGTTTGCAGCAACTATCTTGGCCATGGTGGTATTTGCAGGGACAGAAACAGGTATGGCAGCCTTGATGAAGCCGTTAATGGATGGGAGTTTTGTCGAACGCGACCCTGATACCATCAAACTCATTCCATTATTATTGATTGGTTTATTTCTCATACGAGGTGTGTCGAGTTTTTTCACCACCTATGGACTAGGTTGGGTTGCCAGAAATGTGATCCGTCAATTACGTGAAGAGATGTTTCAACGTCTAATCACGCTGCCTTCCAGCTTTTTTGATCGCAGCGCGTCTGGGCAATTGATGTCAAAAGTACTCTATGATGTCGAACAAGTAGCCAGTGCCGCAACAGATGCCGTGTTAACGGTAATTCGTGACACCCTTACTATTATTGGCTTATTAGCATGGATGATTTATCTGAATGGTTTCTTGTCACTAATTATTCTCGTCACCGTCCCTTTCATCGCTATTTTAGTGTTTCAAATTAGCCGTCGGTTTCGTCGTTTAAGTAAAAACATTCAAACCTCGATGGGTGATGTCAGCCACGTTTGCAGTGAAATTATCGAAGGTCATCGTGAAGTTAAAACCTTCGGCAGCCAAGAGTTTGAAGGTAAACGCTTCGATAAAATCAATAAGATGAACCGTAATCAGCAGATGAAAAAAATTACGACCGAAGCCATCAGTCAGCCCATTATCCAAATGATTACGGTTTTTGGCTTAGCGATCGTCATTTATTTAGCCACCATACCTGACGTCTTGGCCACTATAACGGTGGGTAGTTTTATCTCATTCGTAACAGCAATGTTCATGATTTTGACACCGTTAAAACGTCTTACCAAGGTGAATTCAAAACTTCAGGCTGGGATTGCTGCTGCTGAAAGTGTATTCAATCTGTTAGATGAAGAAGTGGAAATGGATACGGGGCACCTGAGTTTGTCACGAGCTAAAGGCCACATCGAATACAAAAATGTGAGCTTCAGTTATGACGATAATAATGGCAATGTTTTGGAGAACATTTCGATTGAAATACAACCTGGACAAACTATTGCTTTCGTTGGTCACTCAGGTAGTGGCAAGACCACCTTAGTAGGCTTACTAGCTCGCTTCTATAATATTGATCATGGCCAAATTTTGGTTGATGGTATCGATACAAAAACATTAAAGCTTACTGAGTTAAGACGCCAAATATCACTTGTTAATCAGCAAGTTGTCCTTTTCAATGACACCATCGCCAATAATATTAGTTATGGTCAGCAGTATATCTCCGAGTCCGATATTATTGCTGCTGCCAAATCTGCTCATGCTTGGGATTTTATTCAGCGTCTGCCAAATGGTTTACATACCGAGGTAGGTGAGAACGGTGTTTTATTATCTGGTGGTCAGCGTCAACGCTTAGCTATCGCACGAGCGCTATTACGTGATAGTCCGATTTTAATTCTCGATGAAGCCACATCGGCCCTTGATACTGAGGCCGAACGTCATATTCAGGCTGCGCTTGAAAACCTCATGCATCAACGGACAACCTTAGTGATTGCACACCGTCTATCAACCATCGAAAAAGCAGACAAAATTATTGTTATGCATAATGGTCGAATTCTTGAAACGGGCACACATGCTGAACTAATCGATAATGGTAGTCATTATGCAGATTTGCATCGTTTACAATTCCAAGAACAATGACGCTACCGATGAAATGGCTGACAGAAAGCTGGTATAAGCCATCTGCGATAAGATGGTTCCTTTGGCCTCTGAGCATCTTATATCGATTCATTACGTCCATCAGAAAGTACGCTTATCAACATGATATTTTGACTCGTTATAAAGTCAATTTGCCGGTTATCGTTGTTGGCAATATTAGTATTGGCGGCACGGGGAAAACCCCGTTTGTCATTTTCTTAGCGGAAAGTCTAAAACAGCTGGGTTACACGCCAGGCATCATCAGCCGTGGTTATGGTGGTCAAGCACCGCACTACCCATATGTCGTCGATGCTAACAGCCAGACAGCTTATGCCGGAGATGAACCTGTATTAATGGCTAAGCGAACACATTGTCCTGTCATTGTAGATCCAAATCGTAGTCAAGCAGCAGAGTATCTTGTCAGCAATACCTCATGCGATGTCATTATTTCAGATGACGGTTTACAACATTATGCCTTGGAAAGGGATATTGAAATTGTCATCGTTGATGGGAAACGTCGCTTTGGTAATAAAGCCTGCTTGCCATCAGGCCCGTTACGAGAGCCACTATCTCGGCTAAATGATGTCGATTTCATTGTGTTTAATACTGATGAAAAAAATCACGAAAACCATGTAATGCACTTGAAAGCCAATGAATGGCATAATCTAAAAGATAGCTCTATAAAACGTAGTAATAACGCATTTCAGTCTATCGAGGCCCATGCAGTAGCGGCTATTGGTAATCCCAAGCGTTTTTTTGATAGCTTAGCCAAACAAGGTATCATTGTGCATCCACACGCATTCGATGATCACCATCGTTACACGTCTAATGACCTCGACTTTTCGGATAACTTTCCTATACTCATGACAGAGAAAGATGCCGTAAAATGTCAGTCTTTTGCGTCAGATAACATGTGGTATTTACCTGTCTCCGCTGAGGTCTCACCTCAACTGTTTGATGCCATAGCTAAACAACTAAAGGAACACTCTCATGGATAATTCACTTCTTGAAATATTGGCCTGCCCCATTTGTAAGGGCAAACTCATTTATAAAAAGCCTGTTCAAGAATTAATGTGTAAACAATGCCGAGTGGCGTATCCGATTCATGATGACATTCCTGTCATGTTGGCTGAACAAGCACGTGAATTAAATAAGGATGAAGAGCTTTAAATGGGATTCAAAATAATTATTCCAGCACGTTTTGGCTCAAGCAGACTTCCTGGAAAGCCATTACTGGATATCGCAGGAAAACCGATGATTCAGCATGTGTTCGAGCGTGCATCTGAAAGTGATGCGACTGATATTATTATCGCCACAGATGATGACCGTATTGCAAAAGCAGCTGAAAAGTTCGGCGCCGATGTCTGCTATACCTCGGATACACACCGCTCTGGCACTGACCGTTTGGCTGAAGTTGTTCAGAAAAGGAATTTTTCAGAAGAAGACATTATCATCAATGTTCAAGGCGATGAGCCTTGCTTGCCAGCACTGCTAATCAACCAAGTTGCAGCTGATTTAGCACAGTTTAAACAAGCTGATATGGCCTCTCTGTTTAGTCGTATCAAACAAGAAAAACAAGTATTCGACCCTAATGTGGTCAAAGTGGTGATGGATTATCAGGGCTATGCTTTATATTTCAGTCGCGCACCAATACCGTGGATGCGTGATCACTTTGACCAATCATCAGCCTTACCCCCTGAGTTACCTCATTACAGACACATTGGGCTCTACGGTTACCGAGCAGGATTCCTAAAACAGTATGCACAGTTATCGCCATGCCTACTTGAAACAGAAGAATCGCTTGAACAACTTAGGGTACTTTTCCACGGGAAGAAAATACATATGTCCGAGGCACTCATAAATGCAGGACATGGAGTGGACACAGAAGCCGATTTAGTCGAGGTCAGACGCCTGTTGACTCAATAAGTCTGCTAGACCAGCGGCAATCAGTTCAGCATGAAGGTTTCCCTCAGCATCAAACGCCGGTAACGTATAGATAACAGGTACATTACGATGCCCTTCACCATACTGATTTGCCTGGATATTTTGGTCCTGATCCAAGGCTTGTAATACCAATTCTTTATCGTCCAATACTTCAATAATGACGCATTGCTGTTGATGATAAATCACCTGCTGACCAATCAAGGTCAGCAGGTGTTGGCTATGGATATTATTCTTTGGTGACATCATCTTTGCTCGCTTCAGTAGATATCTGAGTTTTCTTCTCAGCACTATTATCTTCTGAAGACGTTTTTTTAGCTACCTTCGGTGTAGTCGGTTTTTCTGATGCTTCTTTAACGTCTACTGGCGCTTCTTTTACAGCATTCGCTGCCGCAGCTTCAGCCTTATCTTTTTCACTAGGGCGACGACGACGGTTAGTACTAGGAGAGCGTGGACGACGAGGTTTGCTGGAAGGTACCTTATTACCATCTATCTCTTTGTCAGCATCCGATTTAATAAAATTACCATTCACTTCTGGTTCTGGTGAAGGAATCGCGTTACCGTTTATTTCTGGCTCTGGTGGCGGTAGTGAGTTACCTTTTTCGGCTACACCTTCAGGTGAGACAGTCGTGTTTTCAGCATTTTCTGTTCGAGCTGCTGCAGGACGACGGCGACGGCCACCTCTGCGAGAGCGTCGGCCATTATTATTGCGTGGTGTTTGTTGTTCGTCACCATCACTATTCGCCGCGACTTTCTCTTCCGTTGGTTTAGCTTCATCCTTCTTCTGTTCTACAGGCTCAGCCGCTTTATCCGCTTTATCATTACGTCGACGCGGTTTTGGTCGGTCATCTGATGAGTTAGCATTACGATTATTGTTGCGACCACGGCCACGACGGTTTTGATTACGTTCCTGTACTGGCTTTTCCTCAACAACTTTCTCAGGTTCAGCTGTCTTTTCTTCTTCAGGCTCGGATTTACCTGTCAGTACATTGAGTAATCGTTTTAGTAAGCTAGGTTTTTGCTGTTCAGGCTCAGCCGCCTTAGCTTCTTTACTCACAGTAGGGGCTGGAGCGATATGTGATACACCTGTGACAGCTGGTTGCTCCATAACGGGTTTGTCACGAAGTACCGCTGAGGTATCTTGCTCAGGTTCGGAAATCAATTCATGACTGACTTCAGAGCGCGCATTGCCATCTTTGATACGTTCAATATCGAAATGTGGTGTATCCATATGCGGATTTGGTATGAGTACGACCTTCACATTCTGACGTTTTTCAATAATATCGATTTGAAGACGTTTGTCATTCAAAATGAATGTCGCCACAGGTACGGGTAACTGAACTATCAATTGAGTAATGCGATCTTTGGTCGCTTCTTCTTCTACGATACGCAGTACCGCTAAGCCAAGCGACTCAACACCACGGACATGACCTAATCCAGCACAACGTGGGCAGATTTCTTGATGCGCATCACCCAAAGCTGGACGAAGACGCTGACGTGACATTTCGAGCAGACCAAACCGAGATATACGTCCTACTTGAACACGTGCCCTATCGGCTTTCATATGTTCGCGTAAGCGATTTTCTACGTCACGTTGATTTCTGCTAGGTCCCATGTCGATGAAATCGATCACAACCAGACCGCCAAGATCACGCAGACGTAGTTGACGGGCAATCTCTTCAGCCGCTTCTAAATTGGTGTTTAAAGCGGTTTCTTCGATGTCACCGCCTTTATTGGCTCTTGCTGAGTTAACATCAATTGATATCAAAGCTTCAGTTGGATCGATGACTAGCGCGCCACCAGAAGGTAAACGTACTTCATGACGGAAAGCACTCTCAATCTGACTTTCTACTTGGTATCGAGTAAATAGAGGGACTTTATCCTGGTACAGTTTAAACTTATTCAACTCATGCGGCATGACCATGCGCATAAAATCATAACCAGTCTGATATACCTCAGGAGAAT
>LAZR01001827.1_pt1 | contig 12979 bp, 12 predicted proteins | sample 329461 | NCBI WGS metagenome assembly LAZR01 (sample SAMN03002196, study PRJNA259156) | marine sediment metagenome | biome: sea floor; feature: Hydrothermal impacted sediments; material: marine sediment; isolation source: Loki non-amplified sample from Loki's castle hydrothermal vent sediment ...
AATTCCTTGTGAACCGCCTGTTATTAAAGCGACTTTGTTTGATAAAGTCATAAATTACTCCTTCGGCTAGCTTTTAGTTTTTAGATCTCCAGTTTCATTTTCTTTGTTTGGATTGTTTCTGATATTTGGTGTCTGGTATCTGATATCTAGTTTTAAATTATTAAATGTTGTCCTCACGCTGTCAATAGCCTCAGTCGTATACACATCGGACTGCCTATACGCTCTTTTGACAAAATTTGTTAAAGTTTTTGCCGGCCCGACTTCGACAAAAGTATTAACTTTGCCCTTGTGCATCAGCTCCAGCGTTTGGCTAAACTGAACCGGAGAAGATATCTGTTGCGAAAGAGCCTCTCTTATATCAGCGCCTTTTGTTTTGGGTTTGGCATCGACATTAGCTACTAAGGGAGTTTTTGAATCTTTGAAATCGATGTTATTAAGATACTCTGCAAATCCGTTGGCAGCTTCTTGCATATAAGGAGAATGAAACGCGCCACTAACAGCCAGGACGACTACCATTTTTGCCTCCTCTTCAAGTAATTGCTTGGCCTCTGTCAAAAGATCTTTCGGCCCCGATACCGTAGTTTGAGTAGCACTGTTAAAATTAGACAAATACACGCCATCTAACGGCTCAAGCAATTTGGCTATCTTGTCAGCCTCAAGACCTATCACGGCAATCATCGAGCCATCGTTCTCTTCTACCGCTTTTTGCATAAGAGCCGCTCTTTCCTTGATAACCTTAAAACCGCTCTCTAAGCTAAGTGAATCTACGGCAACGGCAGCACATACTTCGCCAAGGCTATGCCCCGCTATAAAATCAGCCGCCGGCTTTTGAAGCGCTGCATAAACCGCCATGTTATAAGTAAAAATAGAAGGTTGGGTATGTAAGGTCTTGTCTAAATCTTGCTTGGGCCCTCTGAAGCACAGTTCTTTAATATCCACTTCGAGGATTTCGTTAGCTAAATCAAATACTTCCTTAGCTTCATTTGAACTTTTATATAGATCCTTGCCCATGCCGACGAATTGAGCGCCTTGTCCGGCAAATAAAATTGCTCGCTTATCCATCAAATTTGCTTAGTCGTTTTATTGTTAGCTTTGCTTCATCTATTAATTCTTTGATAATGTCAGCGGCTGGCTTTACTTCTTTGACGAGACCGGCGACCTGGCCCGACATCAAGCTACCCCATTCGACATCGCCGCCCTGCATTGCCATCTTCAAGGTTCCCGCTGCTCTTTCTTCGAGCTCTTCGGGAACGCTGTCTTTCTCAATCTTATCCAGCTCATTAGTTAATTTATTTCTTATAACTCTGACTGGATGCCCAGTTGATCTTCCGGTTACAACCGTATCTCTGTCTCTTGCTTTTATCAGTCTTTGTTTTACATTTTCATGGACCGTGCACTCCGACGCGCAAATAAAACGAGTGCCTATCTGAACCCCTTTGGCTCCTAAGGCAAGGGCAGCTATGACCGCGCTGCCGCTTGCAATTCCGCCCGCTGCTATTACCGGTATTTTAACGGCCTGGCTTACCTGCGGAACCAACACCATAGTAGTCAATTCACCGATATGTCCACCGGCTTCATTGCCCTCGACAATCAGTGCTTCAGCACCTTGTCTTTCAACTCGCTGGGCAAGGGCGACGGAAGGCACTACCGGTATGACCTTTATCCCTAATTCTTGGAGTTCTTCGATGTATTTACCAGGATTTCCTGCACCTGTGGTCACAAAAGAAATTTTCTCTGCTTTTACTACTTCGACTATGTCATCAATGTTCGGGTGCATAAGCATAAGATTGACGCCAAAGTTCTTATTAGTAAGCTTCTTCGCTTTATCAATTTCAGTTTGCAAGATATCCGCCGGCATGCTGCCTGAGCCAATAATGCCTACTCCGCCCGCTTCAGAAACTGCTGCCGCAAGCTCGGCTGTAGAAGTCCAAGCCATGCCGCCCTGGATTATCGGATATTCGCTTTCTAGTAAATTACATATCTCGGTTTTAAAAGCCATAAATCTGTCTCTAAGAATATCTAAAAAATATCAAGAAAGATAGCGATAATTTGCTGCGTAACCCTCTGCTTTAGGGTTAGCCTTCTATGCTCCACCTCAACACATTTGCACCCCAGCTTAAGCCGCCACCAAAACCCACCGTGATAACGATGTCTCCCTTTTTAAGTTTATTTTCCTTTGCTGCTTGTTTTAGAGCTAACGGCACAGATGCTGTTGACGTATTGCCTAAAAGCTCTAAGTTTGTAAAAAACTTTTCAATAGGAATGTTTAATTTTCCTGCTGCAGCCTCTATTATGCGTTTATTTGCCTGGTGGGGAATAATAAGATCAACATCTTCTATTTTAAGATCGGATTTTTCTAATACGCTGTTTATGGCCTTAGGAATTACTCTTACCGCAAATTTGAAGACCTCTTGACCTTTCATCTGCAAAAAATGTAGGCCTTTATCGACTGTCTGATAGCTAGCTGGAATTGCCGAACCTCCGGCTTTTATCTCAATAGCGTCTGACTTTGTACCATCTGTTGCCAAATAGCTTCCTAAAATGCCATACGGCTCATCAGCCACCTGCACTAAGACCGCTCCTGCGCCATCACCAAACAATATGCAGGTGTTTCTATCACTCCAATTGATTAAGCGGCTCATCGCTTCAGAGCCCACAACGACAACGTTTTTATATTGACCAGACTCGATAAAACTTGCTGCCGTTGTCAGAGCAAAAGAAAACCCTGCACAAGCTGATGTCAAATCAAAAGCAGCAGCATTTTTTAAACCGACTTTCTTCTGTATCAAACTAGCAGTAGAAGGACACAGCTGGTCCGGTGACAAGCTTGTGGATATCAAGAGATCAATTTCAGTTACAGCTAGCCCTGCGTTATCAAGCATATCCAAACAAGCTTTGGCGCCGATATCGGAACAATTTTCATCAACCGCTACACGTCTGCGCTCCTTTATTCCGGTACGTGTCCTTATCCACTCGTCATCAGTTTCGACGGTCCTCTCAAGATCAGCGTTAGTTATTTTCTCAGCAGGAAGATAGCTCCCCATAGCACTTATCGTTGCTCTTTTTTTCATTCCTGCACTTCCTGCTGTATTTTTTGAATAATGTCTTTTTTAACTGATGTCTCTGCGGTCATAATAGAGTTTTTAATTGCATTTCTATTTGAGCTACCGTGGCTTATCAGGCAAATACCATTGACTCCTAATAACTCGGCGGCCCCATAAGTGTCTTGACTCAACCTATGCTTTAATTTTTTAAGTGATCTCGCCAAAAGAAGCCCGCCGACCTTATTCACCGTTGTCGCATTTATGACGTCTTTTATCTCGTTAAACATAACAGAGGCCAGTCCCTCTAGGCTCTTTAGCACTATGTTACCTACAAATCCGTCACAAACCACTACATCGGCAGTTCCTAGAGTAACGTCTCGGCCTTCTACATTTCCGAAAAAATCGATTGGTGCATTTTCGAGCAGATCATGAGCCGCCTTCACTGTCTCTGTGCCTTTGCCTTTCTCTGACCCCACATTTAATAGCCCTACTTTGGGATTTTTCACTCCTAGGACTTTTTCTGAAAAAGCCGTCCCCATTAAAGCAAACTGGACTAGGTTCGCGGGCTTACAATCCAAGTTCGCCCCTGCATCAATTAAGACAATCGGTTTTTCAGATGTAGGTATGGTGACAGCAATAGCCGGCCTTTGAATGCCCTTTATGCGGCCTAATTTCAGCAGTGCCGCGGCCATTACCGCTCCGGTATTTCCGGCCGAAATAAAGGCATCTGCCTGATCATTTTTCACAAGTTCTAAGCCTACGACAATAGATGAGTCTTTCTTGGTCTTTACAGCCATTGCTGCTGATTCGTGCATTCCTATAGTTTGATCGGCCGCTCTTAGCTCTATTTGTTTGAGCGCATTGTTATCCGAAGCCTTTTTCTGTACCAGAAAAGGCTCCACTTTTTCAGGCCTTCCGACCAGTATTATCTCTATGTTTTGATTGTCCCTACAGGCATCTTTTGCTCCCTCTACGATCTCTTTTGGAGCAAGATCACCGCCCATAGCGTCTACAGCTATTTTTATCTTCATATTTGTAAAATTAGAATTTATTATACAAAAATCAGGTCCTAAAAGGTAAGAAATATCGATGTCTAATCAGTTTTAATCCTATCAAGTTAGTAACTTTGCCTCATTATACACCCAGCGATTTGTATATATAATCGAGGTCGATATTCTGTTCCAAAAGCTCTCTCATGTGCTCGACTTTTTGATTTTCATGCACTCTAACATGGGAGTAGAGATGTTCAGCTTTCTCCACGGTGGTCAATGTATCTTCTTTTACCAAGATCACAGGTACCCCCAACTCATCAGCCTTGGACACTACTATAGGCCTAGGCATAAGATTTCCGGTCAAAATCAAAGCATTAGTGTCAGTCTCTAACGCCGCCAGCTGAACATCACTGCGATCGCCACCGGTCACTACAGCTTTGTTGGCTTTCTTTCTGAAAAAACTTATGGCCTGCTCCTGGCTCATCGCACCCACCATAAACGTCTCGACCATCTTATCCAAGTTATCTTTTGCCGCCAGCACTTTTCCGTTGAGATGCTGAGTTATTTTTCCAACGCTTACCGAGCCCAGTTTTTTGTCTCTTTCAATAAGGCCCAGATACTTAACGTTATGTTTTTCCATGAAAGGCTTCAATATGTCTTTTACAACGTGCTCCGCTGATACCGGAACCATATTTACAATGACACCTAAAAGATTCGATTTAAGCATGTTAGCTGCCTGCAAAATATCATCTATAGTCAACATGTCCTTATATTTGGCGATTATAATCGTAGGGATATCCAGTAAATCAGCTACATCACCCGCCGAGAGCCCAATAAATCCGCCTTGATTAACATTACCCGCACCTTCTAATACCACATAATCGTGCTTTTTAGACAACCGCTGGGCAGAATCTTTTATTATTTTTTTATAATCTACTTTTTCTTCGCCAAAAGCTTTTTCTGCAAATCGACTCAGCAGTACGATTGGACACACGTGCTTCAATTCACCGGGTTTATCCAAAGCATTCCAAATATAGTCAACATCTTCGCAACTATCTTGACCATCGACCTTTTTGGGAAGTGTTCCAATGGGTTTCATGTATGCCACTTTTTTCTTCTTTTTTTTGAGCTCTATTGCAAGCGACATTGCTATCGTGCTCTTACCGGCATATTCGTTTGTAGATACAATGTAGACGCCGTTCATCACTTTAACCTTATGCTCATACGAGCATCAGCCGCTACAGCCCCTTTCTTTTCATCTTTGACCATCAAAGGATTTATATCCATTTCCACGATTTCCTTAAAATCCGTTACCAATTGCGATACGCGAAGTATCGTTTCTTCGATAGCTTCTACGTCTTTAGCTTTTTCTCCCCTGACACCCTTTAGTAGTAAGTAAGATTTTACCTCACCGAGCATCTTTTTGACATCCATTGTGCTTACCGGGGCGATTCTAAACGAAACATCCTTTAATATCTCTACATAAATCCCGCCCAACCCAAACAATATTAGCGGTCCAAACTGAGGATCTCTGCTTATGCCAACTATAGTTTCCTGCCCGCCGGTGACCATCTCTTGGACTATTATTCCCTCGACGTCCGCTTGAGGCATCAGACGACGAGCGTTGTTTAACATATTTTCATATTCTAGCTTGACGTCTTTTGTGCTTGAAAGGCCGAGGGTCACGCCGCCGACATCAGTTTTGTGCTGAATTTCTGCAGATACAATCTTCATCGCAACGGGAAATCCAATCTCTTTTGCACCTTCCACTGCCTCTTCGGAACTCCTTGCAAAAATGCTTTTTGGAACTTCAATAGAATACGCTTTTAATACTTCATTTGCTTCAGGATATGATAAGTTTACGCGGTTAGCTTTGCGAGCCTCCGTTATTATCTTTTTGACCTTTTCTTTATTTACGGCATAGCTTATATAGCGGGCTTTTGGACGTGTTTTTATTTTGCTATAAGTAACCAATGAACCTATAGCTTTTACAGCTTCTTCGGGATATATAAAGTTCGGTATATGATTGTGCTGTAAAATATCTTGGGCGTGTCTGATCTCCGGACCGCCCATAAAAGCACAGACAATAGGTTTCTTGCTGTTCTTGGCTGCTTTTGCTACTATTTGCGCGGTTTTGTCTATCTCGGTCATAGCTTGCGGCGTGAGTATCACCAACACGCTATCAACATTCTCGTCTGAGAACACAATCTTCAAAGCTTTTTCATAGCGGTCAGCTTTTGCATCTCCCAGCAAATCAACGGGATTGTAAAGATTTGCCGCAGATGGCAGAAATTTTGCAAGATTATTAATAGTTGAGCCGCTCAACGATTCTATTCTTAAAACCGCCTTTGCCGCAAAATCGCTTGCCAAGATAGCCGGCCCTCCCGCATTAGTAACGATGCCCAATTTATTTCCTCTAGGCGTTCTCTGCTTTGAAAGTACCTTAGCGAATGAAAATAGCTGCTCTAGCGATGCGGCATTGATCACTCCGGATTGAGCAAAAGCGGCAATGTATGCCTTCTCTGAACCCGCCAAAGTTCCCGTGTGTGAAGAGACCGCTTTTGCGCCTGCAGCCGTTCGTCCTGCCTTTAGGGCGATTATTGGTTTTTTCAGAGCTATTTTGGACGCAACGCGCAAAAACTTGCTCCCGTCACTTACGCCTTCGAGATAAAGGCAGATTACAGACGTTTTTTTATCAGCCGCGAGGGCTTGAATAAAATCAACCTCGTCCAGATCCGCTTTATTGCCAAGACTTATGAATTTTGAAAACCCTAATCCCAGGTCCCGTGACATATCCAAGACCGCGGTTTGCAAAGCACCCGATTGAGAAATAAAAGCGATGTTTCCTTTAAGCGGTCCTACTCTGGTAAAGCTTGCGTTAAGGCCAATGTGAGCATTGATTACCCCAAGACAATTTGGGCCGAGCAGTCGAATACCGTGTTTTTTTGCAGTTTTTACGATTTGTCGCTCAAGGCGAGCGCCTTCTATGCCGATCTCTTTAAAGCCGGCACTTATCACTACAATGTTTTTGACGCCTTTTTTTCCGCCCTCTTCTATTAATGTTTCGACTGTTTTAGCGGGCGTTACTATTATAACAAGGTCTATGTCGCCTTTAACGGCCGAAACGGAAGGATAGGTTTTTAGGCCGTGTATTTCGTCCGCTTTTGGATTGATGGGATATATATCACCCTTAAAGCCGGCTTCAATAAGGTTGTCGAGGATTACGTGACCGACCTTTCCTTCTTCTCGGGCGGCCCCGATCACAGCTATAGATTTAGGCTCAAGAAGTCTATTTAACACAGCCCGTCCCGGAAAATTACAGTTTTAACTAATTTTCCCTGGTAGATATTCATAAAACATATCAATGGCAAGTAAGCCCATTATTCATAGGCTACCAGGACAAAGGGCATTATGCGAGAATAATCTGAAATTTAAACGAGTTGAGGATTACAAGGATCAGTCTACCTCGACTGCTTGCTTTCCTTTATAGGAGCCACAATTTGAGCATACATGATGAGGGAGCTTCTGCTCATGACACTGCGGACACTCGACCAAGGTCACATTCTTGGGCTTATAATGCGCCTTGCGCATATTTCTTTTTGACCTAGTCTTTCTCTGCTTAGGTACGGCCATCGATCATTTCTCCCTGTCTTTAGATTCAAGTGAGCTTTTTAAATCTTGCAGTTTTTTCAAGCGAATGTCAATCTTCTCCGTCTTGCATTCGCACTTACCTAAATTGAGATTTGTTCCACATTTATCGCAAAGACCCTTGCAACTATCTTTGCACAATGTTTTTATGTCAAGATTTAGCGCTATCGCCTCTATTACCGGGCCAGCCAGATCTATATTGTCATCCTCTACGACATACTCTGCTTCCCCGTCCTCAAAGGAGAAAAACTCTGATATATCAATATTTAAGTCGTAACCGAAGTTGGCCAGGCAGCGACTGCATTGGAGGTCAAAATGACCATTTGCCGTGGCTTGCGCCATTATTCCCTCATCCGCATTCGTCACTTCCCCGCTTGAACTGACTTCTCCCAGGTTGATTGTCTGGCCTCTTATGTCAAGACTTCCCAAATCGCTTTTGACCTCAAACGATTTGTGAGCACTTGCCTCTCCCCTTATATCTGATATATCAACTTTTAGCTCATTCATCTTTTCTCCAAATAAAAAAGTAGCTCGCGGCTACTTATTCTTTTCCTCTTTTTAATTATATTATTAGACTCTATTATTTAACCAGAAACCTACGAACAATGATTCAGCTATTCTTACCTGGTCTCTATTTTTCCTTGCAGGCGGTCTCTTCCTCTTTGCACTGCCGTAAGCAGCTTGCCAAGATTTACTTCCAGATTTGCCAGCATTTCATCAGCATAATCTTCCGCGCTAAGCCTTACTTCTCTTTCCTTGTTTCTGGCATCTTCGACAATCTCGTTTGCTTTCTTTTCAGCCAGCCTTACTACTTCGGCTTCAGAGGCCAATTCGTCCGCTTTCTTCTTTGAGTCCTCGATTATGTCTTTCGCTTCTTTATCAGCTTCATCGAGCATTTCCTGGCGCTCTTTTACAATCCAGCGAGCTTGTTTTATCTCTTCCGGAAAACTGGCTCTTACTTGATCAATTGTTTCGTACACTTTTTGTTCATCAACTACAACCGTATTAGTCAACGGTATTTTCTTTGCGTTAGTTATATAATCCTCTAACTTATCGATAAGAGCCATTATATCCATCGCGACCTCCTGGTTTTTGATTGGCGTGCTTTCGTCTTGAACTATTTTTTCTTTTGCTCGCACTTTATTTTCTTCTTTTTGCTCTTCTTTTTGCATAATATCTGTATTCAACTTATTGTGCTCTAGCGTACCTGGATTTTAGTTTAAGTTCAACCGATTGTGGCACTAAACTACTTACATCCCCGCTAAACTGGGCTATTTCTTTTACCGCACTCGAGCTTAAGTACGCAAATCTTGCGTTTGCCATGACAAACATAGTCTCTACTTCATCAGCCAATTTTTTATTCAGCTGGGCCATTTGAAACTCGTGCTCAAAATCCGAAACTGCGCGGAGTCCTCTGATTATGATATTTGCACCGTTTTCTCTGGCAAATTTTACTACCAGACTGTCGAAGCTCTTCACCTGTATCTTCGGATTATCTCCAACAGCTTCTTCTACCATCTTTATCCGCTCTTCTGCGTCGAAAAGCAGATTTTTATCGGACTTAGTCGTAACTCCTACAAAGACCTCATCATAAAGTTCTGCCGCTCTGTTTATCACATCTACGTGCCCGTTTGTGATTGGATCAAACGTCCCCGGACAGACCGCTTTTAGCAATTTAATCTCTCCCTATATAAGTTACAGCTGTTTGACCGTATGCTTTTATTTTACCTATACTGATGTGGTCTTCAAGACGGATTTTTTTTGTGTGCTCTACTACGATCAGACCTTCTGTGCTAAGCAATCCTAAACAGCTTTTAATTACTCCTAGAATTTCATTAACGCCTATTTTATAAGGGGGGTCAAGAAAAATCAAATCAAAGGCCGCTTCTTTGTAGCTGCTAACGTAACGAAAAACATCTTTTTTAATCACTGCTGCTCTACTCTCAAAGCCAACGCTCACCAAGTTTCCTCTTATTGCTGTCAAAGAAGCGGCTGAATTATCTACAAATACGCTATGCTCAGCGCCCCGGCTCAAGCTTTCTATGCCTAATGCCCCGCTGCCTGCAAAGAGATCAAGAACCTGTGCACCACTGACTTTAGAGGCAATAGTTGAAAATATGGCTTCCCTTACTTTGTCCGACGTAGGCCTGGTCGACATGCCTTTTGGCGCCTTTATGCTATGACCTTTGGCTTTTCCGGCGATCACCCTCATCAGCCACCGCTGACTTGCAAAAGCATGTAGTATTTCTTATATATCGTATCCCTCAGCAACGAGAGCTTGCTTAAATCACCATCATTGCTTAATAAGCTTTTGGCATTCTCTCGGGCAATACGCAAAACATCAAAATGCTCTGTTAGGCTGGCTATTTTTAGGTCAGGTAGTCCCGCCTGTTTTAATCCGAATATTTGACCCTCGCCTCTTATTGCCAGGTCGGCCTCAGCCAAGGAAAACCCGTCTTTTAGCTCTCTAATTGCCTTCATCCTTTTTATCGAGTCATCAGTCTTTAATGCGGCAAATAATATACAAACGCCGTCGTGCTCGCCCCTGCCTACACGTCCCCTTAGCTGATGGAGCTGTGCCAGCCCAAAACGATCGGCATTCTCAATTAGCATCACCGTTGCATTCTTAATATCTATTCCTACCTCTATTAAAGACGTCGCCACAAGTACGTTTATTTGATTATCCGCATAAGCCTTCATAATTTTTTCTTTTTCATTCGCCTTGAGCTTTCCATGAATAGATTCTACTTTGAGATCAGGAAAAACATCATCTTTCAGGAGTTTTATTTCATCTTCTACGGCCTTAGCTTCTATCTTGTCGGACTGGTCGACTAACGGACACACTATATAAGCTTGCCGGCCATTAGCAACGTCTCGCCTTATCTTTTCATACGCTTGCTCTCTTTTATTTGGCCCGCAAACGACTGTTTTTACTTTTTGCGCAAAATCTTTTCCCGAAGGTAATTCCTTAATAGTTGAAACATCTAAGTCACCATAAAGAGTAAGGGCAAGACTTCTAGGAATAGGAGTCGCTGTCATGACCAGCGTATGCGGCCTTGTGCCCTTTTCGCTCAAAGACTTTCTTTGCTCGACACCAAAGCGGTGTTGCTCATCGACAACAACATACGCCAAAGACTTGAAATCAATATTGTCCTGTATTACCGAATGCGTTCCGATGACCAATTGAGCTTCACCACTTGATATTTTTTCACTTATAGTTTGTTTTTCTTTCTCACTCAGCGAAGAGCTCAGGATTGCAATATCAATACCCAGTTTTTCTGTGAGTGGCTTCAAACTTTTGTAATGTTGCTGAGCCAAGATCTCTGTGGGAGCCATTATTACGGCCTGGTGACCCTCGTCAATGGCTGTCAGGCTGGTTAAGAAAGCAACTACCGTCTTTCCGCTACCGACTTCACCGAGCAATAGACGGTTCATCGGTTTTGCCAGCTTAATATCGTTTAAAATCTCCGAAAGCACTTTTTTCTGGTCCCCCGTAAGCTCAAAATCAAGCTCGGCAAGAGCTTTGTCAATAAGCGTGCAGCTTTTTAGCGGTTTTGCTGAAAAATCATCGATTTTTTTCTTTTTTAAGAGCACAGCGAGTTGTAGTTCGAAAAATTCTTGAAATATTAAACGCTCCCTGGCAGATTGAAGCTTATCTGAACTATCCGGAAAATGAATCTGGTGTATAGCCTCTGAGAAACCCACAAGGCCCAGGTCATTTATCAGTTCTTCAGGCAGCACTTCATCTTCGGGCACGTATTCCATTGCCGATTTTACTAAGGACCGTATCTTTTTCGTAGTTATCCCGGATGTCGTTGAATGAAAAGGCAATATCGCCATTGTGTTGAGCGGTTTGCTTTTATTAAGCTTGTCATATAAAGGACTGTTTATCTGGAGTGCACCGTATTTGTGTTCAGCCCTTCCGGCAAAGGCTACCTTGTCGCCCTTTTCAAAATTTGAAGCCATATAAAGTTGGTTAAAAAATATCGCCGATATGTAGCCGGTTTTATCGGTTATGACGATTTCAACAAGGCCTTTACCTCTGCCGAACATCTTTTTTGCTATCTGTTTTACTTCTCCTACCACTGTTACCACTTCGTTAGTCCTTAAGTCGCTGATATTGCAAACTTTTGACGTATCTAAATAACGATTGGGAAAATGAAACACCAAGTCTTTTATGCTTGCAATATTAAGCTTGGCAAGGGATTCTTTTGCACTCGGTCCCGCATAAGGCAAGTCTTGTACGGATTGATGCCAATCTTTTATTGAGGTTTTTTCTAGTGTGGTCATATTCTTATTATAAGCATAAATCCTTGACTATCCAGGTGCCAAGCATTGTCAAATCGATGGTTGTATGGTATCTTGCGTTGAGTACTTTGAGGATTGAGGTCAAGTTGGCAAGTAGTTGTGAAGTCTGCGGAAAGGCTCCGCAATTTGGAAATAAAGTATCACACTCTCACCGCAAAAGCCGTAGGCGGTTTAACGTAAACCTGCAAAAAATAAGAACTGAAGTAAAAGGCGAAGTGAAGACGATAAAAATCTGCACAAGCTGCCTTAAGGCCGGCAAAGTAGTTAAAGCCTAATTTATCAGATAGCTGTTAGCGATCAGAACTTTGTTTTTTTCATCCGCAACCCTCTATCCACGACCCCTTTGCCTCTATAATCAGTCTGCTCTCCAGGTTGAATAATCGATTTTAAAATTTGGTCCGGAAATATATACTATTTTTATATGCTCAATTCTCGGTGTTTGCGTATTGTCAGCCGTAGTCAGCTTAAAACTATACTGCAAGTTATTTCCTAGATTGACATTACTCCATGTAAAAGCCCTCACGTATGGGCCATTCCCAGAAGAAACATCAAAACCATTGGTACCTTCTATACCGCCAATAAATACATCATCAACAGTTCTTGTTGACATAGATAAACTGGTAAGGTTTCCATAAGAATTTGCTTCAGCCGGATATACATATATAGTTGCTTTGCGAATATTGTCAGATGAGCCTGAGATAGTTTTTGATTGGGCAATTGAATCGCTGTCAAATACAGCGTAACCGGTCGTATCGGTTGATGTATCCGATAAATTAGTATCACCATCAATTACTAGAGCGCCATCTGAGCCGTCTCCGAAATCAGTAATTGTAGCATTTGTATAATAGGCCCAAGGACCTGTTACTGCTGATCCTGGTGCCGCAACGAAACCAGAGGGACTGCTCAGTCCTATTACGGAACCATATTTTACACCTATTCTACCAGCAGCTCCGCCGCCGCCACCTGACCAGCCACCATGTTGACCGC
>LAZR01001828.1_pt1 | contig 12969 bp, 8 predicted proteins | sample 329461 | NCBI WGS metagenome assembly LAZR01 (sample SAMN03002196, study PRJNA259156) | marine sediment metagenome | biome: sea floor; feature: Hydrothermal impacted sediments; material: marine sediment; isolation source: Loki non-amplified sample from Loki's castle hydrothermal vent sediment ...
CTATAAAGTTGCCTTTGAAAACGATCTCAGCCGGGCCGGTTTGATAAACTTTCTCTTTTTCCCATTCTACAGTCAAATGCCCCATACTGGTTCTAACTTTGACTTTTTTTTCAGTCAAGTTCTTCAATATAGAAGCCACAGCCGCCGCGCAGGCGCCACTTCCTGAGGAGAGAGTTTCTCCAACGCCCCTTTCCCAGAAGATAACTTCAATTTCTTTTTTGCTTAGCTTCCTTATAAACTCTATATTTGTTCTGTTGGGGAAGAAGGGATGCGATTCGATTTCTCGCCCGACCTGATGCCATTCGATGCGATCAGGAAAACTATCCACAAAAATTGCGCAATGCGGGTTGCCAAGGGAAAGAACCGTGATGGGGTAGATTATTTTATTAATAGAAAGGGGGTAATCTATGATCTTTTCATGGAGGGAACCGTCATCAAAAGGAATATCTCTAGAGCTCAAGCGGGGGATTCCCATTTCGATCTTGAGGACGAAAACATTCTTTTTCTCCTCAATAAGCGTGCATTCTCTTTGACCAACAGTGGTCTTAAAAAGGATTTGAGGAGAATCTATTTTCTTCTGGTGATAAAGGGCAGCAGCCGCACATCTTAATCCGTTGCCGGAGACTTCTGCCTCTGTTCCGTCAGCATTGAATATGCGGAAATTGACATGACCTTTTGCTTTATTTTTGATAGAGATAAGGAGCAAGCCATCGGCTCCTACACCTGTGTGGCGATCACAGATTGTTCCGGCAAAACTGCTTATGTTAGAGAGACCTTTGGTCTCCACTTTATCCATAACCAGGAAATCGTTGCCTAAAGAATGAACCTTGAAAAACTTCATTCAGGAATCCTTAAGGTCCTGATGAATTCTTGTTGTGCTCCATCCTGCTCTCTTCTGATAAGCAGAACGAGCGTGTCACCAGCATCCAGGTTATTCACAATATTCATAAACTCCCTATCAGTTATTACCTTTTTTCTGTTAGCTTCAAGGATGATATCTCCGGCTATAAGGCCTTTTCGAGATGCTTCGCTGAACTGGCGGACATTGGTGATTAAAACTCCTTCCTCGGTTTGGAATCCATAACGCCTGGCAAGGCGGGGAGTTATAGTAGTAATATCTATTCCTATATCTTTTCCAGAGGCGACAGAGGCTTCTTGTTCTCCATTAGATGGCCGTTCGCCAAGAGTCACAGTTATTATCTTCTCATTTCCATCCCGGATAACTTTTACTTCGGTTTTTTCCCCTGGTTCGATTTCAGCGATCCTAAACATTAGGTCGTTATGGTCTTTAATTGTCTTGCCGTTGACTTCAATGATTACGTCATATTTTTTTAATCCGGCCTTGTCTGCTGGTGTGCCGCGCTCGACTTCACCTATGATAGCTCCTTTTTTGGTTTTTAGATTAAAAGCTTCTTTGTCATCTTCAGTGACTTGGCCGCTCCTTACTCCAAGGTATCCTCTTACTACTCTTCCTTTTTCCTTGAGCTGCTTAATGATTTTTCTGGCCAGGTTAGAAGGAATGGCAAATCCTATGCCGATGCTTCCTCCTGAGGGAGAGATAATGTTACTTGCAATACCGACAACCTCTCCTCGCATGTTCACCAGAGGGCCGCCGCTGTTTCCCCGGTTGATGGAAGCATCTGTCTGGATATAGTCCTGGTAGGGAACACCCGGAATTCCCAGCTGTCTTCCTTTGGAGCTGACAATACCTGCTGTGACAGTATGCTCAAATCCCCAGGGATTTCCGATGGCTAAAACCCATTCTCCCACGCGCAGTTTTTCAGAATCTCCGAGCACGGCAAATGGTAAATTTTTATCATCGACCTTTAGTAGAGCCAAATCTGTATTTGGATCGAGCCCCACAATTTCTGCCTTATATTCTTTTTCATTAAGAGTAGTGACGGTTACTTTCTCAGCATTTTCTACCATGTGATTATTGGTCACTATGTATCCGTCTGCACTGATAAAAAAGCCTGTGCCCCTTGCTTCAGAGCGGAACTCTCTATCCCTTTCACGGGGGATGCCAAAAAACCTATCCCAGAAATCCTCTGGCAAATCCTCCCGGAACCTGGATACCCTTCTCTTTTCCACTTTCTCGACTGCAATTCTCACCACTGACGGGCCGATTTTATCGGCGATGCTGACAAAATCTAAATCAGGCTTTCCTTGTATAGAAGGAGATGCATGAAGAAAGGATGGGGAAGGACTTGCAGGTTCATCTAAGAAGCTATTCGGTGCGTTTTTCTCAGGCAAATAAATGAAGACAAAGCTTGCTAAAAAAATACCCAAGAAAAAGCATATAAGAGCTATCAACGCCGTCTTTTTCATTTCCTTTCCTCCTGTGATTGTTAAATACTAACACAAACGCAATTATTTCGGTGTCATCGCGAGGAGCGTAGCGAGGCTGCAATCTCATCCTATGAAGACGAGATTGCCATGCTCCCTTAGGTCGCTCGCAATGACCTTATAGAATATTGCCATGCCCTTTCAGGGCTTGTAATGACCATGTAAAAATATATATTGCGCTTATATTAAAATAACATACTAATATGAAAAATTCAATCGTCCTACCTACTGAAAACTCATGGTTTACAGAAAAGTTGCATTAAAAATTCATTGGAGATATTATCACATAAGTCGAGGAAGATGGTCTTGCAAAAAGGAATCCTGATTGTTTTTGAAGGGATAGACGGTTCTGGAAAATCAACGCAAGCAAAAATTCTCTTAGAGAGGCTTCAGGAGGAAGATTTTGATGCAGTCTATTTCCGGGAACCATCGAAAGGTAAATGGGGTCGCAAGATTAAGAAAAAAGCCCTTCATCCTGATTCTCTATCTCCGGAGGAAGAACTGGATTTGTTCCAAAAGGACAGAAGAGAAAATGTGGAACAAAACTTAAAGCCTGCATTGAAGAAGAAAAAAATCGTTATTCTGGATAGATATTATTATTCGAACATTGCTTATCAGGGAGCAAAGGGAATTGATGAAAAACTGATAAGAAGAATGAATGAAGAGTTTGCCGTTGAGCCTGATTTGGTTTTTATATTTGATATTGATCCAAAAAAGGGTTTAGAGCGGATAGAGAACCGGAAAAAGAAAGACAAGCTTTTCGAGCGTGAAGATTATTTGGTTAAAGTAAGAGAAATATTCAGGAGTTTTAAAGGCGAAAAGTTTGTACATATAGATGCTCTAAAATCTGAAGAAGAGATCAGCAAAGAGATACAAGAGATAGCCCTCCCGATTTTTTTGTAGGGGCTTGATTCATCAAGCCCACCTTTTTAAAATCTATAAATAACCTGACCTAATAGCAGAAAAATGGAGCCTGGCCCCATTTTCTATATTTCTACAATTTTATTTACGGATTTGATTTCTTTGTAGGGGCTTGATTCATCAAGCCCACCTTTTAAAATCTACAAATAACCTGACCTTATAAATAAATTGTAGGGGCTTGATTCATCAAGCCCACCTTTTTAAAATCTACAAATAACCTGACCTTATAGCAGAAAAATGGAGCCTGGCCCCATTTTCTTCAAGGGGCTTGATTCATCAAGCCCACCTTTTATATCATTTGACCCTGTTTATACCATCTGTTATATTTTATTCTATGGCGTTTAAAGGGTTTATAATAAGAATAAAAAAGGCAAAAAAGCCTTCTGTGGGAAAACTTTTCAAAGTAGTTTTCATACTTTGTACTCTATTCTTTGCCTGTGCTATAGGGATATGGCTGGGCGCTTACCTGTCCATCAGACAAAATCTTCCTTCTATCTCCATGCTCGAAGAGTTTGAGCCCAATATCATTACCTACATCTACTCTGATGAAGGAGAAGTTATCGGAGAATATGCTATAGAAAAAAGGATTGAAATTCCCTATGAAGATATTCCAGAGGTAATAAAAAATGCCATTATTGCTACAGAAGATCCCAGATTTTACAAGCACAGAGGATTTGATCTTCGGGGAGCGCTAAGAGCTCTAAGGGAAGATATAAAGACTAAATTAGGAAGAAAATCGAGAAAGCTTCACGGCGGAAGTACCATCAGCCAGCAACTGGCGAGAGATCTCTTCCTCCATCGGAGGCAAACTGTTCGCCGTAAATTTAAAGAGGTCCTCCTCGCCCGCCAGGTTGAAAAGAAATATTCAAAACATGAAATATTAACAATGTACTGTAATCAGTTTAATCTTGGCCATGGAGCTTACGGAGTTGAAGCCGCCTCTCAACTGTACTTTGGAAAGAATGTATCAGGGTTAGCCGTGGAAGAAGCTGCCATGATCGTTGGTATTCTGAGGGGACCTTCCCTTTATTCTCCTTACAGGAATCGAGAAATCACTCACCGCCGCCGAAACCATGTAATCAGGCGGCTGGTAGAAGAGGGATATCTAACAGAAGAAGAAGGTGAGGAAGCCAAGGCGAAGCCGCTCGATGTTATGCCGTTGCGTCGGGGAAATATTGGTTTTGCCGCTTATTTCAAGGAAGAAGTTAGGAAGTATTTAGAAAAGAATTATGGGGCTGATGCTCTTTACAGAAAGGGATTAAAAGTCCATACAACCTTAAATCAAACTTATCAAAGATTTGCTGAGGAAGCACTTCTGAATTGGCTGCCGGTTCTGGATAAAAGACAGGGGTGGAGAGATGATAAACGGAATTTACTGGAGGAAGGCGTAGAAGGCCTTGAAGATCTGGAAAATATCTCGATGGAAGGGTGGCCGCCTGATAGCTGGCTAAAGCCTTCCCTTGGTAAAGGAGATGTTGTAGAGGCTGTCGTTTTATCGGTCACTAGGACAGAGGCTTCGGTTAAAATAAAAAATTATTTGGGGAAGATCAATAATAAAGACATTGGCTGGACAGAGACGAAGAATCTGAGTGCCCTTATCAAGGAAGGAGATTTAATCCTTGTTAAAATCAAGGAAATAGACGAGGAAAATAAAGAACTTCTTGTCTCCCTTGACCAGGAGCCTCTCATCGAGGGAGGTTTTATAGCAATCGAGCCCCACACCGGCCAGATAAAAGCTATGGTAGGGGGGAAATCTTTTAAAAAGAGCAAATGGAACAACGCAACCCAGGCCTTGAGACAGTCAGGCTCGTCAATAAAACCCATTTTTTACACCGCAGCCCTCGAGAGTGGATTCACTGCCGCTCACATAATCATTGATGAGCCCACCGAATTTATCGATAAATGGAGAGGAGAACCATGGTCTCCGGGAAATTATGACCAAAAATACAAGGGAGCTATCACTGTCCGTAGAGGATTGGAGGAGTCAAGGAATATTGTTACAGCCAAGCTGTTGGAATTTATCTCCCCTCAGAAAGGTGTTGATTACTGCCGGAAGTTCGGGCTCACTTCTACTATCTATCCTTATCTTTCTTTGGCCCTGGGAACCTTTGAGGTGCGATTAATAGAGCTTGTTTCTGCTTTTACTGTCTTTCCCAATAAGGGCATTCGGATAAGACCCTATTTTTTAACGCGTATTGAGGATAAAGACGGCAACATTCTGGAAGAAAGCAAGATTGAAACGGAGGAAGTTATTTCTCCTCAGATAGCTTACATAATGACCAATTTGCTGGAGGGAATAATATACAACAAAGGAACGGGTAGAGCAGCAAGTTATTTACAATGGCCTTTGGGCGGGAAAACAGGTACGACTGATGGGTACACTGATGCCTGGTTTGTAGGGTTTTCTCCCTCTCTTTGTGCAGGTGTCTGGGTTGGTCATGGTAAAGGGCAGATTCCCATAGGAGAAAGGCAGTCAGGAGCTGTGGCAGCCCTTCCGGTATGGAGAGATTTTTTTGATAAAGTTATCAAGGAAAAAGTGAGGGTTGCCGAGGAAAATGGAGAAAAGTTTGTTATTGATGAAGAATTTGAGGTTCCTCCAAATCTCTCCTTTGTGCAGATTGATAGCAAGACCGGCTTACTTGCATCTCCAGTTTGCCTTTTTACTTTGAGGGAAGTTTTTCTCCCCGGTTCTGAGCCAGACAGATTTTGCACCCATGAAGATCACATGATGATTCTTGATTACTATTCAGTTAAATAATAAGTTCCTTAGCTTTAGGATTTAGTTTTTCTTCTGTAGAGGCTTGATTTATCAAGCCCACCTTTAATCATTCAAATGGATTTAACTTTTATAATGATTTGATCTTTCTTTGTATGGGGATGGTTTTTCTTCTGTAGGGGCTTGATTTATCAAGCCCACCTTTTAAAATATATAAATAACCTAACCTTATTTTCGATTTCATAAAAGGTATGACTGATGAATCAAATCCCTGCATAAAAAAGGAGGGGAGGGGCTCAATTAATCAAGCCCCTCCTGGGGAAATTAAACAAAAAAAGAAGGCAATGGTTAGTTTTTCTTCTTTACTTTACCTGATTTTGAGGCCGAACGAGAGGAAGAGGATGACGATTTTTTCGAAGCTTTGGAGGAGGAAGACTTGGATTTTGATGAACTTGAGCTAACCTTTTTTGAACTAGTTACTCGAGAAGAGCTTCGTGAAGAACGACTTTTAACAGATTTGCTCGAGCCAGAGATATTTTTATAAATCCGGCCGATAAAAGAACTAGATTTTTTTGGTGTTATTTTTTTCGAAGGTTTATTCGCACTTACTTTCCGGGAGGACGAATAACCGTAGGAATCTTTTTTGACGGAACTTTTGGACTTGTAGATCGGTTTTTTCGCACTTATTTTCCGGGAGGACGAATAACCGTAGGAATCTTTTTTCACGGAACTTCTGGACTTGTAGATAGGTTTTTTCTCTCCGGTCCTGCCTGCTTCTTCTGATTTTTTCTTAACGATTTTTCTTTCTTGATAAGGGTAAACTCTTGCAGCCGTCTTTTTTCCAACCCTATTTGAATCTACTGCTTCAGTCTTTCTAACGGTGGTTCGACTCGTGCGCTTTCCTGTCTCAGATTCAAGAGACGTGATTTTTTTCCGGAGAAGTACCTTTTTGCCGCCAAGCCTTTCGACGGATATTTTGTTGGCAGTGGGCCTCATAGGAAGCCGTTGTCTGGAAAGACTGAGTTTGCCAAGACTTTTAACAGACTTCTGAGAGAGGGCAACCTTGGAGACATTTCGAGCCTCGAGCTGATTTTTATGGATAACAGTAAGAGAACGAGAGTTGTGAGGATAATAGCGCCCTTGGAACCGGCCATTATACACGTTGTTGATTATCACACCTGGATAACCATAGTAACTTAAAGGTGCCCAGCCAAAGTAATCATAACCCCAGTACCAGCTAACCCAAGCAGGGCCCCAAACTCTCGTTGGGATCCAGTACCAGCCGAGACTGTGCCCCCAATGCCATCTGCCGTAGTGGTGTGTGCTCCAACCCCAGGATTCGTATGGAATCCAGGTCCAGCCGCATGAATTAAGCCATGTCCACCGACCGTTGTAGTATGGTCGCCAGTAGGGATCAATCCCTCCGGGAACCCAGACATGACCATGCGGAGCCCTGTAGACCCAATCGCCGTTCGAAGACAATTCATATTCAAAATCTTCCAATTCTTCTGGAAGGTAAGCTTTTGCCATATGCTTACGAACCTGGGAATCCCTGTGTTCGCTCCATCTGTCAAAACTATCTTCAGCAACCGCGTAGAATCGAGTGGGCTGGGAGATAAAACTGCCAGTTGAAATCTCAACTCTTTGCTCGTTATTGATCAAGATAGAATCCGATTCTCCAGCCGCCTCCAGCATACCTTCATAAACGAATATTTCAGTCTCGCTAGCCTGCCTCACATCAATTCTGTAGAGCCCGTTATCCAGAACATAAATAGAAACATCAGTAGTGTGAATTTCAATATTCTTTTCTTCCTTTAAGTCTCTCACTCGGAAATAGATGTTCCCTGTCCAGACTCGAATCCGTATGAGATCAGATTCTATTTTTGGTAAGGTCAAAAAGTCTATTTTAGTTTCATTGTCCAATCTGACATAATTTCCATTTCCCAGGTAAATTTCTGCGCGTCCTTCAGTAGTCCCCATCCTGTCGCCTTCCGAAACGGGCATGTTCAGAACGCCTTCTTCATAACCTAGATCAGTCGATCTCTGGATATAAATGTCTCCCTTCACAAAGCTTAACCGGGCAAACGAATTGTTTGTGTAATTAGTTTCTTCTGCGTTTGAAATTGAGAAAAAGAAAAGAATCGCTATCAAAATTCCTGTTGTTTTTCTCATTTTAATTCTCCTTTCATTTAATCCAGATTATTTGTAATGCAAATACTATGCCAACCTTTCTTTCTCCTTAATCCATTGATTTTAGGTATATATTATGTCCTTAAAATAAGACGATTGCAGTGTTATAAATACACTTTTCCCCTGCAGGGGTTTGATGAATCATCCCCTATAATTTATTTATAAGGTCAGGTTATTTATAAATTTTAAAAGGTGGGCTTGATAAATCAAGCCCCTACAAGAAATCACCCTACAGAATAAGAGAAAAATGGAGCCTGGCCCCATTTTCTTACCAAGGATGAAAAAAGCAAAATGGAGCCTGGCCCCATTTTCTTACAGATTAGGTTTCTATCTCAGGTTCGTGGAGATCTTTCCAGTATTTCTGCTGTGTCTTAAAAATTGGAATCAATTCTCTCAAGACGGTGGCTGAAATTTTTTCTTCTATCTCCGGCTTATTTGCTTCTCCAGCTAGATGGAACAAGACTTGCTTGGCTCCTTCCCTGAGACCTTGCAAATCATAGCCTCCCTCCAGGGTAAAAAGAATTCTCTCCTTCGAAAAAGCATGGGCTAGGGCAAGAAGTTCAGAGGTGAGAGCTCCAAATCCGTCTTCGCTTACCATCATCCCTCCCAGCGGGTCTGCCCGGTAGATATCAAAACCGGCAGAGACAAGGATAAAATCGGGCTTATACAGAGCCGTGATAGGGGAGAGGATTTTTCTGAATATAAAGAGATAATCCTCGTCAGTTTTTCCCGCGGCAAGCGGAACGTTGACAGTGAAGCCTTCACCGCTTCCCAGCCCTGTTTCATCCCAGTATCCTGTTCCTGGATAGTGAGGGAATTGATGTGTGGAAAAAAAGAGGATATCGTTTCTGTCATCAAAGGAATGCTGGGTTCCGTTTCCGTGATGGAGGTCCCAGTCCACGACCAGAATACGTTTGAGACCGTGTTTTTTTATTAAATATTCAGCACAGATAGCAACATTGTTGAAGAGACAAAATCCAGCGGGCCGCTCTCGTTCAGCATGATGGCCGGGCGGCCTAACGAGGGCAAAACCATTTTGAATTTTTCCTTCCATGATCAAGTCTGCAGCTTTTAACAAGCCCCCTGCAGCAAGCAGTGCAACTTCATAAGAACGGGCTGAAGTGGCTGTATCAGAGTCAAGAGCAACTCTTTCTTTTCCCGAAGTTTCTTTTATCAGATTGAAATAGGAAGGAGAATGAATCATCTGAATTTCTTCCTCTGTTGCAGGACGAGGTTCTATCTCTAGATAAGGGAAAGTAATTTCCTTTTCCACCATGTCGTAGATTGCTTCTATCCTCATCGGGTTTTCCACATGGGAGGCCCCCATATTGTGTTCCATGTACCGCCGGTCCTTGACAATTCCTGTCCTCACTTGCTCCTCCTGATATTTGCTAAAATCGGGGTCATGGGGTCAAATCCTTATTTTTAAAAAATGCTCTCCACTTCTCAGGCGGGGGTTTAGGAGTAAGAAGGCTTACCCCGAAGAGGAGAACAAGAGAAACTGCCAAAGCGGGGTAGATAGCCGGAACGCCGAAAGGAAGATGCCCCTGGATTTTATTTGCGATTTCCCAGGCTATGGTCACCGTTGTTCCCCCCAAAATAGACAGCACACCACCCGAAGTTGTTGCCCTCTTCCAGAAGAAGACAGCTACAAGGGCTGGAGTGATTCCGGCTCCGTAGACAGTGTAGGCGGCATAAGCTGCATCCAGGATCCGCGGGAAAAAGGAAATAAGAGAGTAGGCGATTACACCCAGGACAATTACCGCCAATCTCGAGTAGAGAATCATTTTCTTATCTGAAAGGTTGGGATTTATAAACCGCTGGTATACATCTCTGATGACATTCGTGGCCGGCACAAGAAGGAAGCTATTAGCAGTGGAGATGATGATGGCCACTATGGCCACCAGGAGAAAACAGCCCACGGCAACAGGGACTCCTTTATGGGCCACGAGGATAATGATTTTTCCGGCCTCGTTTGCTTCAAGGTCCTTAAAATAGCTGCTGCCCACAACTGCCAGACTCTGCAGAGCGATTCCCAAAATAATAACTCCCACCACCCAGCCTATGACTGATTTTTTTGCTTCTTTTGCATTTTTAGCCGAGAAAAAACGCTGGTACATGTTTCCCTGTCCCAGGGCAAGGAGCAGTGTTGGGACAAAATATCCCATGGCCTGTACCCAGGTCATGTTTCCCAAAAAGGGACGGCTTCTTTCGGTCACGTTGGCAATGATATAGTCCATTCCTCCCACATGCTGGATGAGAAAAGGAACGGCAAGAAGAATGGCGGTTATCATGACAATGCCGTTTAAAATATCCAGATAGGCTACAGAGATCATGCCGGCGAGAAGGGTATAGGTGATGACAAATACAGCTATGATAATTATTCCTGTCTCAACGGGAATTTTTCCTCCACTGATAATCTCAAGCACCCAGCCTCCTCCTCGAAACTGGTAACTGACAATTGTCACATAGGCAATTATTGTGACTCCGGTGGTCAGAATTCGGGCCCACTTGTTGTACCTGGCCTCCATGATATCAGGAACAGTAAACTGGCCAAAAGTTCTTACTCTACCTGCTATGAAAAAAACAATTATGATGCCCAGCCAGCCGCCGCTGCTGCCGATAAGTGAAGCAAAGCCGTGGTTGTAACTGAGGTCAGAGACGCTAAAAATATCTCCAGAGCCAATCCAGCTGGCAAGAAGAGTTCCTACAAGCACAGGAGCTGTCAGTCTCCTGCCGGCAACCAGGAAATCTTCTTTTTTTTTCAGCCGTTTGGTCAGGTGAAGACCGATGGCAAAGAGAACAACAAGATAAAATAATATGGTTAGCAGGTAAACCATTTTGGCGTTTTATTTTTTCTCAGGGAAAAATTTTTCAAGTTCCTCTGGTTTTGGCTTTTTAGTCAGAAGGCTGACCACAATCAACGAGCCCAAAGAGATGATCAAAGCAGGATAGATGATAGGGATCCCCCAGGGATCGCCTTCTGGCGCCTTATCCGGAGGCAAGACCTCTGCCAGGACCTTCAGGACTATACAGGCCACAGTTCCTGATATAATCGAGGCTAATCCTCCGGCTTTGGTTGCCCTTTTCCAAGCTAAAGCTGCGATGAGGGCGGGAGTAATTGCAACTCCGTATATTGTATAAGCAAAGAAGGCCATTCCGAGCACTGAAGTAGCCCTTATGGCCAGGAAAAATGCGATTACTCCGAGGAGAACTACAAAAACTTTTTGGAGGGCGACCATAGTGCTTTGGGAAGCCTCTTTTTTTACAAAGCGCTGGTAAATATCGCGCATGATGGTTGTGGTAGGAGAGAGAAGATAATTCATGCCTGTGGAGATAACGACAGCGCATGCTGCGCCCAGAAGGAGGACTCCCACTGGCCAGGGAACCAGCTCTCTAGCTGCCATGAGGACAAGTTTTCCTCCTTCCTTGGGAATGGTAAGATCAATCTGTCCTTTAAATTTGCTGTAAGCAAACACGGCAATAATCACGACCACAGTCTCCACAAATACCGTTCCGATTGTCCAGAAGATAACTGCCCTTTGCGCATCTTTTGGTGTTTTGGCACTGTAGAATTTCTGGTACACACTCTGCACACCCATAAGAAGAAGCATGGTCGCTAGGAAATACCCACCGACTTTAAGAGAGGGATGTGCTCCAAATTGCTCGTTTACGACAGCGAAATAACCAGCATCGAGTACTTGAGTGGCTTCTGCAAAACCACCAGCAGCAAGATAGACAAAAGGAACAGAAAGCAGGCAGGCGAGGACGATGATAATTCCGTTGGGCAAATCCGTGTAGGCAATCGCAATCATTCCTCCAACAGCAGTAAAAAGAATAACAAAGGTGGCGGCGATGATGGTGCCTACTGAATCAGGAATAGCTCCATCAGTTGCAACATTGAGAATGAACCCCCCTGCGACAAATTGATAGGAAACAATAACCGTGAAAGAAATGATAAGAGCGAATGCGCCGAATAACCGGGCAACGGGTCCGTAGCGTACCTCCAAGATGTCGCCGATTGTATACTGGCCGAAGGTTTGAATTTTTCCAGCCAGAAAATAGATAATAATAATACCCACCCAGGCACCTGCTGCCAGCCAGAGAGCAGAGAAACCTGCTTTCGAAGCGAATTCGGCTCCTGCGATAAAAGTTCCAGAGCCGATCCAGGTGCAGATAAGAGTAAAAACCATGACCGAGGTTTTAAGTTTCCGGCCGGCAACCATGAAGTCTTCTTGGCTTTTGACGCGTCTTGCTCTGTAGAAGTTGAAACCGGTCAGGACCAAGAGATAAGCGAGGATGATATAAAGATAGGTTGACATGAAACCCTCCTTTTCATTTCATAGCAATTAAGCGGAAGCCATTCAATCTGTAAACATTTGATTCATCAAACACACCTTTTGTCAGGGATTTGTTGGATGGACATGATTCATCTTTTGTAGGGGCTTGATTCATCAAGCCCACCTTTTAAGATACATATAAACAAATCCTTCTCTTTTGGGATCTTTCTATTCTTTCAATTATCTTTAAAACTTTCAAATGTTTTTATGAAAAATGCATAAAAAGGGGACAGGCTACTTTTTCTTGGGGGACAGCATAAAAAGGGGACAGGCTACTTTTTCTTGAAAAAATAGGACTGTCGCTACGTGCGGAAAGTTCATACGGAAAAAGTAGCCTATCCCCTTTTTTTTCACAAGTTGCTTGACCCCATGTCATTGCGGGCATAATACTCACAAAGTGGAGCTATGTATCTTTATTTTTAAAGTAACAATACCAATCTAGATAGCTTATTTTAT
>LAZR01001830.1_pt1 | contig 12965 bp, 10 predicted proteins | sample 329461 | NCBI WGS metagenome assembly LAZR01 (sample SAMN03002196, study PRJNA259156) | marine sediment metagenome | biome: sea floor; feature: Hydrothermal impacted sediments; material: marine sediment; isolation source: Loki non-amplified sample from Loki's castle hydrothermal vent sediment ...
TAGGTTTCGAAGGTCATGTACAAATTGTAATTCCAGAAGGTTCAGGTCTACAATACAAAAATAGAGAGAGGGAAATCGGAAATCTTGTTGAAACAAGACTATGGGATGTTACCGAAATGGAATATCCAGAATATTTTGAAGCCCAAAGAAAAATTGAAGAACTTGAGACAGAAATAGAGAAAATAAAAGACGAAAAAATTACTCCTTTAATTGAGAAATTCAGAAAAGAAATAGAAATGGTATTTGATTGGAAATTTGCCCCAGAGCTTTTGGATCAAACTCCTTGTTATAGATGTTTAGTTCCTATTCCACCCGCTGACGATAAGCTGGTTGCGGCTTGCACTTTGAAAGGCTTACCACGAAATCGTAATCATTGTGTTATAAAAGCAGAAGTCGAGTTTGAAAAAAGACACAATCATAAACCAGATTTAAATAAAGACGATGAAGTTTTAAAATTAAAAGAGATAGCTCAAGAGGAATTAAATAAGTTAAGAGAGAGGGTATTTGATGAGAATGTACCTCCCGAAGAAAGAGAATCCCTTACTCAAGATAAAATTGAAGAATGGAAAAAAAACATAAGGGAAACGTTCGGAGAAGATTATAAATTTGAGGAAATGGAAAACATTCTCGGGAACAAGATTGCGGCAATACAGACAGTTAGTTCTATTATCTCGAGTGTTGAATCTCAAGAGGCATTGAAGCTTTTATTTAGAGTAAAAGGAAGAAACATTGGTCCTCCGATGGATCCCCCCTATGTTAATTATAATGGAGTTTATGGCCAATTTGATGCTTTAACAATAGTTAAACGAGACGATTGTCTGGCATGTGGAGAGATAGAAGGTGAAGAAAACCTTCAAATTGTGGTTCCATTTGATGCGGACGTTGGTTATATTTTTGAGGCAATGAAAATAGCAGAATATGAATTAGATCCCGAATTATGGATGATAACGAACCCAATGACTAAAGAAATCTATTGGAATCCGTATATGCCTTCATTGAAAGATCCTGATATTAAATTAACAACACTGAAAATAAAAAGCAATGATGTAATTACTCTATCTCCTCTAGGGAAAGCGTTAATTGAATCCGAAATCAAGAAATACAATGTAATAATCACTTTTATGTAGAATTTAATCTTTTCTTTTCTTAATTTTTGTTCTATTTATAACCTATAAAGTTCACATAAAAATATCTTCTTACTATTTTCACTAATAATGCATAGTTATTTTCACTTAAGAGGTGTTCTTTATAACTAGAGATGATGAAAAAAAGAAGAGAGACAAACCTATGGGTAAAATTTGGTTTAAATTGATGACATGGGAGTTTAAAAATCGTGATAAAAAACATCCTCCTCTAAATAAGATTAAAAAAACTAAAATTAAAATGGGGGATTCGGTGTTGGATTACGGCTGTGGTCCAGGAGGTTATACGATTGCTGCAGCAGAATTTGTGGGCAAAAATGGTAAAGTATATGCTGTAGATATACATCCTTTGGCTATTGAGAAAGTTAAGAGTAGAGCGCTCGAAAGAGGATTAAAAAACATTGATACTATTCTTACTGATTGCGACACACAAATGATAGAAGGTAGCGTAGATTCTATATTATTATTGGATATTTTACATGATCTCTCAGATTCCGATAAGATTTTAAAAGAATTACACCGGATATTAAAAAAAGAGGGGTGGTTAGCAGTTGAGGATCATCATTTGAAGGATAGCGAAATTATTGGCGAAATTACTCATATTAAATTATTTGAATTTTATGAAAAAAATGAAGAAGTCTTCAATTTTAGAAGATTGAACAAAATATAGAATGGTCCCTATTTTTTTATAACATTTTTCGATTATATCTGTCTATAATATAAAACTTCGTACCCTATCCTATGAAATGGGCAAGTTTCTATACATACAGAACATCCAACAGTTTTATAAAAATAGTTAAAACATTTATCACTGTCAATTCTTGTAGTTGTTCCATTTTTGTTAATAATCGGTGTATCATAAATAGCCTTTACAGGGCAAGAACTCAAACATCTTCTACATTTATCACAATAACTGGATATATCTATTTCTTGATTATTAATGTCTGGAAGAGGTTCGGCATTTATAGAGATCATTGATAATCTTTGTCTTGGTCCAAATTTTTTTGTAATTAAAAGCCCCTGCCTACCAATTTGGCCTAATTTTGCTTTAACTGCCATTGCAGGATATAGAATAGGTCCACCTAAGGGATGACATGCAATCGCTCTATATCCTTTGGATTGAATAAAATCAGTTAAAATGTTTGTTGCTGTACCCAATTCTGCATAAATTCGTAAGGATTCTAAACCAGCAGGGGGATTGGGAGCAGTTTTGATTGCATCAAAATCCATTTCCATCCCTAAAACAATTCCATTTTGGTATAAGCATTCAATTCCCCCTACAAAATCCTTCTCAAATATTAGATTTTCATCAATAGGAGCAAAACCAATAAGATCAATCCCTAAAGATTTTGCTTTTTCAATAATTTCAATCCAGAACTCTGGGGGTGCTTTTTTGATCTCTGTTGGTGGGCTTTTTATCTCTCTTTTGTAATCTCTTCTGGCTTTTTGAATACCCTTAAACATTTTCGGTATTATTTTTGACGCTTTTTCCGCTAAATCACCCTTAAACGAGGATATATCAAATTTAGTTTGGTCAATATAATTTGCTTTTAATCCCTTTGACTTTTTAATCAATATAAACACTTTTAGCTTCGATATTTTCTAAAATCAAATCAGTTTTAAAAACATTTATATTATAAAACGAATCCAAAGTGAAGAATTATTATCTGTAGATTTTAAAATCCTTCAGCAAACCTCACTTAATAAAATTTTTTTAAGAACTTAAAAATAAGAAATAAAAATCAATTAGAGTCCGTTAATCCATTGCATATTTGGCAGTCCATGCTTTACTTTTAGCCTCGAACTTTTTCTTAGCCCTGAAATATTGCTCTCCCGCCTCATGGTTCAAAGGATCTGATGGATTAAAGAAAGGAGGTTCTACATGCATCATTCCCTTCAAGGCTTCAATTATATTGGTTAAAGTTTTACTAGGTGTCCATCCACTCGCTCCAGTAGAAGCATCCACCTTTCCTACGAGATCGGGATTAATTAAATCTAAGCATATATTCAATTTTCCTGGTGGAATTGAGGAATCAATATTAGGATGCCACATCAATGTCACAGCATAAGCATAGGGTGGGGCGAACGGATAGTTCTCAGGGAACTTGATTTCAAACACAAATCTTCCCCCCCCATAGGGTGTTCCTTTTTTCCCTATGATGGTGAGTATAGTCTGTTTCTTCTCTGATTATTATCACCAATTCATAAATTTTGCTTTTAAATTGTAATTGTTATATTAGTTTAATTTTATAAAATTATTGATTACTTTTTTAATAATTTTTTACAACAAAATTAACTTAAGTATTTTGCTACAAAATTTTTGGTTAATAATTTTATAAAGTGTACATATATGAAGTTTTGTCTAATTAAAGTGTTTTACACACAAAATCTCATGTAGAAATAAAATTGTTTAATTTGTACTCTAGACCAAAAAAGCGTAAAAAATATATAAATTCTATAATTATTTATTTTAAAAACAACCCCTCCCTAACTCAGTGGTCAGAGTGCTCGGCTGTAGATAATATCGCGTACTAAAGCATGTAGCTAATGAAGATACGTCAGCCGAAACCGAGCGGTCCCCGGCTCGATATAAGGATTTGGATCAAATCCAGCTAGATTCCGGGGGGAGGGACCATACCTTCTATTTTTTATATGTTCAAAATCAATAAAAGAGATTGAATGGGAGAAATTATTTTATTCTGGATTTAAATCGAAATATTAGATATATTAATGAGAAAAAGAATATAATTAAAAGAAAATTAAATGTATATCCAGGAATAACGACACTTTTCTCTACTACAAATATTTCAAAATAGGTTGTTGTGGCTGAAAATAATTGAACGATTACATCATATCCATAATTTAATCTTAGTTTATCAGGTTTATCAATCATTGGTAATATAAGAGTTGTTGTGCCATTAACCCAGACGAAATCATCATAAATTATATTCCCATCTATATTGTAAACTAGTACTTGAACTTCTTGAGAGTATGGATAAATATTCACTTTTTCATTCCAATCTTCAATTATTACGATTAAATCATCTTCAATATCATTAAAACGGATTGTTGTCACATCATAATTCGGTAAATAATAATTATCAAACCATGGAAAAAACAACCAATCTAATGATTGGCTAATAATCTCTTCAAGCGCGTGTTGTAAGTCTGATAATAAAGCTATTCCAAATTGATTTTGTTCATAGAAATTTTTTAAGCCTAACGTAAAGTTCCCTAATCTTATTGTTCTGCTGATTTTCTCAAGAATTAAGGGTGTTTTAGAATATGAAATAAAGACAAAATCTAGATTATTTTCAATTATTTGATAGGTAGATTGGTTTATTCTCGAAGGCGTGAGGACTGTTCTTACCTCATCATAATATCGAGTAAATTGAAAATAATTCCAATTGTGATGAAAAACCCTCCCATAATAATCAACCGACCAGCTAGTCAATCCTTCATCTAAAAAACCCCAATCAATTTGATCAAACCCTACTAAATTATACCACCATTGATGAGCTACTTCATGAACTATCGTTTTTTCTAAAAGCTTTCTTTTAGTACTAGTTAAATAGTCATCGTTATTAATCAAATGTGATACATAAACTTGAAGAGGGTATTCCATTCCTAAATAGAAAGCATATTCTTCTACAATGTTAAGAGTAGAATAAGGATAAGAGCCAAAAGTATCATTAAAAAGTTCAAACGCATTTTTAGCATGTTCTAGGGCAAAATTTTCCCATAGAAAGTTTGATTCTTGTAAGTAATAAGTGGAAACTGTAACACCATTTACGAGTTGAGATTGATTTTGAAAATATCTCGAAGCTGCAAAGGTGACTTCTCTTACAGGGTACCCGGGATTAAATTGGTGAATTAAAGTAGATCCTTTATTGGTTAGATTAACTAACTCTCCTGTTGCTGCTATTACCATTCCAGTTGGAGCTTCGATTGTAAGATCATAATAAGCCATATCATAATAAAATGGATCACCTGATTCAAGATATGGATCTAAATTCCATCCATCAAAATCATCATACACACAAGGCATAGGATAAAAACTAGCAAATTTGTAAATTCGTGAAGATGAAGCATCTGAACCATGAGAATTTGCTCTATCAAGTCCTCCATCCGGAATAATAGAAGTAAATTCAATTTCAAAGAAAGCTCGTTCATAAGGTTCTAAGACAGCATCCAGATAGACCCATAATAATTGAGCTGCTTCGTTTACTACGTATGTTAAAGGAATTTTTGGTTTCTTTATGCTCGTTGTATTTAATATATTAATTTCTCCACGCCGAATAGTATATAACATGGCAGATAAAAAAAGGTGGAAAGGGATTCTGGTTAAATTCACAGGGTCGTTGTTATAATAATTAACGCTTAAATTTCCTATTACACTTGAAGTTGTTTCATCAAATATAATTGATAAATTATAATAGGAAAAATCTTCTCCGTTGAAAGAATTTTTCGGAGAAATTTTGAATTCTGGCAATTTAGCTTTAAAAGGATTATTTGATTCATCCTTATTTGAAGAAAAATCAATATTAGAAAAATTCCCAAAAAAACAAAGGTATCCAAGAACTAATATTACGGGGTTTTTTAAATTAATTCTTATTCCAATCCCCTAAGTCTACGAAAATTAATTAAGTTAAATTCACTTTTTTTCTATTTAAAGTTTAATCTACTTCATTTATTTTTTTTAAATATTGCCACATTACAATTTCTATTCACTGAAATCAATTCCTAGGTTTATTTGAATTCAAAAACTTCTTATTTATAAAGCTATTATTTTTTATTATAAAGGATATGAATGTTTAGCATTATTTACTAGACTGAACTGCATAGAAGCGAAGTAAAACTATCAAGATAAAGGAGTCAAGAGATCTATGAGCGAAAATAATAACGATATTGATCAACATGAACTAGAAAAAATACGTTTGAGAAAGATGAAAGCGATTGTTGAAGCTAAAAGGAGAAATGAAACAATTCAAAAAAGAGTAGTTTCTATTTCAGACAAGATAGATTTTGTTTTAAAAGTTGTATTAGCACCTGATGCATACAACTATCTAAATAAAATAAAGGAAAGAGAACCACATGTGTACCAAAAGATATATGGAGAACTTATCAGTCCAGATGTCGTAACAAGCATTGATTATTTAATATCGATAATTCAAAGAGGGGGAGGCATTCCTCGAAAGATTCCACTTGACGCAATTATATATTTAGAACGTAAGGCAAAAGGAATTCGTTCTAAAATTCAAGTAAAGCGAGGAAATGACATTATGGATTTAGGTTCATACCTTACAAAAGAATAAAAGTTGTTTTTTTGCGCGAAAGATTTTAAGCTACTGTTCTCTTCCAGAGATAATTGCTATTACTTCCCATTCATTATTAGGAAGAGAATTTGCTGAAATATCGAAAAATTGGAAAGCAAAGGGTCTGCCAAATACCTGTTCAACCATAAATCCAAACGAGCTTATCGCGAATATAAAGACCCTTTTTAAAATAGATTCAGTTTTTGCTTCGATATTTAGTTGTTGCATTACATCTTCCAAAACATCGATTTCCTTCTCGTTATAGTGATATTTGAAGACGAGCTTAAAATCTACAGGAGTTGGAGCTTCGGGGTCTGAGAAAAATAACCCTCTCTTCCGAAAATGAAAGAACTCACTTAAATAAAAAGAAAATATTTCTTCATGATGATCTTTTAAAAGGTGCGAGATTGCAGAGCGAGGTTTATATTGTGGCCAATATTTTTGCATTAATTCCAGAAGTCGTGGATATTTCTTATATTTATTTTCGCTTTCTTTTTTTAAATAATTGAGCAATTTGTTCTTAAGTGGTTTGAACTCAGACTGCTGACCAACTCGAGTTATGAATTTTCGGAATTTAACACTCATTTCTTGGACTTTAAAACTTCTTGATAAAAACTATATATGTATATATTTATTTTTACCTATGATATTTTGATAACACTAGTTCTATTATATTTTACTAATTTTTTACAGAAGTTTAGTATTTATGAAAAATTGTAATAAAATTAAAAGGAATCTCAGTTTTAATAACTATTATTACGCTTAAAACTAACATATAGTTTGATAGAAAAATTGAATCTCTTAGAACATGAGAGACTCGAAACTATGGAACCTCGAATAGCATCTCAAGAAGAAATTGAACGCGTCCATTCACCAAAATATGTAGATATCGTAAAAAAACTAAGCATCAATCCCGAAGATAGGTCGATGCAGCCTTATTCATATGGATTAGGACCCGGAGATGATGGACCGGGAGATAATCCAATTTTTGAGGGAATGTATGATGCATCTGCGCTAGTCTGTGGAGCAAGTATCACAGCTGCAAACAATGTATGGAATAATAAAGAATTTAAAATTGCTTTTAACCCAGCTGGAGGATTGCACCACGCTATGAAAGAAAAGGCTTCTGGTTTTTGCATATTTAATGACATAGGGGTTGCAATTGCTTACCTAAAGGAATTAGATAAAAATATTAGGATTGCTTATATAGATATTGACTGTCATCATGGAGATGGTGTTCAATGGTTATTTTACGATGATCCTAATGTTCTCACTATATCATATCATCAAGATGGGAGATCCTTATTTCCGGGTACAGGAAGTGTTAATGAAATTGGAGAAGGAGAAGGTAAAGGATTTTCAATCAACTTTCCTTTAATTCCCGGAACAAATAATAAACCTTTTTTAAATTTATTCAGAAAAACGGTACCGAAGATATTAGAAACATACGCACCTGATATTCTAATAACACAGTTAGGGGTAGACACCTATTTTAATGACCCTTTAACCCAAATGGGATTTTCTCTATCAATTTATAGAGACATAGCTCAAACTTTGAAAACAAGTGCCCGCGAATTTTGCCAGAATAAATGGTTAGCAATAGGGGGTGGAGGTTATTTAATGACTGTTGTTCCAAGAGCATGGACTATTTTCTTAGCGAACATGCTCGATGTTGAACTAAAGAACGAATTACCTGATGAATGGATAAAAGAAGTTAAGCAGTATGTTCCCAATGAGGATACACCGTATCTTTTATGGGATAGAGGTGATAAAGTTGAAGTTCAATATCTTTCTCACCCTGAACTAGCTTTGAAAATTATTGAATATACAAAATCTTTAATTGAAATTTCAAATGAGAAATATTTGCCAAACTTGGTTAAAGCTTGACATATAAAATTTATAGAGCCTATCGATATAGTTTTATAAATTCAATAAACACCCCATCTTTTTATTATTAGATTCAATGTTTTATTTAGCAGGGAGATTACATATATTAAAGGCAAAATGATTAAGGATTTAATAATAAAAAGTACGAAATCAGAATCTATTTATCATAAAGCAATTAAACAATTAATTTTTAAATCAGCAACAGAAAAAAATAACCCAATAAGAGAAAAATCTCTTGAAAAATATTTTGATAATAGGAGAGCAGACGTTTACTTTAAGTTGAAATCAGGTGATGAAATTGTTGCGGAAGTTCAAAACTCAAAAATCACAGTAAAAGAAATCAGGCAACGGACCGAAGATTATAATAAGAAAAACATATTTGTTTTATGGATCCTTCATGGAATGGGCTCTTGTGTTGCTTCCTCGAAACTTCCTAAGGATATAAAAGATACAAAAATTAGTACCATAGAAAATTTTTTACATAGGATATATTTTGGGAGAGTTTACTACATAAATCTTGATTTTACTGATAGTAAAACAACCTTTTCAGCCCCATTTGCTCTACATTTCTCCCCTTCGTGGAAGAAAAAGAACAGAAAGATGTTTCATTCTCACTATGATAAATATTTTATAAGAAACATCAATTATACGAAAATCCCGAGTTGGAATCTTCTTACTGTAAACTACAACGGTTTTAAATTAGCAAGATTCTATGATAAAAACATTAAGAGTATTTTAAAAAAGGAAATTTTCAAATTTGTATTAAATGAGTTAACTAATTCTCAGGAACACTATAAGTATAAAATCATAAGAAAATTAGTTTTAAATCGTTTTTCTTGTAAATATGGAAGATACCTGACTTTAGATTCATTTTCAGATTTAATTAAAGAGAAAAAACTCGATCTAGAGGAAAAGTATATTTTAAAAATAAAAAAGGAGATCCATTGATCCTAAAAATGATAATTTTTTATTTTAAAAAAAGGAATAGTAAAGAACCGGATACCATGACTCAAAGAAATTATAAAAGAGGAGTGTATTTATCTAATAACAGGGTTAAGGGTTGAGGTATTTAGCCGATTCAACGGCTTTAGGTATAAGAATATATTTTTTGGCATGGTTATCCGATCTTTTATTTTAACGAAATAGTATTGATCAAGATGCTATTTAAATTTTCTCTTTTTCACATGACAAAGTAGAAAATTTACTGTTAAATCGAAGAATATAGATTTTTCCTTTCCCCGATGTCAACCAACTGAATCTTTTATTTTATCGGCACAACAGCAGATTTGACGCCAAATATTCCAATTTAGCGCAATTTATGCCAGATTCATGATAAAATCTGAAAAAAGGATAAGGATTAATACCTAAATTAAATCAAAATGGGTTCTTTAGGTACTTCAGTAACCTGTTCACATTTTTCTTTCTTTATAATAACATTATCTTCTAATCTAATACCCCATTTCCCTATCCAATAAAGACCAGGTTCATTAGTATAGACCATATTCTCTTCAAGAATGTCAGTATCAGGTACTTTCCAACTAATTCTTGGCCCAACGCCATGAACTTCAAACCCAAGAGAATGACCTAATCCATGAAAGAATAATTTCTCGTGATCGAAACCAATTTTTTCTAAGTGCTCTCGGCATTTTTTAGCCGGTAAATTACATGGATTATTGGCAACATAATATTTATTTGCAATTTCTTTTGCATCAAATAAAGCGTTATAAGCACTAATAAAATCATCTGGAGGATTTTTACCAACCCAGAAAGTCCAAGTAATGTCTGAACACATTTCATCTATAATCAATCCGGTATCAATAAGAAGCGGTCCAAGTTTGATTTTTTCGGGTGAACTATTATGATGAGGGTCAGCTGAATTCTTACCAGCAGCCACAATAGCAGGGAAAGAAGATTTACCTAATTTTAAATATTTGCATTCCAAATTAGCCATGACTTCTTTTTCTGTCATTCCTACTTTTACTACATCAGGAATTGTTTCTAATATTTCCATGGTTGCTTTACATACATTTCGGAGATCATCTAACTGCTCTGACGATTTAACACTTCTTAGCTCATATATTATAGGAGCTGCTGAGATAAACTCAGTATTCGGAGCCAATCTTTGCAAAGCAGTATATATTCCAACTGGAATGTAGTCTGCAAATCCGGTTCCATCAACTTGGAGTAAATTTTCTCCAAAGTTTAAGGCAATTTTTGACTTGTCAATTATAGGTTTCAAATGTTCAGCTAATTCTCCTAAAGTTTTAAAGGGAATTATTTCCGCATCTACTCCTTTTTTCTTAAGAGAGTTCTTAACCATGTTTGCTTCCATCACCGCGGGGAGAACTTTATGCATCCCGTCAGAGGCAATATAAATAAAATGTGGTGCATGTGAACCCACACCTAACAAATATCGAGAATTAATATCATTATCTTCGGTACAGAAGATTAACCACCCATCAACATTTAAACTTTGTAAAATTTGTTGAGCCTTTTCAAATTTATTCATATATCAAATCATTAAGGGATTTCTAATTAATTTTATTATAAGAGAAAACATGAATTTTTTAAATTTTTGAATTATAAAAATATTTATTATAGCTTAGTAGTATTTATTAATAAGTATTAACAAAATTTTTCTTTTAAGTTGAAAATTAAGATGACTGAAGCAAAAAAGATCCGATTAAGTAATGGTGCGGAAGTAGATTTTGATAAAGAAGCACCCACCAATCTATTTGAGCTTATCATAAGTGAAATTTTAATTCCCAAATATAAAGAAAATGCGGATTGGAATTTGAGCTTAAATATTATTATTGAAGAAATGAATTATCTTATAATGAAATATGGATTAATCCCAAAATTAAAATTGGGATTATTAAATAAAGTAGAAGAACATCTGGATAAAGATATAGAAGAACTAACGGGAGTGGATAAAATTGAAATCCTATTCTTAAATATGGATGACTATGTTGAGGATATACGAAGATTAATACTGGCCGGTCAAAGTAAAGAAGACTTGCGTACTAATATGGCGAAAATCGCCATACCTTTAACAATATTTGAACTTTCGGAACTTTTTATTTATTTAGGTAAAAAAACTTTTTTGAAATAATATTTATATATCATTTTTATCTTTTTATTGGTTTCAACAATGCATGAAAATTTTGACTGGCGTTTCCCATATTCCTCGAAAAGAATGCCGATTTTAGCAAGTAATATTGTTTCAACATCTCAACCTCTAGCCTCTCAAGCAGGACTTCGAATGATGTTAAGGGGAGGGAATGCTGTAGATGCGGCTGTTGCCTCAGCTATAGCATTGACAGTTGTAGAACCTACTATGAATGGTATTGGAAGTGACGCATTTGTTATATTATGGGACGGAAACCGAGTTGTAGGTTTAAATGCATCTGGAAGATCTCCCGCAACTTGGACTTATGAACATTTTTCACGATTTAAATCAATGCCTCTTTTTGGATGGGACTCTGTCACAGTTCCGGGAGCGGTATCTGCATGGGTTGAGTTATCAAAAAAATATGGTAGGCTACCTTTCAAAACTTTATTTGGACCAGCAATAGAATACGCGAGTAGGGGTTTTTTGGTATCGCCTATAACTGCTCAAGCTTGGAAACATGCACCAGATATGTACAGAAAATTTCCTGAATTTAGTAAAGAATTTCTTTTAATGGGAAGAGCACCTAAAGCCGGAGAATTATTTAATCCGCCATATCAAGCTAAAACATTAGAACTTATAGCTCAAACAGAAGGGGAATCCTTTTACAGTGGCAATTTAGCGAAAAAAATTGTAACCTTTGCAAAACAAACAGGTGGATTACTCAGTCTTGAAGATTTAGAAAAACACAGTATCACTTGGGAAAAACCTCTTTTTTTAGATTACAAAAATGTAATATTACACGAAATTCCCCCCAATAGCCAAGGTTTAGCAGCACTAATAATGCTCGGAATACTCAAACAATTTGATATTAGTTCATATGAACCTGATTCTTCAGAATCGATACATTTACAGCTTGAAGCTATGAAATTGGCATTCACAGATGCATACCGTTATATTTCTGATCCCGCCTCTTTAGAATTTGATCCTTTACTTCTAATTAAATCAAATTATTTAAAAAAGCGAGCAAACCTAATTAGCTTAGATAAAGCCAAAAAATTTGAATGTGGTATTCCTAGATATGGTGATACAGTTTACCTTACCACAGCAGATGAAGAGGGGATGATGGTTTCATTTATTCAATCAAACTATTTAGGATTTGGTTCTGGAATAGTGATTCCTGGTACTGGAATCAGTCTTCAAAATCGTGGTAGTCTCTTTTCTTTAAAACAGGGGCATCCGAATCAAATTGGTCCAAATAAGCGTCCATTCCATACTATTATTCCAGCATTTGTATCAGATAAAAGAAATCCGATAATGAGCTTTGGTGTGATGGGAGGGGCAATGCAACCACAAGGCCATGCTCAATTAATGACACGGATCTTCGAATACGGACAAAATCCCCAAGCTGCTGTAGATGCTCCTCGATGGCGTGTGATAGAAAACTTAAAAATCATTTTAGAACAGGGTTTTAATAAAGAGACATCCCACGAATTGAGAAAATTAGGGCAT
>LAZR01001831.1_pt1 | contig 12962 bp, 9 predicted proteins | sample 329461 | NCBI WGS metagenome assembly LAZR01 (sample SAMN03002196, study PRJNA259156) | marine sediment metagenome | biome: sea floor; feature: Hydrothermal impacted sediments; material: marine sediment; isolation source: Loki non-amplified sample from Loki's castle hydrothermal vent sediment ...
AAAAATATCATTTTTTAGTAGTCTTTGACGGAAAGGCCTTTCTTGAGTTTACAAAACCTCGAATAATTCTTGATAATTTAATAGAAAAGAAAAAAATCCCGCCTGTAATCGCAATTTTTGTACATAATTATGCGGGATTTCAAAGAGGGAAAGATTTAAACTGTTATCCTCTTTTTGCTGATTTTATAGCAAAAGAATTATTACCTTGGGCACAAGAAAATTATAACGTTTCCTCTGAAGCTGATAAATCGGTATTAGTAGGAAGTAGTTCAGGAGGATTGGGAGCTGCATTTATAGGGTATAAATATCCCGAATTATTTGGAAAAGTTTTAGCTCAATCAGGATTTTTTGGTTGGACACCCGGTAATCCTTGGTTTCAACAAGTTCTCAAATTTTATGGAAAATATTTTGTTAGATGGTGGACTCCTGAAGATGAAATGGAAAAAGAATGGTTAGTTGCCCAATACGAGAGAAGTGAAAGGTTACCTCTCCAATTTTATATCAATGTAGGAAACCTTGAAGATCGGACAAAATTTCAAGTCGGTAATTTCCATGATATGCTTAAAAAAAAAAGATATGAATTTTTCTTCCGGGAATATCCTGGAGGGCATGAATACATTGCTTGGCGAGAATATCTTTCTGAAGGATTGATCTATTTAATAGGAATATGAAATTTGACTGAGTGATTTCATTCCAAGGATACCTTATATCAACATCATCATAAAACTTAATAATAATGTCAAAATAAGAATTTTAGGTGCAAGATATGAAATACGTAAGATTAGGGAAAACTGGGCTAGAAGTATCCCGAATATGTTTAGGTATGATGTCTTTCGGGAATAAGAGAGAATGGGAGCTTGAAATGGATGAAGCAAGACCCATTGTTAATAAAGCCTTAGATTTAGGAATAAATTTCTTTGATACTGCCAACATTTATAGTGTAGGTCGTTCAGAAGAAATTACGGGTGAGCTACTTAAAGATTCAAGGGATGATGTTATTATTGCAACCAAAGTTTTTTTTTCATCGTCAGGAATAAGAACTCGAAGAACACCAAATCAAATAGGTTTATCACGAAAAATAATACGAAGAGAGATAAGAGAATCCTTAAAAAGGCTTGATATGGATTATGTTGATTTGTATCAAATACATCGACTCGATCCGATGCCTATTGAGGAAATTCTTAGAAGTTTAAATCATCTAATTGATGAAGGCAAGGTGCTCCATATTGGTGCTAGTTCAATGTTTGCATGGCAATTTGCTAAAAGTTTATGGGTTGCTGATAAATTGGGTTTAGAACCATTCAGAACTATGCAGAACCATTATAATCTGATATATAGAGAAGAAGAAAGAGAAATGATGCCATTGTGTAAAGATCAAGGAATTGGTGTTATCCCTTGGTCACCACTCGCACGAGGATTTCTCAGCGGAAGATATTCCCGTACAAAGGAGCCTGATTCTCCTCGATTTAGATCAGATCCAAATTTGAAAAATAGATATTTTTCTCAAGCAGATTTTAATGTTTTAGAAGCAGTTGTGGAACTTGCTCGGAATAAAGGTGTTTCTCCTTCTCAAATTGCTCTTGCATGGATGTTTTCCAAAGATTACGTCTCATCTTTGATATTGGGAACCACTAAAGCAGAGCATGTTGAACAAGCTGTTGAGGCTTTAGATATAAAACTCTCAGATGATGAAATTAAGTCGGTAGAAGACCCTTATAAACCACATTCAATAATAGGACATTCTTGATAAATTTTTTTCCAAATTTAAACAAGAAGGAAACTTTCTAATAAAAAAAGATTATCTATATATTTTACATATTTCATTACCAAATTTATATGAAAAAATAATTATGTCAATAGATTTAAGCGCAATAGGTCAGACTAGAGAAAGTATATTTGAGTATAATTGGAAGGATGTAGTACTTTATGCATTAGGGATTGGAGCTCAAACCAGCGAATTACCATTCCTCTATGAAAGGACGCAAGGAGGAGTAAAAGTTTTCCCTAGCTATGCGACCATTGCTGGAGATGATGCTGATCTACTCGATAAGCTTGGAGATCTCAATAGGGCTAAACTTATTCACGGGGAGCAGCATATTAAGCTTTATCGTCCGTTCCCATCTCAAGGAAAAATAACTAGGAAATGCACGATAACCAATGTTTATGATAAGGGGAAAAATGCAATAATACATTCAATAAGTCAAGGATTCAATGAAGATGGAGAACATATTTTTGATGCAAAATGGGTTCATGTATTATTAGATGCGGGTAGATTTGGCGGAGAATCTGGTCCAAAAGCTCAATTTTTAAATCCACCAGAAGGGAAGAGGCCAGATTTTAGCGTATCATATAAAACAACTGAAAATCAAGCAGCTATATATAGATTAAGTGGTAATTTAAATCCTCTACATTTAGATCCCAGTTATGCTAAATCGAGCGGTAGATTTAATGATCCTATTCTTCATGGATTATGTACGTATGGCTTTGCTGCTAGAGCAATATTGTTTGGAGCTTGTGATGGTGATGTGAATCGATTTAAAGAATTTAGTGGAAGATTTTCTCAACCTGTTATTCCTGGTGACACAATTATTACAGAAGGTTGGAAAGATAATGGAAGATACATTATTCAAGCACATACTGAAAAAAACGTTGTATTAAGCAATGCTTATGCGATTGTAGAATAATCAATTCTCAAATCATATCTACAATATTTTTTTATTCTCCTTTTTAGAATTCGCATTAAGAATTAAAACAATACAAGATTTTTATAAATATTCAAATTCAAGATTAAAAGTGATATCATATGGCAGATAAGGATAATGATGTAAAAATTATTAATACTGGATGTTGTCATGATTGTGGAGGTCGTTGTCCCCTTAAAGCACATATCAAAGATGGGAAGATTATCAGATTTGAGACAGATAATGGTGAGGAACCTCAATTAAGAGCTTGTGCTCGAGGTAGGGCATACCGAAAGAAGCTTTATTCACCAGATAGATTAAAATATCCCATGCGTCGTATTGGAGAAAGAGGTGAAGGTAAATTTGAAAGAGTTTCATGGGATGAGGCATTAGAAACCGTAGCAGGTAAATTAAAGGAAATAAAAGAAAAATATGGAAATTCTTCAATTCTTTTTGTGCCTGGCGCAGGAAACCAAGGCATGCTCCATGGAGTCACACCTGTAGGAGTAATGTTAAATAATTTTGGAGGTTATACTCGGATGTGGGGTATACCTTCATATGAAGGAGCACTATTTGCATCGATGGCTACTTATGGGACAATGATGACAGGAAGTGCTCGGGAAGATTTACTTAATTCTAAATTAATAATAATGTGGGGATGGAATCCTGCTAATACTGTATGGGATCCCGGAACGCCACTGATGCTCGCAAAAGCTCGAGAAAAAGGTATTAAAATTGTTGTAATCGATCCAATTTTTACTGATTCAGCAGCAATTTTAGCGGAAAAGTGGATTCCAATTAGACCAGGAACAGATACGGCAATGCTCAATGCAATGGCTTATGTTATTATAACTGAAGACTTACATAACAAAGCTTTCATTGAGAAATACACTATAGGATTTGAAAAATATAAGAATTATTTAATGGGTGAAGATGATAGTACCCCTAAAACCCCTGAATGGGCAGAAGAAATATCTACAGTCCCTGCCGAAACAATCAGAGAGTTAGCTCGTGAATATGCTAAAAGTAAACCCGCTGCACTTATGGCAGGATGGGGCCCTGCTCGGACTGCGAGAGGAGAACAGTATTCAAGAGCAGCTAATGTTTTATGTACCATTACGGGAAATATAGGGATTAATGGAGGATATGCCTCGGGATTCATGAGAGCATACTATAGTCGTGAAACGGTTTCATCAGACAAGAAGAAAAAAACAGGACCTATTTCAACTACAGAAAAAAAGAAAATGACACCTAGGGGTAATCCGGTTGATCATGGGGCTCCCCCTCGTAAAGATAGCCTTTATAAATTAAGAGGTGGTACCAATCCGGCAAGTTCCCGTATTCATTTTAACGAATATTATGATGCGATATTACTTGGTAAAAAAGGTGGATATCCTGCTGACTTAAAACTAGCATACATTGCTGCTGAAAATCGTTTAAATCAATATTGCAATGTAAATAAGGGTGTAAAAGCGTTAAAATCTCTCGAATTTATTGTAGTTCATGAACAATTTATGACCCCTACAGCAAAATTTGCAGATATTTTATTACCTGTTAACACATTTATGGAACGCAATGATATTGCTGTACCTTGGCTTGGTTCACCTTATTATATTTATTTGAATAAAGCTGTAGATTCTATGTATGAGTCGAAATCCGACTTAGAGATATGTAAAGAACTAGCGAAAAAACTGAACATTCAACCAGGACTTTTAAGTTTGACAGAAGATCAGATCTTAAGAGTCTTTACTTCACCTCGTAAAGATATTGAAAGCTATGAAAAAATGAAAAAAGATGGGTTTTTCAAGGTGAAAGTAGATGAACCTTTTGTTGCTTTTAAAGAACAAATAGCAGACATAGAGAATAATCCGTTCCCAACGTTATCAGGGAAAATTGAAATTTATTGTGACCATATTGCGGAGCTCAACGTTCCTAATATGCCAGCAATTCCTAAATATTTAAGTCATGAAGAACATTATGATGCTCCCTTGGCAGAAATATATCCCCTACAACTTCTCACACCTCATAATAAACGGAGAACTCACTCAAGTTTGAATATGATCCCTTGGCTGAGAGAGATTGAACCTCAAACGGTCTGGATCAATCCTGTTGATGCTGAAGCAAGAAATATCAAAGATAAGGATTTAGTAGACGCATTTAATGATAGAGGTAGAGTCCGTATTCCAGCTAATGTCACTAATAGAGTTATGCCAGGTGTAGTTGTCGTTACTCAAGGAGCATGGTATAATCCTAATAAAGATGGTGTAGATCTTGGTGGATGTGGTAATGTTTTAACAAAAGATTCACATTCTCCAGGCGGGGCATTTCCAATGAATAGTGCTCTAGTGCAAGTAGAATTATCCCCGGAGGGGAAAAAATGAAGCAATTAGGTTTTTATTTTGATCAAACGCGTTGTACTGGGTGTTTTACTTGCTCAGTTGCCTGTAAAGATTGGTACGATATTGATGCTGGGGAAGAAAATTGGATGCGTGTAATAGCTATTGAAAAAGGAGAATTTCCTAATTTATTTATGGCTTATCTAGCGATGGCTTGTAATCATTGTGTTGACCCATCCTGTGTAAAAGTTTGCCCAAGCAATGCAATCACAAAAAGAGAAACTGATGGAATAGTAGTAATAGATCAAGAAAAATGCATTGGAAAGAAAGAATGTGGTGCTAAATGCTTAAAAGCTTGTTCATGGGATGCACCTCAGTTCGGATCTAACGAAAATGCTAAAATGCGTAAATGCAATCTCTGTGTTGAAAGGATTGATCAAGGAAAGCAGACAATTTGCGTTGAAGCATGCCCAATGTATGCCCTAGATGTTGATAATATGGAAATATTGCAAAATAAATATGGGTCTATTGTTCAAGCTGAAGGATTTTTATACAATGACAAAATTAAACCCTCAATAGTTTTCAACCCAAAATTATATAAATAGAATGTGATCTCAGTGGAAAATAATTGTATAGTGGAAACCAGTTATGGTAAGGTGCGTGGTTATAGTAGAAGAGGCGTTATAAAATTTAAGGGAATTCCTTATGCTGCACCACCTATAGGAGAGCTACGATTTAAACCCCCTGCTCCTGTTGAACAATGGGGTGAAGTACGTGATGCAACAAAATACAGCTCAGTTTCAATTCAATCACCGTCAAACCTCGACAGCCTATTCGGTGGTGAGCCATTACCTCAAAGTGAATCTGATTGTCTAACCTTGAATATTTGGACTCAGCGTTTAGAAGGTGAGAAGCGCCCAGTTATGTTTTGGATACATGGTGGGGGATTTTTAATGGGAAATGGGGCATCAAATGATGGGTCTCGGTTAGTTCTTAGGGGGGACGTGGTTGTAGTAAGCATTAATTATCGTCTTGGATATCTTGGGTTTTTTTTTATGCCAGATATGCCTGACACGACTGCTAATGCGGGATTACTGGATATGGTAGCAGCACTTAAATGGGTAAAAGAGAATATCTCAAGATTTGGAGGTGATTCTAATAATGTCACTATTTTTGGCGAATCAGCAGGTGGTAATGCGGTGACTAGCATACTTGCTATGCCTTCGGCTAAAGGATTGTTTCATAGAGCTATTTCCCAATCGGGAGCGCCAAATAAATTCAGTTATAACACTGTTTTAGCGTTAGAAGTTTATGAAAATTTAATTCAAAGATTAGGTGTTGAAAAAGGAGATATCGAGACATTACGGAAACTTCCAGCTAAAGATTTTATTGTACCACAGATGAATATGTCAGAATCGCGACCAGGTGGATTAATAGTGGGACCTGTTGTAGATAATAGTACTTTACCAGAACACCCATTGTCAGCTATATCTAAGGGATTTGCTAAGGATATAGATGTATTCATAGGGTCAAACTTGGATGAATATAAATTATTTATAATGCGGACACCAAAGGCTTTTGAGCTTACAGAGGACAAATTATATAAAACGGTAAATTTATTTATGCGATTTACAAAACAGAAAGAAACTAAATCTAAAGAGATGATAGATAGTTATCGAGAATTAAGAAAAACCCCAAGAGACATAACCGATGCAATATTAACAGATTATATGTTTCGAATACCTTCTATTCGTCTAGCGGAAGAACAATCTAAACATCAAAAAAACATATATATGTATCTTTTTACTTGGCAGAGTCCTTTTAATGGGGGGAAATATGGAGCAATGCATGCTCTTGAACTTCCTTTTGTATTCGGTCTTCTTGGAGATAAGAATATGTGGATATTTCCCCGCAGAAATAAAGAAACACAGAAGTTATCAGAACAAATGATGGATGCTTGGATTGCCTTTGCTCGCACCGGGAACCCAAATCACGAGAATATTCCAGGGTTGTCTTCTTATGATAAAGGAAAAAGAGCTACAATACTTTTTGATAAAGAAATTACAATTAAACATGACCCTTATGGAAATGAAAGGGCTGCATGGGAAGGTATTCTTTAGCTATACTTTTATTTAAGAAATTACTTACAATTTTTTCAATTAATTTATAAGAACTCTTTTTCATAGTAGTTCTTTAATCGCTCCTTTTTTCTAATCATCAGTTATATTCACAATTTCGTTTATTTTAAACTAATGAAGGTGATCGTGCATTTTATGAAAAATATAACTTCAATTTGAAGGAAAATATTTTATTTCTTCCATTATTTTCAAACCTAAATTATATAAATAAATTGTGATTACTGTGGAAGAAGATTGTATAGTAGAGACAATTATGGGGAAAGTAAGAGGTTACAAGCGGAGAGGGGTTATTAAATTTAAAGGGATTCGTTACGCTTCTCCTCCTGTAGATGCTCTCCGTTTTAAGCCACCATCTCCAGTTGAATCTTGGACTGGAGTTCGTGATACATTAAAGTACAGCCCCATTTCACCTCAACCTTTATCATCCCTTGAGAATATGTTTGGTGAAGCACCAAAACAAGATGAAGCCAGCTGTCTAACTTTAAATATCTGGACTCAAGCGATTGATGATAAAAGGAGACCAGTTATGTTCTTCATTCATGGGGGTGGTTTTTTAACCGGAAATGGAGGATCTTTAGATGGTTCACGTCTTGTTTTGAGAGGTGATGTTGTGGTAGTAAGTATCAACTATCGTCTTGGAGTGCTTGGATTTCTTTATGTGCCTGAAACGCCCGAGATTACGGCAAATAATGGGTTACAAGATATGGTAGCTGCTCTTAAATGGACAATTGAAAATATATCAAAATTTGGTGGGGACCCTAAAAACTTAACAATCTTCGGTGAATCTGCAGGTGCTTCCGCCGTAGCGTGTTTACTTGCGATGCCATCTGCTAAGGGGTTATTCCAAAAAGCAATTTTACAGTCAACAGCAGCACGCAAGAATAGATTTTCTGTTGAATCTGGTAAAAAAATTTATGAAAGTACAATTCAGAAATTGGGTATTAAAAAAGGAGATATTAATGCCTTGTATAAGGTGCAAGCAGAAGAAATTATAAAAACTCAAACTACTTTAGAACGTATAGGAGTAGGTAGACCAATGGTCGGTCCGGTAATTGATGGGAAAATTCTACCAGAACACCCACTTGAAGCTATTCGAAAAGGTTTTGCTAAAGATATAAAAATTTTCATTGGTTCAAATTTAGATGAAAATAAATTATGGACGATGTGGAACCCAAAAGCATCAGAAATAACTGAAGAAGGTTTACTAAAAAGTACTATGAGGGTTATGAGAGCATTAAAAAAAAATGAAGGCAAAGCTGAAGAGTTAATTAAAGTATACAAGCGAACCCGAAAATCACCAAGAGATCTAGAAGATGCCATTCTAACAGATTATACCTTTCATATCGCATCTATTCGTATTGCAGAATACCAATCCCAATATCAACCGAATACCTTTATGTATTTATTTACTTGGAAAAGCCCTATGGAGGGAGGAAAATATGGAGCAATGCATATCCTTGAGCTCCCTTTTGTGTTCGGTCTTATGGGTGACAAAGCAATGGGTGTTTATCCACGCAAAACGCCAGAAACACAAGAATTATCAGAGAAAATGATGGATGCATGGATTGCATTCGCTCATACAGGCAATCCCAATCATGAAAATATACCTACCCTACCAGCTTATGACTTACAAAAGAGAGCTACGATATTTTTTGATAGGGAGATTACTATCGTAGAAGACCCTTACAGTGATGAAAGAGCTATCTGGGATGATTTAGTATAACTTATTTTTTTAATTTATTATTTAACTTACCATTTATTTCTGATTGTTATGGATGAAAATTTAATTGTAGAAACAACTACTGGAAAAGTACGTGGGTATGGTAGAAGGGATGTAATAAAATTCAAAGGGATTCCTTTTGCAGAACCACCTATAGGTGATCTTCGGTTTAAACCTCCTACTCCAATTAAACCATGGAATGATATAATGGATGCGACAAATTTTAGTCCAATTGCACCTCAGCCACCTCCTGAAGTAGAAGCTCGTTATGCCAGAAATATGCCGCAAAATGAGGCTGACTGCTTAACTCTTAACATTTGGACTCAGAAACTTGATATCAATAAAAGACCAGTTATGTTCTGGATACATGGTGGAGGATTTACTATTGGTAGTGGCGCTGGTACAGATGGATCCAGATTGGTTCTGAGGGGAGATGTCGTAGTTGTCAGTACAAATTATCGTCTTGGTCCACTAGGATTTCTCTACGCACCTGACATTCCTGATGCAGCTACAAATGTAGGAATGCTAGACATTATTGCTGCACTTCGATGGACGAAGGAGAATATAGACAAATTTGGTGGTGATCCAGATAATGTTACCATTTTTGGTTGTTCCGCTGGAGGATTTGCTGTGACTACATTACTCGCAATGCCGTCTGCTAAAGGATTATTTCATAAAGCTATTGCTCAATCAGGAGCAGCACACAAGAATAGTTATAGTCCTGCAACTGGTTTGGAGAATTATGAAGATTTAATTTCCAATTTAGGGATTAAAAGAGGTGATATTGATGCATTACGCAAAGTTCCTTTTGAAAAAATCATTCAAAATATGAAGAGAGGTAAATGGAGAGCAAAAGGAGTCGTTACTTGGGGACCTGTTGTTGATAAAGAAACACTACCAGAACACCCTATTAATGCAATTAGAAAAGGGTCTGCCAAAGATATTGCATTTATAACAGGGTCAAATTTAGACGAATTTAAATTATGGACCGCAATTTCTACGATGCCACTTGACTTTAGTGAAGAAAAACTATTTAAAAAAGTAAGTAGAATTACAAATTTTATGGATTTAAGTGAAGATAAAACAGAACAGATGATCACAGTTTACAAACAATTAAGAAAAACCCCAAGAGATATTCTTGATGCTATTCATACTGACTATGAATTTCGGATCCCTGCTATTCGACTTGCAGAGGCTCAATCTCAGCATCAAAAGAATACCTATATGTATCTCTTCTCATGGAAGAGTCCTTTCAGAGAGGGAAAATTTGGAGCCATGCATGGATTAGAAGTGGGTTTTGTATTCAATACTCTTTGGGATAGAGATTTTGCAATGATTGCACGTAAAACAGAGGAAACACAAAAATTATCAGAACAAATGATGGATGTATGGATTTCGTTTGCGAGATCTGGAAACCCAAATATTCCTAATATTCCTGAGATTCGTTCTTATGAATTGGAAAAACGAGCCACTTTAATTCTTGATAAAATAATTTCTGTTGAGGAAGACCCATATAGTAATGAAAGAATTGCTTGGAATGGACTTCTTTAACTTTTTTAAGATTCAATATTATTTTTTTAATCTTTCATTTTCTTTCCATAATTCTTTTTCAATACTATTCCTTTAATTATTACACTAGCTATTTATGATTTTAATAAGTTAAAATCGAACAAATTAAAAGAAGGTGTGAAAAATGTCTGAAGAAAAAAAGTTTAAACATCTAAAATTAGAGAAAATAGAAGATGGGAATTATCTTGTTATTTCAATAAATCGACCGAATAAATTGAATGCTCTTCAAACTCAAACACTTAGAGAGATTGCTGAAGCGTTAGAAAGTGTAGAATTAGACCAAAACGTTCGGTGTGTTGTGTTACGAGGTGTGAAAGAATTTACAAAGAAACCTTCATTCTCTGCGGGTGCGGACCTCGCACCAGGAGGAGGGGGAGGTCCAACTCTTGATTATAATATTGCTCGGCATCGAGGACAAGCGCAACACTACCGACATAAATATTATGATATAATTGAAGCCTTTCCAAAACCATTAATCGCTGCTGTTGATGGGTTCGCTTTAGGTGGAGGATTGGAATTAGTATTAGTTTGTGATATAGTTATCGCTTCGAAAAGGTCACAATTCGGCTTTCCTGAAATTAAACGAGGAATTTTTCCTGGTAATGGTGGAACTCAAAGAATGATCAGACACATAGGTAAGATGAGGGCCAATAGAATGACCTACTTTGGGGAACATCTCACTGCAGAAAAAATGGATGAATGGGGATTCATCAGTTTCTTGGTTGATGATGATAAGTTTGAAGATTTTGTCAATGAAAAAGCATCTTGGATAGGAAATGCCGCAACCAATTCTCTCTACATCATAAAAAAGTGCACACAATATGGAACCCAAGTACCATTGAATGTAGGTTTACAATTTGAGTATTGGGGTTATGCTTTAAATACTATCTCAAAAGATGCTCTTGAAGGAGTACGAGCATTCAATGAAAAAAGACAACCTAAATTTGAAGGTAAATAAGTATTAAATTTTATTTTATAATTTTTTTTTTAATAATATAATATGCCTTCATGTATAATAAAGCGTGAAACTATAATTTCACGATCAAAATCTCAGATTAGTATTAATCTCTTATCTATGATAGTAACAACTTAAAATATAGTTTTCGATGAGTTTTTGATTGAAATCGTTAAAAATAAATTTCTTCAAACTCTTCTCCAATAAAGAAGATTAATTTAGAAACACACTAAAGAACTTGAAAGCTATTGAGATTCAAAGTGAATCATCTTCACAAAATTCTGCAAGAAATAAATATTCCCTCGTTATTTCAATATTTTTTGCGAGTTTAGCAGGCTATTCTTACTTTGCTTTCTTACCGTATTTTTTTAGCTCAAAAGGATACTCTGCGGGTGAGATCGTCTTCATGATGACCTGGATGGGTGTGGGTATGGCTATATTTTCTTGGTTCTTCGGTAGGATTAGCGATAGAACAGGTCACCGAAGATTATTTTTCATCTTGGGACTTTTTTTTCAGGCAATCTTGATTTCCTTCTTTTACTTTTATACACATATTATTTACTATTGTGTCCTAAATTTTTTTAGAGGATTTTTATTAGGTATGAGAATGCCTGCATCTAGTGCTTTATTTGCAGAGATTGTGGAAAGAAAGAATCTAACAAGTGAAATGAATGTTGTTAATGAAATCCCAGAAGTTAGTGGGATTCAATTATCTCTATTAAGTACAACAAAGAGTACGGGTTGGACTGTGGGAGTACTATCTTCAAGTTCGATAATTAGTATATTTGGAGTGGATTCTTTAATTCCTTTCCTTGTAATTATAACAGCAGTATCATTAATTTGTGCTCTCCCTATACAGGATGTAAAGAAAGAAGGAGTAGTTAACAAATACGAGATTGATAGCACTAATGAGAAAGTGCTTATAGATGATAATATAGAGAAACCAAATGAATTTCTTAAAAACAGAGTAAAAATTAAATCTCTACTCTTTGTAAGTGTGTTTTTCCGCCAATTTAGCTTAATCGCATTTCTCCAAATATTAAGTATACTGCTAGAAAATGAAGCAGGAATACCTATAGCGGTTATTGGTGTTATTATCGCTCTCAATCCTCTCTTTCAAGTGTTTGCGATGATTGTTAACGGTAGGCTTATTGATAACCCTAGAATTTCTGAACGAATGTTGCTTGGATTAGGATTTGTCTTGTCAACTTTAACATTGTTTTGTTATACTGGAGGTTTTGCCACTGATTCTATTGCTTTATTTGTAATTGGGCAAGTTTGTCTAGGATTCTCGTGGGGCTGTGTGTACACAGGAGGATTCAAGTATATAGTGAATAGAGCACCACAGGATAGGGCTTTTTATATGGGTATATGGATAACTAACCTTCAAATAGCTAAAATTATATCTTACCAGGTGTTTGCATTTTTTTGGATTTTTTTCTCACCAGTTATGGTTTTACCGTATGCCGCATTTATCCCGCTTATCGGATTGGTAATTGTGTTTTGGCTTTAGAATTCTCTCCTTAAATCTTAATATTTCTATTTCTGGTTAGTTTTATACAT
>LAZR01001832.1_pt1 | contig 12959 bp, 12 predicted proteins | sample 329461 | NCBI WGS metagenome assembly LAZR01 (sample SAMN03002196, study PRJNA259156) | marine sediment metagenome | biome: sea floor; feature: Hydrothermal impacted sediments; material: marine sediment; isolation source: Loki non-amplified sample from Loki's castle hydrothermal vent sediment ...
GATTCTCCTAACTTTTTAATATAGTCTTCTTGTTCTTTTGAAATTTTTTCTCCAATTTTAACTGGGGAGGTTATTGTTGGTCTGGTGTTTTTTTTTTTTTTTTTTTTTGTTTTTTATATATGGATTTAACATTGAGTTAATAACTAGCTTACTCTCTGATAAAGGAGCAACTATTTTCAAAATACAATGAATTTCAAATTGTTCTATTAAATTGAATAAAGCTTTAAAGATTTAATTCAATGTTTTGAGAAATCTATTGTTGGATTAATTTAACTTTAATATCTGAAAGATTTTTATTAAGTCCCAATATAAATATTTTTTTGAATCCCTTGCTAGGTGTCATTAATTCTTTGGGAGGATTTTTTATCACTTTATTATAATTATATTCTTTTATATTATCCTTATATAGCGATAAGATAATTAATACCTTAAATTCGGGTAAAGAAAATAAAATTGTTTTTGGCTCCTTTTTAAGTCTATAACCTTTTCGCAAAAATCTAACCAAATAGTTATTAACTCGTTGAATTTCTTCAGGTTGTAAGCTTAATAAATATAATGTTAAATCTATTAAATTTTTCTTATCGAAATTTGTAAGAGAGTTCATGAAGTAAAAAAACTTTTTATATCTATAATAAGCCGGATTAAATTTTTCCAAAGGATTAATATCTCTTAAATGATCTATAAAAATAAATTCCCTAATATCCCAACCAATATCAGAAAATGCAATTAATTCATGATAATATTCAATTGATAAAAGATCTTTAAAATAAACTCCTAGTAGATCAATTTCTTCATAAAAAAGAATTATGTTACCTGAATTGATAATAAAATGATTTCTTAAAAATAAATAATGTAGAAAAAGGATAGGATGTGCTAACATAGAAGATAATAGAATTAAACTTTTAATTGAAATTGTTACTAAATCTTCAATATTATAATTTAGCTTTAATTCTGGGAAATAATATTTTTGCCCTAAAACTACAGGAATATCTTCAAATGTTACAGAAATATAAAGAATCTTAGAAATATCTTTGATTTTAATTTCTCCAACTTTTTTCTTATTCTTTTTGTTAGAATCAAATAATTCAATTATAGGTTTATTCTCAACATATTTTTTGCGATGGAATAATTGGTCCATAGCTCCTTTTAGGATACTTTTTACATCTGTTTTGTAACTTTCAAGACCACCTCTTTTACTAGATTCTCTCATTTCTGATTTTTTACACTCGATAATGAAAAGGTAATCTCTATATTGTATAAGCCCATCAGTTTCATGAATACCATCTATAAATATGCCTTTATAATACTTACTTTCAAATAAGGACTCAAATAATTCTTGTGTTTTTTCTTCTAAAAAATTAGAATATTTTTGATTAAATTTTGTCCAAAATTTAGGATATTCTTTCTTTATAATATTTTTTAGACGATTAAACAATTTTTTGTAAATATTGGTAAAAGCAGGAAAAAAAATTAGATTTGTTTTGTTATTGAATATAAATAACTTTTCTGAAAAAATAGTATTTTCATACAGAGTTGAAATATCTTCACTTTCGACTCCAAATTGGCATCCAAAATGTTTTATTATTTTTTTAATTGTTAATTCGTTAATTTCTTTGTTTTTTTCAGAAATCTTTTTCTTTGATTCCAATATAATCTCATTAACATTTAAGAGATATGGTCGTTCTTTTATAAGCCCTTTTTCTCTAGTAATATTCTGAGATTTGCTAAAAACTAAATAAATACACGTATCTAAGAATGATATAATTTGAGACAATGGTAATTCTAGGAATGTTTGAATTTGCTGCAAATATGGATTAAATATATTTTTTATAAAGATTTTTTCTATACCTGGGAATTCTTTAATATATATCTGCGATGTTTGAAGCCTAAGGACGTTTTGCATTAAAACATCTTTATCTCCATCTTTTTTTATGTGTTTTGATATATTTTTCAGTAAATAAATGAAACAATATGTTAGATTTTTTAAAATATCTATATAAATTTTCTCAGAAAATTCGACGGGCCGAGAAGGCTCCTCAAATTTCAATCTCAGATTTATAAAATATAAAATTTGCCTCGTATCACCCCTAAGGTGATATAAAAAATTAGAGATACATTGACAAAAATCGATTAAAGATAACTTAGATATAATTTGTTCAAGATTTTCTCTTGTTTTGATATAATCATCTTCATTTACATCGGAGATATACGTGTGGATTACACTTGAAAATTTATCAGGAATTTTGGGATATTTGTTCTCAATTTTATTATCAAAAACCATAAATTCTGGTTGATTCCTCTCTTCATTCATAATTATTATTATAATTATAGAGCTTTTATTTTTAATTTTCAAAAGTTTCATTAAGGGATTAACCCCATTCAAGAAGAAGTTGTGCGAATAGAATTAAGGTGTTATAAAAAGCTCATCTCGTAAAAATCTTTCTTTTTTTTTAAATAGTTCATTACAGTTTGAAGCTTTTCATCAATATATTTTTCAATACATTGAATTATTTCTTGTTTGATTTCTTCTATTTGGTTTTTGTAAAATTTAATATCTTTATTTTCTCCCATGACTTCATGCTTGGCAAGCAAAGTACAATATTCAACTGTCGATATTAGGAGAAATGAAGAATAATGACAATCTCCTCCGATTTGATAATAGATACATAAAGATCAGTGATATAGCCAGTCAGTACTATTGTGAAAAAAAAGTCGAGTTAAAATACGTTCATGGAGATATTGATACCGAAGAGAAACTCCTTGGGAGAGAAAAACATGGTGAAATAGCTCAAGAGCTTGTAGAAGTAAAAATGCAACAAGCATGGGAGCAAATATTTACCACCAACCACTTTTCACTTTCCGAATCTCTCTTTTTTGCAAAGTACAAGGATAATTATTTAGTGTTTAAACCAGACAGAGTGCTCTTCGTAGCCGGGCTTCCAAAAATACTCATCGAGTTCAAGTTTAGTAGATATTCACGGCCATTTATTTCTCATCATGTACAGTTACAGACCGAGGGGTATTTACTTAGTAAACTTGGCTTCGATGTAAGTACCCTTTATTATCTTGTCATAATAGCTCCCATAAACGCTGACCGAGACTCCAAGTATTTAAGCGACATTCCTAAGAGGATTTATGAGAAAATAAGGCCGTATACCAAGGAAAAGCATTATATTTTTCGGGATGTCAATGCCTATCTCTACAAATTTAATAAAGAAACAGCAAAAAAGAACTTCAAATGGGCACTTGAATACTGGAATAAGGAAAGGGATGCCCAGTTAACAGATAATAAAAATAAATGTAGAAGCTGCGAATATAACCAATCGTGTAATAAAAACTGAGATATTCAAGGTTAGAATGAACCAACAGAAGAAATTAGGGAAAGTTAAAGGAAAAGTTATAGCAATCACTGATAAAGCAGTTTTAATACAGTTAACAACAGGTCAAGAAACGTGGTTTCCGATCTCTCGCATTCATTCAAAAAATAACTATAATCTTAAAGATTCGGAGCAAGAATTTCTAGTTGAAGACTGGATATTAGAAAAAAATAAGATTCCTCTTGATTTCCTCATAGATAGCCTAATCCAAAATATTAAAATATATCATGGTGACAATCTTGTTTCTATTTACGGTATCGGAAGTTATTTTAACGATAATCTCCCGGATTCTTGGCAAAAGAACGATTTAGATATTATTGTAATTGTAAAATCAATAGAAGATATTGATAAGGATGGATGGAATAATAGGTTTAAATCTCGAATTATTGAGGGATATCAAGTGTATATCGGTTATAACACTATAGAGATGTACCAAAACAAGGAAGCATTCAGTAAGTATTCAGGCGCGAATTATAAATGGGCTTTAATGGATGTTTCTAATCTTGAAAACTCCACACTTCTCTATGGGGAGGATATCCAAGACAAATTACCTGACCCCAATAACATAAAATTCGATTATGATGATATCTTAGCACGAGGTCTATATCATCTGGAAAAGAGTTTAAAAGAAAAAGATGAGAAAACGGCGAAGAGTGCATTTTCAAAAGCGGTATTCAAAATTTCGTTTTACCTCTGTATCTTTATCGACAAGGATTTTCCTTTCACTTCAGTTCTTTATATTAAAAAAAAACTTGAATTTGTAACTCCAGTTGTTAAGCACATTGAGAAGATTCTTGATTTTTTAAGATCAGCAATGGACCTTCGAGTTAAAGAAACAATTAGCCGAAATTTTTCTCAATTGCGTGAAAACTTTATTAAATTTATTTTCTCACTCTTGGAGCACGGAGGATTGCATAAGAAATTCAGCGTTCCGAAACTTAATATGTATTTAGCAAAATACTTTGGGGGATTTCCTCTCTTGAAACGATTTCTTAAGGAATTACATTAGTTTTAATTAATGAAGAGATACTAAATATTATGGATACTAAACAGAGATTAAAGGAGTGAAAGTTGTTAAAGACCAAAGAAGACTATGACTTCTTTTATCGGATTACTAAGATGCTGTCTTCTCAAAAAATTGAGGAATTTTGGGCAGAATTCCTAAAAGATCTCCAAATTCTTACAGATATTATTAAAAACGGGAAAGAGCAGGATGCGAAGATTTATGTTGAGTCCTTAGATGGTAAAGAACGTAAAATTATTGCTGCTGATACTTATTACACAATATTCAAAGTATATAAATAATTACAAGAATCTAACTTTTCTTCTTAGAATATATATAGCTATTTAATTAGTTTTAATTTCAGAAGATATTATTTATTAAAAGTTTAAATTTTTATTAAGTTTTAATTATGTGGTGAAGACAATTTCATTATTTATAGAACAAGATTTTAATTCTTATGATCTTCATGATTTTAGTAAATTTATAGATCTTATTAATAAATGTGCTAATGATCCTGAATTATTTCGACTGTTACCATATTTATTGAGGAATTTATTTGAAAATCTTTTATATTACCTTTTCCGTGATGGATTAGATGCCAAGCATACAATTTTATTTTATAATACTCATCTTAACAGAAGTAGGGACTTTTCGGAATTAATCTCATTATTAAATATTCTGCGGGATGATCCAGATTTTAAAAAATATCACAAAGATATAATTACAATTCGAACAATTGAATATCTAAAGAATATCCAAAAGGATGGAAATATTGATGTCCACAGTATAATTACTCAACTTCCAGCCGATTATGCATCTGGTAAAAAGGAAGACATCAATACTTTATTAAGGGGATTACTTCCGTTGTATCAAGTCATAAAAGGCAAATCAGTATTAATAGTTAATAGTATAACTCACTCTAACATTGCAAAGAAACTGAATCTTCTAACTGATCTTAACATTGGTAATGCTAGGAGTATTATAGAAGACATAAAAAGCATGAATAAGGAAGAGATTGGTGATTTGATTGTAGATCTAAAATCTGATAAAATAAATGAAGTAATTGAGAAAATTCTAGTGGAAATAATCTTAATTGAAAATTTTGAAGAATTTAAAGCTAAAACTATCATTTCCGATTTTGTTATATATTCGATTAAAATTAGAAAAATGGTAACAGAAAAAATTGCAATTTTTGCTAAAATGATTGAAACCGTAATTTCTCAGAATAACCATTATATAGTCGAAAGATTACAAGAGGAGATACCCAAACTTTTAGATATGGTTTTATTGAAGAAACATTGTCTTGATCATAACTTACTACCTGAATTTATCAAATTACTATGTGAAAGCAACAGTTTTCAAATAGCTGGAATTAATGCGGCAATTGTATCCAAATTATACATTGGACTGACGAAATCCGATATGGATAAAATAATTGGATGTGCTTTGCGCAACAAACAAATTTATGATTCAAGTAAAGCACAAGGATTGTTGGGGCGTTTGTTTATTCTTCGTCAAGACATTTTTGATTTTAATTATAATAGTAAGTTAAAGAATTTAGGTATGGGTATCCCAGATTGGATGATATTATGACTTTAAATTTTCTCAATTTTTCTTTTCAAAAAAATTAAATTAAATATTTTGCTAATAGAGAGGACTACAAAACCGCTTCAGAATTCGTGTGAAGAAATTTACTGAACTGTATCAGAAGACAAGAAAATCCCTAACTATTCCATTCCACGCATATCAATTTAATTTGAGAAATCAGAAGCTAAATACCTTAATTTTCATTAAAAAAAGAGAAAATAAGAGAAAGAGATAATAAATCAAAATGATGAGTAAGGGGTGCTCTCTTTCTTCTTACTTTCTCTTAGGAGTAGGCTTAACGAGATAAAATGAGATTAGTAATTATACTTAGAATTTTTTTGTTTTATTTTTCGGATATCTTTCCAAATATTGTCGATATAATACACATGATCATCCCCAACCAGTTTTCTTACAGAATTTGAAAGGGAACTCTTCCAGCTCCATATATTTACGATCTTACCTGATCTTAAGAGCATTTTTATTAATATGCGAAAGTGTTAATCCTTTGCATAGATTTCCCCAAAACAGTTCAGCCCTTTATTGCATTTCACATATCAGAATTAATAACTCTTCAAGAAATTTCTCTATTTTTTAAAAAATTAGTAGAATCATTTCAGTACAAATATCATATTTCAAAAAAAACGTGTCTAGCAATCGTTCGGGCGGTAAGAGATAAAGACGGAGTTATTATAAAGAAAAATATAAAATTCCTTGAAAAAATAAAAAGAGTGACAACTGATAAACCAATAATATATTGGTTATCAGAGGTTATAAACTGCTTATTGAAAAAGATTGGTGAATAATAATGAAAGGGTTTGAAGAAAAAAAAATACTTAAAGCTTATAAAGCAAAAGATAATGAAGAAATAATCAAGTACCTTAATAAGTTTCCTAATAAATCTTATAGAACTAATCCCTATATTAGACATTTAGAAACTCTAATTGATAATGGAAAACCAACTGGAAAATATCATATAATCCAATTAAAGTATCTTAAAACAATTTTTTTACTAGGGACTATTGTATTTACCTCAGGTAAAAGAATACTATTCTTTCCTGGATTTCAAAAGTTAGTAATCCCTCATCCTAAGACTAAAAATATACATGAGATCCATCATATTACATGTGAGAAATCTATGAAAGAAGGACATTTAAAATTTCGTAATAAAAAAACCCAATTCCCCGATTTTTTAACTAGGGAAATAAATAATGTTTATTTCTGGTTTGGATTAACAATAGATAAACCTGAGGTGTTATTCAAAACTCCAAAATATAGAGAATTGATAAAGTTTCCAATTAAAATGAAAAAGGATATTGAAAGAAGACTTTCCTTAATTGAAGAATTTTATAAAGGAAGTTTAAGTTTTGATATAGGAGATAAAGAAATTAAACAAAACCAATTTTTAAATTTTGAGTTTTTTTTAACCCCTAATCAGAATTATAATACATCCGATTTCCCTTTAGGAAGTTCTAATGCGGATTTTCATGACGGTGAAACATATCCTTCAATGTTTATTAATGTTAAAGATGATCTCAAGGATATTTCAACAATTATTCGATTCTCAATCTTGCCAAAGAATAAAAATAATCTATTAAATGTCAGAAAGTCTGCTTTATTTTTTCATTATGTCAAGCCATTCAAAAAATCGAATTCAAATTGGTAGTAATTGCACATTTAATCTAATCAATGTTTAAAATTAAACAGAAAATATGTAATTAGAATTTCATTTTTCTCTTAAATATCAAGGAATAGGTACTCAAATACAATTTTCAAGATATTGAGGGTGTTTTAATAAATGCTTGCAATAAAAAACCGATAATCCAAGGGTTATTTTTGTATTAAACTTTAAAACATTTTTTTAAAGAGAATGGGATAATTGAACCATTTTTTATTTCTTTTCATATATCTGCGATTACGAGAACACCATAACTACTTGAAAGTCTTTATTTATTATGACCACCCTCTATAAATACAATTATTACATATAATTATAAATTTATAACTTGTTAATCCCCCTATTAACAAAAATCAAATGCTCAATATAATTATTTTATACAATTTAAATAAAAATTTAAATTAAATTTCTTAATAACATAATTTACAATAATCCATTCATAATTTGATAAGTTGTTGAATTAATTTGACCACTCCAGTAAGAGAAGATCCATGGGAAAACATAATTTTTAATGAAGGGGCTTTCAAAAATCAATCTGATGGCAATATAATTTTAATATTTTTAAATATCGAATTCCAAAATGATTTTGGGGATATTATTATTATTCCAAATTTAGTTTATGAAAAAATTTTTCTTCAATTAAGTGAGAAAATACAAAAGGATATATTCACAAATCAAGATTTTCATAGATTGCAATTATCTTGTGAGAATTTAACAACAAATATAATTTTCTTATTTCGAAAAATTGGAACTAAATTAAATAATCAAAGAGATGGTAAATTTGATAAAATTATAAATACAATTGATTTAGTTTTCTCTTCTTTTGGTTTGGAGTTTTATCGAAGTGGGGGTTTTTATTACTTATATGCAGAAACATTATATACTCTATATTTATCGTGTTTACGAGAAATTGAAAAGATAACAGGCATCCGTGTTCATAAAGGTGTACCTCATCAGATGTTATCTTTAATTTATTACAAATCAGATAGAGTTATGAGAATGTTTGGCCAAATTGGATCAACTCTTATAGAAGACCGATTAACAGGTATCTCTAACACGCCTGCGGACAATTTTCTTGACATAATTGAAAGAGAACAAATATTATTCCTTGAAGATCAATATAACAAAATAATCAGTAGTAATTTTATAAATTTGTTGAATAAGAACAAACCAGTCCCGACTTTGGATGTATTAATTGAATATTTAAAAAATAATATGAATGATTTTCCTAATTATGCTTTAACGTTTTTGACTACTAAATACAATTTTATGAGAAAGTACTTATATGAAGAACTAAGCTATGTAGATGTATTTTCAAGTATTTTAAGGTTAGAATTACTAAACTTCTTTACTGCCTTTATAGAAACGCTCTTGAGAAAAGTTCTCCAACAACCACCAACTCAATTATTATTTGGTTTAATGGATATATTTACAGATAATGCATTTATATTTCCATTAAAATTATCAAATAATAGAGAGAAAATAACCTCTTATAATTCATTTATGATAGCGCATAGTAAAGGGGATTCAGATTTTTATCAGGAGTTTAGTAATTATATATTAAATATGATTATAGCAGAACCAACTGATTCAAACTTCATTGATATATCTACTAATGAAAAACTTAAAATCTTTCAATCGAGTATGATTATAATACAAACACGCAATAGCTTACATCATGAACTAAATATAATCTTAGGTCAAAGATCAGTGAGGACTGGGATTCCCGTTACAATACCTTACTTGAGTGATATTGCAAAATATAAAAGAATTTTTGAATTACATCAATTTTTTACTTGCCTCATATTACTTTATGCTTATGAGAATAATTAAAATTTGCTTGGCGCATTTGACAATCTCTAAAGTTGATAGAAATTTCGATAGAGTAATTGGCTCTGAAAAATTTATCGAATGTGATACCCTATTATTATCTGTTGGCTTAATTCCAGAAAACGAATTATCACGAGAAGCAGGAGCTAAGACTTATAATTTGCAGTCTTGATGTTGCTGGTAACCATATTCTTAAAAACAAATCTCTCTCCTCATCGGTATCAGCCTGCTTCATCCCACTTCGATACTTTGCATCAAGATCTAAAAAGGTGCTTGATTCATATACTAAATCACCCATAGAAGACTGAATCCCACAATATTTACAGATGTATTCTTCTGGATCTCTGAATTCTGGCTCATTTAATTTAGTTTTAGCTATAAAACCTTTGCTACAGGTTGCACAAGAATATATTCGAGTATAGTCACTCCTATTAAAAAAATTTTCAACCATTGTACTCAAAAATATTTTTTTCCAGGTTAATAATATTACAATCAATACACCCTATTTATTTACCTTAAATGACATAAAAAGTCCTTGCTTGTTTTTTTATTTTTATATTGATATTCGTAGGACGGAAATTATGCTGGTCCATATATTGTTCTAGCTACTCCAATTAAAATAATACCACCTTCCGAATTAATCGTCCCACAAATATCTTTTGAGACTTCGGCTTTCAATAGGCTATCCTTCCGATTAGTCTTTATATTGTACCTAAAAGTTTCTTTAAACTCAACCGTTTTAGATTGGAGTTTTTTTAATTAACTATTCCTTTTTAATATCTTTTCGATTTCATGTGATTTCATAATACGTTTTTTACCATTCTCACGGAGAAAGGCACATGGATTTCCATTTTCGGGTTCAAACCAGCTTAAATTAGCATAATTAGAGCTAACCTTAATTCGAATTAAGGTTTTTCCTTCAAAAGAGTCTGAATCAATTCGATAAGATCTTCTAAGATATTTAATACATTTATCTGTGATCTCCCTTTTTACGAGATCTATATTTTTATGTTGATCTCTAAAATAACCTTCTAAACCAACTATTTTTTCTAAACCTTTTTTTCTCTCATCAACTCCGATAAAGAGATATCCACCTTCTGAGTTCTCAAAGGCATTAATTTCACTGTATATATCATTTCCCGAGCCATCTTTCTTTTTAGATTCAGTTGGGATACATTTTAGTTCAATATTATAATCTTCATTCCCCCTTTTTTCAGCTGCTAAAATAGTTTGAATCCAAGATTCCGCATGAGCTATATATGGCTTAATCTCATCAAAAATAGAATCCGATTGAAATTTTTCTATAATTTCATATAATTCCTCTATTATAAATTGATATGTATAAGGAAGTGCATTTCGTTGGGCATTATAGGGATTAGCAAATTGATTAGTATCTAAATGACCTATAAAATGAAAGGTCCCAAAGTGTGATATTGTTAAAAGTACAGAAAAATAGGATTGAACCCGTGGGAAGTATTTGTTAAAATCTTCAGTACACTTTTGATTTTCTTTTAAAACAACTGTATTACTCGAGTCTGCAGGAAGTTTGTTGAAAGTAATTGTATATTTAATATCCTCTCGGTTATTCAAGGGATTAACCAATTTTTCTGTATAAATAGTAATTATTATCGGAAATTCATTGTATAAATAAAATGCATTTTTTAATCTAGGAAAATTGTTGTCAATAATAAACTGATAATAATTTAGAAAATCTTCAAATAATTTCCTAATGAATTTAATTTTCTGATTATATGAATAGAAATCTAATCGATAAAATCCTTTTTTTTTTTTCTTTTGTTGAGATTGTAATTGTTCAATTGTAATATCTCTTTGAGGAAGTTTTAAAGCATAAGCATGAATTGGGTTTCTAAACTTTAAATTACTAATATAAAAATTAATATCTTCCATTAAAAATTCTATAGCGGTATTTTCTATTGGTCTGGATCTTTTAGAGTTTTGTGAAGTGAATCCAATTAATTGCCTGCTACCACCTTCACCTATATTATAAATATCTACTTTAAATTTTCTTGAAGGAGAATAAATATATTCTGGAGTTGAATCACTAAATTTAACTACAAACTCCTTCATTGTAGGAAAAAATAAAGTTTTAATAGATTCATAAATATCAAGTTCTTTCTTAGCTAGATAGATTTTCCTTATGAACTCAGGATTTTTCTTGATATTAATTGTAATTGAAAGCTCACTATTGATAAATAAAGTTGCATGAGGAATAATTGGTAAAATTGCTTTTTCAAAATATGCACATAATTCTTCATAAGAAGGCATGTTTGAAAACTCAAGATCACTAGTAAATCTATCAATTACGACTGAGGAAGAAAACTGATATTTATTATTTCTAAATATATAACTCCCATCTTCATTCTTCTTTAAAAAGTCAATTATTCCTTGAAAAAGATTTTTTACTATTTCTTCTGTAGATTCTGACATCGTCTTAATTTATATCCTCAATTTTGATTAGATAAAAATAAAATAAAAACTAACCTATTCGTTGGTCATAAATCTGTATTTTTTTCTAATGTGAGTAATACAAATTATTACAGTTATACTTAAACAAGCTATAAAACTGAAAAATGGCATTGATATTATTTGTGAGGGATCCTTTAACACTATCACCGATGTAATCGGTTAAGAACATCCCGGTACTCTGTCCAAAAAAACTCCTATTATGTTTATCTGTCATATAAACACATAAAATAATTAATTAGGTTTAATCACAAAAAATGCTTAAGTTATTTAAAGAAAAAGAGAGAAAAAGATTTGTAACACCCGATAAAAATTCAATTTTAAAGGTCAGTAAGTATAAATAGAATTTGTCAATTATCTTAGTTAATCCAATAATTTTAGTGTAAAGCCTAATGAGAAATAGACAAAAAATAAAAATAGCTATAACGGTGTTAGTGATAATTTCCACATTTTTTACCGCTAAAAACTTTATGTTAATCAATCATCAAGGTGAAACTGAGAGAACTATAGAAAATTTAAATCCACCAAAAATATCTGGTTATTGGGTAACCAATTTTATTCATATTGATGGTAATTGGTCTCAGGCTGTTGGAAATTATTCTTGGGTTAACGGTGATGGCTCGTGGAGTAATCCTTACATTATCGAAAATGTAACTATTGATGCAAGTACCTCACCTACGAGAAGTGGAATTATTATTAATAATTCTAAGAATGATTATTTTATCATTAGAAATGTTACGGTTTTTAATGCGGGTAACGTATCATTTGATGCGGGTATCAAACTGGATTTTATTACATCAAGATCCTTTTGAATAAGATTAAGTTCGTTTTGTTTTAATTCGCTCTCCTTTTCCATACTACTAATTTTACTCATTTGGGCCCGTAGTTCGTTTTCTTTCTCAGGAATCTCATCTTCGATCCCTTCAAATTGATTAATTCGAATTTCAGTCTCTTTAATATCATCTCTTAAAAAATCACGAATAATCTTGATATTTCTTAAAGC
>LAZR01001833.1_pt1 | contig 12955 bp, 10 predicted proteins | sample 329461 | NCBI WGS metagenome assembly LAZR01 (sample SAMN03002196, study PRJNA259156) | marine sediment metagenome | biome: sea floor; feature: Hydrothermal impacted sediments; material: marine sediment; isolation source: Loki non-amplified sample from Loki's castle hydrothermal vent sediment ...
TCGTCCGCGTTGCCGCAAGAGATGAAGAGGCTTATGGAGAAAAATAATACTATTAGTTTGAAACAAGATTTCATGAGTTATGTTTTAGTGCGTTTAGTTATAGAATACGTGTTAGTTTCAACCAACACAACGATCTTTTCTAACATATCGTATGCGTGAATACACAATTATTGTTAAAGATTGTTAAGGTGAGTGTCATTCATTTTCGTAGTTTTCCCCTTCATTTCATCAAGGTGTCGATTTTATGATTCGTATAACCGTCTTTCTTATAGTAGTCTTCAATTTTCAAAACTGCTTTTCACAGAAAATAAACGACGCGTTCCGTCTGAATATTCGGAAAGTTTCGGCACCTATTATTGTCGATGGCATTGGTGACGATACCGCTTGGCAGGATACCGATGTGGCTACCGATTTTTTTATGGTTTTGCCAATGGATGATGGTAAAGCCAATGAGCGCACAGAAATTAGGATGGCCTATGATGACAAAAACCTGTATTTATTGGCTACGTTTTATCATTCTTTGAAGGGGGATTATTACGTAGAATCGCTACGTCGGGATTTTAGTTTTGGCAAAAATGATAATTTTTTGCTATTTATGGACCCCTTTAACAATCAGACCACGGGATTCTCTTTTGGCGCCAATGCCTACGGTGCCCAATGGGACGGCACCATGTACAACGGCAGCAGTGTAGATTCAAATTGGGATAGCAAGTGGATTTCCGAAACAACCCGTGACGATGATAAATGGGTTTTCGAGATGGCCCTGCCTTTCAAGTCAATTCGTTATGAGGATGGGGTTTCGGAATGGGGTATCAATTTCAGCCGTTTGGATTTGAAGTCAACCGAAAAATCAAGTTGGACCCCTATACCTAGGCAATTGCCCACTGCATCCTTAGCGCATACCGGGACCTTGGTATGGGATTCACCTCCTCCATCACCAGGATTGAACTTTTCACTCATTCCCTATGTATTGGGAAGCGTGGCCAAAGATCTTGAAAATGATGGCGATTCGGATTATAAGGTAAAAGTAGGTGGCGATGTAAAGTTTAGCCTTACTTCTTCGCTCAATTTAGACCTGACCGTTAACCCCGATTTCTCTCAGGTCGAAGTAGATCGACAGATCACCAATCTGGATCGATTCGAACTATTTTTCCCTGAAAGACGACAGTTCTTTTTAGAGAACAGCGATCTCTTTGCCAGTTTCGGATACGAAACCATCCGTCCCTTTTTTTCTCGGCGCATCGGTTTAGGAGTGCCAATTCAGGCTGGGGCAAGGATCAGTGGAAATCTTAGTAAGACATGGCGTATTGGCTTGATGGATATACAGACCTCAAGTATCGATGAAACTGGTTTGCCCGGTCAGAATTTCGGCGTACTATCCCTGCAAAAAAAGGTTTTTAGTAGATCTAATATCGGCCTGTTGTTCGTGAACAAACAATCCATTAACTATCCCAGCGAAAACGACTCCCTCTTAGAAGTTTATCCTAAATTCAACCGTAATTTAGGACTGGAATACAATTTGGCTTCCTCGGACAACCTGTGGAACGGCAAGGCCTTTTTCTTAAAATCTTTTTCTCCCGATAAGTCGGGAAGCGGTATTACCCAGGCAGCCCATATGGAATATAAAAGTCGAAAATGGAGCTGGCGGGTGCAGGAAGAATGGGTAAGTGACGATTATTCGGCCGAAGTCGGCTATGTGCCACGAATCGGTTACGTTAGCTTTAAAGGCTATGTTGGCAATTTGTTCTTTCCAAAAGACGGCATGGTACTAAGCCATGGACCACGATTGAATGCAAACTACTATTTCAACGAAAGTTTCGGTCGGACGGATAATACTAGCTTCTTACAATACTTGGTGAACTTTCGAAATCGAAGTGACCTTATGGTATTTGTTTCCGATGATTATGTAAAATTATTGTCGCCCTTTGACCCGACCCGATTGGGTATTGCACAACTTGAAGTCGGAACCGAACATCAGTGGAACGCTATAGGCTGGGAGTATATAGCAAAGCCTCAAAGTCTTTTTACGTATACCTTCGCCGGACGCCTGGGAGGTTATTATCTCAATGGCAACCGCACAAGCCTAACGGCTGAATTGGGCTACCGATTTCAGCCGTATGTTAGTTTGAGCGCTAACATAAACTATAATGATATTCGATTACCGGCTCCTTGGAATACGAACAAATTTTGGTTGATAGGTTCCGATATTGACATAACCTTCACCAATAAACTGTTTTTTGCGAATTTGTTGCAATACAACGAGCAGACCAAGAACTTCAACTTGAATTCAAGATTTCAGTGGCGGTATAGTCCCGCGTCGGATCTTTTTTTGGTCTACACCAACAACTACTTTATCGAACCTTTCGAAGGTCGGAATTGGGGACTGACCCTTAAATTTACGTATTGGTTCAATCGGTAGAATTCTAAAAGATACCACTGTTGGTGAAATTCAAAACCTATATCATCACTACATATGGAAACTTTTCTAAATTTGCTTAACCTGAAGTCTGTAAGATTGTTAAAATATAATGGGTATGTAAATTTATTCATATCTTCAAAGCAAATCTTGGGGTAGTCTAGCCCATTAATCCAACAAAATTATATAAGATGCCAAAATATAATCTGACCATAAATGGAAAATCCCGCTCTGTTGAAGCCAGCGAAGACACTCCTTTGTTATGGATATTAAGAGATAATCTCGATATGGTCGGCACGAAATTCGGCTGCGGTATTGCCCAATGCGGGGCCTGCACCGTGCATGTCGACGGTAACGCCGCACGAAGTTGCTCCTTGCCCGTCGCTTCGGCCGTAGACAGGGAGATTACCACCATAGAAGGCCTTTCCGAAGATGGCTCCCACCCGGTACAAAAGGCTTGGAAAGAAGTCGACGTACCCCAATGCGGCTATTGCCAATCCGGTCAAATCATGACTGCTTCCGCATTTTTAGCGCAGAACAAGAGCCCGACCGAAGCAGAGATTAAAGATGCTATGCACGGGAATATCTGTCGATGTGCGGCATATAACCGTATCCATAAAGCGGTTGGAATTGCTGCTGGGAATATGGAGGCGTAGAAAATAAAATGTAAACGAAATTATAGATATTATGTCAACAACACCATCCTCCCTAACTTTTAGTAGAAGAAATTTTCTCCGAACATCATCGCTAGCGGGAGGCGGATTACTGATCGGCTTTAATCTCTTAACGGCCTGTAAATCCGATGTCAAACCCCCGGTTGATTTAGCGGATTTAAATTATAATGATTTTAATGCCTTTATTAAAATTGCGAAAAACGGGGCGGTTACCATCTTTTCTCCCAACCCAGAAATCGGTCAAGGTGTCAAAACGGCCATGCCTATGATTATCGCTGAAGAATTGGGCGTAGCTTGGGATAAGGTTTTAGTACAGCAAGGCATTCTCGATACGGAAAATTACACTAGACAAATTGCCGGGGGAAGCCAGTCCATACGTTTTAGTTATGAACCTTTACGTCAGACCGGAGCAACCGCACGCCAAATGTTGGTCAATGCCGCTGCGGCCCGTTGGGGCGTCGAAGCTTCTGAACTTACGGTAAGTGAAGGCATTATAACCAATGGAGCCGGGGAAACCCTGGGTTTTGGTGATGTGGTTGACGATGCCGCAAAGCTTGAAGTACCAAAAGATGTTAAGCTCAAGGAACCAAAAGATTTCAAAATTATAGGAACTGACCAGGTCAATGTTGATATTGATAAAATTATTACTGGAAAGCCACTATTCGGACTAGACTACAAAGTTGACGGCATGGTTTACGCTGCTGTTCTACGTCCGCCGGCTTTTGGCCAAGAACTTGAATCATACGATGCGAGCGAGGCAAAGGCACTGCCTGGTGTTATCGATGTCATTACCATTGGAAAAAAGATGAATGCTCTTTTAGGTGGTGAAGAAACAAATTGGACGGTTCAGATGAACGCAACCGAAAAAGTGGTGGTTATTGCAAAAACGACTTGGGATGCTTTTAAAGGAAAAAAAGCTATTAAAGCACAATGGAAGGAGACTTCGGCTCTAGAAAGTACAGAATTTCAGGATAAAAAGTTGAATGCGTTATTGGATGGTACGGAATTTACCACCTTAAGGGAAGATGGAGATGTTGAGAAGGCATTCACGCAAGCCGATAAAGTTTTGGAACAAACCTATGAATCTCCGTTCCTACCGCATAACTGTATGGAACCGATGAACTTTTTCGCCAATGTAACCGAAGAAAAAGTGCATTTGGTTGGGCCGATACAAACCCCGGAAGACGCTGCAAATACCGTGGCCGAGTTATTGGGGCGCGATATAAAGGACATCCATTTGGAAATGACGCGTATGGGCGGTGGCTTCGGCCGACGTTTATACGGTGATTTCGTTTATGAGGCTGCGGAAATATCCGATGCCATTAAGAAACCCGTTAAAATGGTCTCCTCCCGAGAAGATGATATGTCTACCGGTGTGTATCGGCCTGCCATCAAATATCGAATCAAAGCGGCAATAAAAGATGGGGAATTGACCGGGTATCAGCTGAAGGAAGCTGCCATTAATGGCAATATGTACGGTCTAATACCCAATTTTTTTCCTGCCGGGGCGGTTGAGAACTATAAGGTAGATGTAGCCAACTACGCCAGTAACGTAACTACTGGAGCATGGCGTGCACCCTACACCAATTTCTTGGCCTATGCCGAACAAAGCTTTTTCGATGAAATCGCTGAAGCTATGGAGGTTGATAAGGTGCAACTGCGTTTAGACCTTCTAGAAAAAGTAAAAGGTAATACCGATGAACGCATCGAATATGATCCCGAACGCTTGCAAGCCGTGTTGAAAATGGCCGTCGATAAATCCGGATGGGGTAAGGCTCCCGAGGGAACATATCAGGGAGTGGTTGCTTATTATTGCCATAATTCGCATGTAGCCGAAGTGGCCGATGTACAGATTGAAAACGGGATGCCCGTAGTGAAAAAAGTGACCTGTGTAGTCGATTGCGGCATCGTTATCAATCCATTAGGCGCGAGGAACCAGATTGTTGGGGGCGTTATCGATGGTGTCGGACATGCCATGTACGGACAATTCGGATTCAAGAACGGTGAGCCTACTTCCAACAACTATGATACCTATCGATTGATACGTATGAAAGAGGCCCCAATAGTAGACGCCTACATGATACAAAATGAACTTGCTCCGACCGGATTGGGAGAACCTGCGCTTCCACCTGCAGGCGGTGCCGTATCAAACGCGCTCAAGGCTGCAACAGGAAAACGGATTTATAAACAACCCTTTATGGAAGACCCTGATTTTTGGAAAGTTCCCAATGAAAAGATTTTGGGATAGCATTCCATGGTGTTTCGACACATAAAATTAAATGGCAATTGATCAGCTAGCTTGATAGGTTTGTTATTGCAGATTCGACATTCAATTGCATTAATTGCCCCAACTTAAATTTAAATCCTGAATTTTGAATCAGGTGCAAATTGAATACCAATGAACCGAGAGAAATAATGATTCACGAACTCAAAAAGATAATGCAAGGCTATAAAGTAGCCGCCAACAAAAAGCTAAAGACCGTCCTCGCGACGGTCGTTGCTTTAGAGGGTTCTTCGTATCGTAGACCAGGAGTGCGGATGCTTATTCGCGAAGATGGTAAGAGTATCGGAGCAGTAAGTGGGGGTTGTGTCGAAAAAGAGATTTTTGTACAAGCCCTTAGCGTATTTTCAGACGGTGTACCGAAAATGATGACATATGACGGTAGATATCGATTGGGCTGTGAAGGAATCTTATACATTTTGATTGAACCATTTCAACCCGAACCATCGTTTTTAAAAGCTTTCGAAGCGGTACTACAAAATCGTGTGGATATACTGGCCACCTCCCACTTTTCAAAACTCGAAGATGTTGATTTGGCGTACGGCACTTTTTTTCGAATGAACGATACAGAGTTTCCAGTACGCCGGGAGTTCGAAAACAATGGTAAAGTTGAGATTTTCGAGCAGGAAATGAAGCCCTGCTTCAAGCTAATCATTGTGGGTGCCGAACATGACGCCGTACAATTATGCCTTTTTGCATCCATTACCGGATGGGAAGTTACGATTGTTGCCGCGGCATCTGAAGAAAAGGAAATATCCGATTTTCCAGGTGCCCATAATTTTATGGCCGTTGAGCCAGAAATGCTTTCGGTGGATACTATAGACGACCAAACGGCCGTGTTGATAATGACCCATAGTTATGTACGGGATCTTAAATATCTGCTGGCGTTAAGAAATGTACGTCCCGTTTATCTCGGCATCTTAGGTCCCTCACGTCGTCGCGAAAGGATTTTGGGAGATTTTCTTGAGCGTCACCCCAAAGTGGATGATGTTTTTATCGATGCCATTCACGGTCCTGCAGGACTTAACATTGGTGCCGAGTCCGCCCAAGAGATTGCATTGGCTATTATTTCAGAGATACTTTCGGTAACCCGTTCCAAAAAACCAATGATGCTTAAAAATAAGTCAGGAAGCATTCATAGTTGATGGCTGCTTCAAAAAATATAGGTATTTTGATTTTGGCGGCGGGCGCATCATCGCGCATGGGTGAGACGAAGCAGCTATTGCCTTGGGAAGATACTACGTTATTGGGAAATGCAATACAAACTGCCAAAGCTTGCGGAACCAATAGCGTAACCGTGGTATTAGGTGCCAATGCGGCCATTATTAAAAAGCAAATAGTTCAATCCAATATTCATACTGTTGAAAATACCGAATGGCAATTAGGTCTAGGAAGTTCAATTGCCTGTGGGACAAAATTTATTTTGCAGTCGCAGCCTAACACGGAAGCAATTTTAGTTCTGCTTGCCGACCAACCCTTGATTGATACGGCCTATTTGAATATCATGCTTTCCGCATACAATACAAATGCTAAAGGGGTTGCTACAGCGTATAAAAACAAAGCAGGAGTACCAGCTTTGTTCCCTAAATCCTATTTCGAAGAATTATTGACATTAGATGATGATTATGGGGCCAAGACAATTATAAATAATCCTAAAGAAAATTTCTTAGTGCTAGAACCCGGGCTCAAAACGCGTGATATAGATACCAAATCCGATTATGAGGATTTACATAATACTTCCAGTTAAATCTTATAAAATGAATATCAGACTCCTTAAATTTTTTATCCCCTTCTTGACCATGTGCGTATTTTTGGTTAATGCCCAGGAAATGGACTTTGAAGGTTACAATCCCACATCAACTTTGGTGGTGCCGATTAACGAGGTGACAAGCTCTAAATTTCCATTTGTCGATGTGCACAGCCATCAACGCAGCATGTCAACCGAAGATCTGTCCGGTTTGGTTACGGATATGGATAAACTGAACGAGGGGATTATGGTCAATTTAAGCGGCGGGTCAGGCGCAGGTCTAAAGGAATATATCGATACTATAAAGGCCAGCTATCCCAATCGTTTTGTAGTGTTCGCCAATGTTGATTTCGATGGTGTCGGTTCGGAAGGATGGACCGAAAAGGCCGTAGCTCAGCTAGAAGCTGACATTAAGTATGGTGCTAAAGGACTTAAAGTATTTAAAAGTCTGGGTCTTCGGAATATAGATAGCGATGGCAAACGGGTAGCTGTCGATGATGAACGTTTAGATGCTATTTGGGCCAAATGTGGTGAGCTCGGTGTGCCTGTACTGATTCATTCCGCTGATCCAAAATCATTTTGGGACCCGATGGACAGGGATAATGAACGTTGGTTGGAATTAAAAACCCACCCCAGAAGAAAACGTACGGATACCGATCCCGCCCCCTGGGAACAGCTTATCGAAGAACAGCATCGTATGTTCAAAAAGCATCCTAAGACCCAATTTATTAATGCGCATATGGGTTGGTATGCCAATAATCTGGGAAAGCTGAGCGAGCTAATGAATCAGATTCCGAATATGAACGTTGGAATCGCCGCCGTTATCGCGGAATTGGGACGACAGCCACGAAATGCACGAGAATTCTTCATAAAATATCAAGACCGAATCTTATTTGGAAAAGATAGTTGGCAGCCGGAGGAGTTTCCAACCTATTTCCGAATTCTAGAAACCGATGATGAATATTTTCCGTATTACAAAAAGTACCATGCCTTTTGGGCGATGTACGGGTTGAATTTACCGGATGAGGTGCTCAAAAAGGTGTATTACAAAAATGCCTTAAAACTGATTCCTGGGTTGGATACATCCCTTTTTCCGGAAGATTGAGCATTTTTGAAAAAGAAGCTTACTCTATATAAGAGCAGTCTATCGATATTTGCAAGCGTCACTTCGTTTTGCTTCCGAATACCGTACATTCGTCCAGTAAATTATAGTTATGAATTTTAGTTTGCCCAAATCGGTTTTTCGATATATGCTCTTGCCTCTATTTCTAACCATATCCTGTAAAGAAAACCAAGCTCAAGAACAGGAAAATGTACCTAAATTCACTAATGCGTTAGCGGAAGAAACGAGTCCATATTTACTTCAGCACGCTCACAATCCGGTCAATTGGAGACCTTGGAGTCAAGAAGCGTTGAAAGAGGCCGAAAATGAAAACAAACTGGTTTTGGTCAGCATCGGTTATTCATCTTGTCATTGGTGCCATGTTATGGAAAATGAGACGTTCGAAGATGAAGCCGTCGCCGAAATAATGAACCAAAATTTCATCAATATTAAGGTCGACCGGGAAGAAAGGCCGGATATCGACCAAGTGTATATGACCGCCCTGCAATTGATATCTGGAAGTGGAGGTTGGCCGCTAAACGTTATCACACTACCTAACGGGAAGCCTTTGTATGGTGGTACATACCACACCAAGGAGCAATGGACCAAGGTATTGACCAAAATCAGTGACCTGTACAACAATGACCCCAAAAAAGCAGCAGAATATTCCGATATGGTCACTCAGGGTATTGCAGATGCTAATGTAATCGAGCCCGCCAAAAATACCGACTTACTTACCAAAGAAACTTTACAAACTAGTTTAGACCGTTGGAAACAGAATTGGGATACCAAGGAGGGCGGCGATAAGGGGACGCAGAAGTTTATGATTCCCACGAACTTAAATTTTTTGCTCGACTACGCCCTTTTATCTACTGACGGTAACGTAAAAGCTCACGTTAAAAATACACTTGATAAAATGGCTTCCGGCGGTATTTATGATCACATTGGCGGAGGATTTTACCGTTATAGCACCGATGCCAAATGGAAAGTACCTCATTTTGAAAAGATGCTGTATGATAACGCCCAGGTTTTAACCTTATATTCCAAAGCCTATCAAGTTTTTAAAAAACCGGAGTATAAGGAAATCGTATTGGAGACCATTGGTTTTTTAGAACGTGAAATGATACATAGTTCCGGTGGCTACTACGCTGCCATAAATGCAGATAGCGATGGAGTGGAAGGTAAGTTCTATGTATGGCAGTTGGAGGAATTAAAAACTATTTTAGGAGCTGATTTTGAACTTTTCGCGTCCTATTATAACATCGCACCAAATACGGTTTGGGAAGATGGTAATTACGTATTACATAAACTTGAAGAGGATTTGGTTTTTGCAAAGGCCAATTCGCTTGATGTGCAAGAATTAAAGACGCTTTTAAATAGGTGGCAAGAAAAACTTTTAAGCGCTAGGGATAAAAGAATACGGCCTTCCACAGATGATAAAATCATAACGTCTTGGAACGCTTTATTGATAAAAGGATTCGTCGATGCCTTTAAGGCTTTTGGAGAATATGAATATCTGGAGAAAGCAATATCCATTTATAATTCTATACAAACAAATTCTTACAAGGAAGGCATTTTGGTACACACCTACAAGGAAGGAAGCCGTCAGACCGAAGGTTTTTTAGAGGACTATACCTATTTGGCGGATGCAGTATTGGAACTTTATGGCGCTACCATGGATACCCAATATCTTACTACTGCGCAAAAATTAACCCAAAAGGCAGAAAGTTTATTTGGGGATGCAGATTCGGGTATGTATCGGTATACCGATAGCGATAAATTAATTGCCAAAATTATAAAGACCGATGACGGAGTACTTCCTTCGCCAAATGCCGTAATGGCCAATACGCTATTCCTATTAGGGCATATTGACTACAATACAGCATATACCGAAAAAGCGCTCCATATGTTATCAGCTATGGTTCCAGCTATTACAGAACAAGCCTCTAGCTATTCGAAATGGAATACCTTACTGCTGCACAGCGTTTATCCTTTTTATGAAGTCGCTGTTGTGGGTAAAAATGCTAAACAGCTGATTAAGGAGCTGCAGCAAAGTTATATAGCAAATACTTTAGTAATCGGAACGAGTTCCGAGAGTGATTCCCCTCTTTTCAAAGACCGGTATTTTAGTGACGGAACCTATATCTACGTTTGTAAGAATACGTCATGCAAGCTGCCGGTCGAAACGGTAGCGGACGCCATGAAACAATTACGTAATTTTTGAGATATAGCGGATTTTGAATATCTTGTCAAAGCAAAGTTATTGGGTCGGACTAGATGAAGTTATACTATTTTGTTGCAATAAGTCTAAGTGGTAGGAAGCACTTTAAATAATGAAGAAATACTAAAATAAATACGGAACGAATATGAAAACACGAATAGGTAATTCAATGCTGGTAGTAGCCATCTCTATGACAGGCGTCGTAAGTGCACAGACACATTCAGGTACTCCGCCAGAAGTATCCCCCATGCCCATGAAACCCGAAATGACCGAAATCTGGGAGCCCGAGGTTAACGTCGTAGAGCCTGCAAAGCAATTGGGTGACGCTCCTTCTGATGCCATTATACTTTTCAATGGTTCTGATTTGAACCAATGGACTAGTTCTAAAGACACTACCATGGCTGCACCATGGAAAATTGTTGACAACGACCATTTCGAGGTAGTACCCGGAACGGGAAACATCCAGACCAAAATGAAGTTCGGTGATTGCCAACTGCACATCGAGTTCAGTGCCCCCGATAAGGTAGAGGGCGAAAGTCAGGGTAGGGGCAACAGTGGTTTATTTCTACAAAACCGATATGAGCTACAGATATTGGATTCTTATCAAAACCGTACCTATCGCAACGGACAGGCCGGTAGTATCTATAAAGATAAGGCACCATTGGTAAATGCCATGAGAGGACCGCTAGAGTGGAACACGTATGATGTTGTATACAGGGCACCCCGTTTCAAAGACGATGGACAAATAGATACGCCTGCAACAATCACTGTGCTGCATAACGGCGTCTTGGTCCAAAATAACACTACTATCAATGGCAACACCTATTATATTGGATTACACGATTATCCCTCCTCACATGGAGATGATGTGATCTCCCTACAAGACCATGATAATAAGACCCAGTTCAGAAATATTTGGCTCAGGAAGCTTTAGAAATTTTTGTTTCAAAAGCGAATATTGTAGAAGAATGAAAAAATGGGTCTTCTGCATCTTTGTTGCGTTTACATTCACTAATTTTCTACAGGCACAAGATATTACAGGCAAATGGCACGGACTTCTGGAAATTCCTGGAAGTCCGCTTCGTTTGGTATTGAACATCCAAAATTCGGTTGACGGTTATAGTTCAACATTAGATAGTCCAGATCAGGGCGCAATGGGGATACCTGTAGACATAACCACTTTTGCCGATGGTAATCTTTCTATTGCAGTGACGGTCTTAGGCTTGACCTATACCGCTGAGTTGAAAGGAAACACCTTCTACGGGGGCTTTGCACAGGGCGGATTTAACCTGCCCTTGGAAATGTCACGCAAACCCATCGAAAAACCCACTCAGAAAAGACCCCAAGAACCTATCGGTCCGTTTGCATACTATTCCGAATCCGTAAGTTTCAAAAATCTAGATGCCGGTATTGAATTGGCAGGTACCTTGACCCTACCGGACAAAACTGGAAAGCATCCCGTGGCCATACTGATTTCCGGAAGTGGTCCGCATAACCGAAACGCCGAAATTGCAGGGCATAAACCTTTTTTGCTCATCGCAGATTTTCTAACCCGAAACGGAATCGGTGTGTTGCGCTTCGACGACCGTGGGGTAGGAGAATCTAAAGGTGATTTCAAAATGGCAACTTCTGAGGATTTTGCTTCCGACGTTCATAGTGCCCTGAATTTTCTTACTTATAAGGATGGTGTCGATAAAGATAATATCGGGCTGATTGGCCATAGTGAAGGAGGCGTGATTGCACCAATGGTAGCTGCACGGAACGGTAAGGTAAGTTTTATCGTTCTACTGGCAGGTACGGGACTACCCGGTTATGATATTCTGGAAATGCAAGGTGAACTAATTGGAAAGGCTTCGGGCCAATCCGATGTTATAGTCGAGCAATCGGCGGCCATTCGACGGCACCTCATAGAAATGGCGTTAGCATCGGAAAATATACCTACACTGCGTACCAACATGACGGCTTATCTGAACCAGGAATTTCAAAATCAAGGTGTAAAGTCTTTACTGCCCGAAGGCGCAAATGCCGACCAATTCATCAAAGGCCAAGTAGACTTCATGGCAACGCCTTGGATGCACTATTTTTTACGCCACGACCCTGTAAAAATATTGGAGATGGTAAACTGTCCCGTATTGGCCATCAATGGCGAAAACGACCTGCAAGTTCCTCCCGAAGAAAATCTATCTGCCATCAGGGATGCTTTGATAAGAGGCGGCAATTCAGAGGTTACTATTCAAGTATTATCGGGACTAAATCATCTTTTTCAAGAAAGCGAAACCGGTTTGCCCAGTGCGTACGGCAGCATTGAACAGACCTTTTCACCTATTGCGTTAGACGTTATAACGGAATGGATATCGCATCAGGTGAAGTAGCACTTCAATCACTCCATTCCGCTTTGAATAATCGGTCGAATATATGATTTGACGACAGGTTCTACTTCAATAATACATTGAAAAACGAATATAAAGAACAATCGCAAATGAAAAATTTTAGCCTCTTTAGCCTGTTATTTAT
>LAZR01001834.1_pt1 | contig 12954 bp, 11 predicted proteins | sample 329461 | NCBI WGS metagenome assembly LAZR01 (sample SAMN03002196, study PRJNA259156) | marine sediment metagenome | biome: sea floor; feature: Hydrothermal impacted sediments; material: marine sediment; isolation source: Loki non-amplified sample from Loki's castle hydrothermal vent sediment ...
AAGTTATGAAACCTCTTATTTTCCTCACCAATGATGATGGTTTTTTCGCCGAAGGCATAGAAGCTCTCTCCCGAAACCTTAAGGACTTAGGACGAATTTACGTCGTCGCCCCAGACAGAGAGAGAAGCACTGCTTCCCTCTCTCTTACTCTTCGCCGCCCCTTGAGAGTCAAAAAGATTAAAACGAATACCTATGCTGTAGACGGGACTCCTGCCGACTGTGTTTATATTGCACTTAAAAAATTGTTGCCTCAAAAGCCTTCTTTGCTCATCTCAGGCATCAACAAAGGTCCCAATCTCGGACAGCAAGATATTTCCTATTCGGGTACAGTCGCCGCAGCTATTCAGGGAACCTTTCTTCAGATTCCTTCAATAGCCGTCTCTCTTTTCCCAGACAAAAATCATAAGTATTCTTATGATTCCTCTGCCAAAATAGTCAACTCAATTGCCATGAAGCTGCTGGAAAATAAGATCCCTGAAAAAATGACTCTCAATATAAACTTTCCCCCTCCTCCTATCAAAGGTATAAAAATTACAAAACTTGGTCAGAAAAGATACAATCCGGAAATTATCGAAAAAAAAGATCCCATGCAAAATTCCTATTACTGGATAGGACCTGGAAATCCAAAAGCTGAAGGCGCCAAAAACAGTGATGTTATGGTCGTCAAAGAAGGTTACATCTCTATTACTCCACTTCACACAGACTTAACAAACTACAAGACAATTCAGCATCCAACATTTAAAAATATTGTCGTATCTATCACCGATGAGCTCTCTTAAAAAACTATATGACTGGGTCCTTCACTGGGCTGATACTCCGTATGGCCTCCTTGCTCTCTTCCTTCTCGCTTTCGCTGAGAGTTCTTTTTTCCCTGTTCCCCCTGACCCTCTTCTTATAGCCCTCTGTCTGGGAGCAATCAAAAAGTCCTGGCGTTTTGCCTTCTACACTGCCTTTGCCTCGGTTATCGGAGGTATTGTAGGGTATTTCATCGGCTTTGGCATATGGGAAATTGTGGATTCGCTTTTCTTCAAATATGTCCCTGGATTCACAGAAAGCCTTTTCCAGCGCGTGATAGCTAATTATAGTGAATATGGTTTCTGGTACGTGTTTCTGGCCGGCTTCACTCCTATTCCTTATAAAGTTTTCACCATAGCTTCGGGAGTTTTCAAGCTCAACTTCTTCCTCTTTCTCTTAGCGTCCACACTAAGCCGCTCCCTCCGTTTTTTCGCAGTTGCTGCTTTGCTTCGAAAATTTGGGCCTGGGATCAAAATCTTCATCGATAAGTACTTCAACCTCCTTGCTATCCTCTTCTTCATCCTTCTTGTGGGCGGATTCCTGATAATCAAATTCATGATAAAGTAATATGCTAAAAGCAGAGTGCAGCAAGATTTCACCATGAAGATTCTTTTCACTTGCAAGGAATTCCCTCATGCTAAAGTCATCGGTGGGCCTATTATCATCTACAACCGCTTGAAATATTTTTCTAAAAATCATCTTGTGTCCTTAGCTGCCTTCTTCCGCGCGGGAGAAGAAAAATACATCCCCTCTGTTAAACCCTTCTGTCATGATTTAAAACTTATCCCCTTGCCCGCGAAACGCTCGCCTCTTAAAGCAACATGGGATTTTTTCACCTCACCAATCCCTCACTATTTCCTCAGGACTCATGGTTCACAAAAAATGGCAGGTGCCATTGCAGAGATGGTGCAAAAAGACCGCTATGATTTTGTCATTGGCGAATATTCTGTAATGGGGCAGTTCATCCATAATAATCCGCTGCTCCCGCCAGTCCACCGAATCATCTCTGTCCATGAATGCTATTATCTGGCACGCCTCAAGGCTTTTCGCAGCAGCAGTTTTGGACTCGGCATACTAAAAGAAGCCATAAACCTAAAAGGGCTTAAAAAATATGAATTCGATATGTACAGGCACGCTGATAAAGTGCTCACTCTGACTCATCAGGACAAAAAGAAACTTCTAGAAATTTTTCCTGAACTGGATATTGCCGTGGTTCCCCATGGTGTAGATGTGGAAGATTTCTCATTTTCTAGAACTGAAGGAGAAGAAAGAAACATTGTTTTTGTGGGAAATTACCTGCATTATCCCAACGTGGATGCGGTTCTTTTCTTTTACCAGGAAATCTGGCCCCAGATAAAATCCCAGGTTCCAGAGATAAAATTCTATGTGGTTGGTCAGGGTCCGCCTCCAGAGATCCAAAGTCTTTCTCAAGATGATGCCGTCATCGTCACAGGCCGAGTCGATGATGTCCGTCCCTACCTGAAAAAAGGACGAGTCTTCATCTGTCCGGTGAGGCTCGGTGGAGGATTCAGAGGCAAAATACTGGAGGCTATGGCTATAGGCACTCCAGTAGTCTCAACATCCCTGGGCGCAGAGGGTGTTCCTACTGTTCAAAGGGAAAACATCATCGTAGCTGATAATCCAGAGGAATTTACTCAAGGTATTCTTGACTTGATGAACGACGATAAATTGTTCGAGAGAATAAGGAACAGGGCCCGCAAACTCGTCGAAGAAAAATATGCCTGGGAAAAAGGAGTAGAGATTATGGAGGGAGTTTTAGAAAAAATGATGAAAAAAAATCCCTCTTCTAAGAACTAGCCTTGGAGCGGTGAAAATGAAAGTCACAATGATTATCCCGAGTTACTGGGGACGGATAAAGTCTGAAGGTTGGAGGAAAACAGATGATGTCTATGACCATCCTACTCCTCTTGATGAGACAGGGACTTTAGGCCGTGTCCTTAAGAGTCTCTCCATTCTCGAAAGCAAAGATTTTAATCTTGTTATCCTGGGTATTTCTACAGCTCAGGATATCCAGGGAGAAGTCGAGTCAAAAATATCCTCGATTGTCAAAGATGAAGCCACAAAGGTTAAAACTATTTTTTTCTCCTATTCACACCTGGATAAGATTCACCAGCACTTAGCCAATCATAGCCTGGAGAAATTCATCCCTCTTTTACGGCTCAGCGGCTACTCCAATGTTCGAAATCTCTGCCTCTTCTCAGCTCACCTCTTAGGCTCTGAGGCTGCTGTTCTCATCGATGATGACGAAATCTTCGAAGATCCGCAATTCATGGAAAAGGCTGTTGAATTTATCGGTAAAAAAATTCAGGCAGATAAGGTGCTGGCAGTTGCTGGTTACTACATCAACCCTGATAATGATTTCTTTATAAACAAGGAAATTGCCCCCTGGATGACCTACTGGAATAAGATCGATTGCATGAACCGAGCCTTTAAGGAAATAATCGGGAAGCCTCCAAGGCTTAAGGAAACTCCTTTTGTTTTCGGTGGAAACATGGTTGTTCACCGCGATCTTTTTACATTGGTCCCTTTCGATCCTTCTGTTCCCCGGGGAGAGGATATCGATTATCTCATCAATGCCAGGATGTTTGGCTTTAAATTCTACCTGGATAATCAGCTTTCAATCAAACACGATGCTCCTCCAAAAACCCACCCCACCTGGCAAAACGTAAGAGAGGATATTTTCCGCTTTGTGTTTGAAAAGAGCAAGCTGGAAGCCCAAGAACCTGCTCCAGGCATGAAGAGAATAGCGGCAGGAAACCTTGATCCCTTCCCTGGAGAATTTCTGGGGAAAGATTTAGAAGAACGAATCTTCCACTCCAATCTTATGCTTGCAGTTGATTATCTTCGTCAGGATGACAAAAAAGGGGCTAGGGAATGTATGAACAATATTTATCTCTCTAAAACCAAAGCTATACCTGAGACGAACTCCTTCCAAAACCTGATCCAGTTGCAGAAAACCTGGAAAAATTTAATGGAATACTTCTCTTCGGAAAAAGTTAGACAAGAAGTCTGCAGGCAGCTTAGCATTCCCGCATGAATAAGGCCCGACGATCCTGACTCCAGAGTCAGTCCTTGAGTAATTAGGATCAGGCCTAATCCTTGGGAATGCTATAGCGGTACAAGAGGCAGGAAAGTAACTTTTCCCAATAGCAAGACCTAACCTCAATACTTTATCTGGTAGAATGCATTTTCGCTTGAGGAAGCTTATTTTCGGGAATTCCCAAAGCCAATCCAATTTCTCGCAGTTTTGCCTGGATTTTCCGGACATTTTCAGGCCCCATGCGGATAAGATGCTTCTGGGCTTTACTCAGGTTTTCTAACTCAGGGTCTGCTATTGTGTATGATACCACCTTAGCTTCTAATAATATGTCTCCTTCAATCACTGGCGCCTTAAGCAATTCAACAATAGCCGCGGTCAAAGTCTTGTTGAAATCTTCTTCTGGATAGCCCAAATCTGTGTATGCCTCTTGAATAAGTAGTGCCGATTGTTCGTAGAGCTTCACCCATCCTTCGGAATCTAGGGAGCTAAAAACATCCCCGACCAAGTTGTACCGGTCATAGCCTTCGTGATTTACATAATAAAGTCCATCTTTCTCGATGATCTTGAAATTTTCCTCAAGAGCGAAGAAATCAATTTGGGAACGAGGACTTAAACCGTTGGCGATATTGTCAACAGCACCCACGAATTTGCGAATCAAATCTTTGCTCATGAACCAGGAAGCTGCGTCTGGATGGGATGACAGTTCCTTGGTCATATTGCTAATTGTTTCATCGCTTTCGTCAAGCTCTACCTGAATCAATTCTATAGCCTCTTCTTCAATGACAGGCTCTTCTGCCAGAACTTGAGCAGGTTGTTCCTCTTGAACTTGCTGAATGGGAATTTCTTCTGGCTTCTCATAAATGAAAAAATAATAAACTCCTGCAGCTATTGCTATCAAGACAATAATGATAACTGCAATTGAGGCAACTTTTATATTTCCTGCCATATTCTCCCTCCTTCTTCTTTTAGATTATTTAAAATTACTTATAACCTTCAGTATAAGTAACACAGACCAGATTCCCAAAAAAATAAACCATAATCAACACTCTCAAAGAACATTCCTCCAGCATTTTCTCTCAGGGATGTCCCCTTGGGGAACGTCCCTACAATTCTCTATTTTTATTAAAATCTTCAAATTTATCAAAATAAATTTTTGGCGTTGGATTTCCCGCACAGCACAACCTGATTTTCTTACCGATTTGTAGCTGGGTCATTTTTTTTCTGGGCCTTTTTCTTGCATGCTATCATATGCATTTGTGGATTTGAAGTCTTATAAAATTTAATCATCCCTTTTAAATTATATAAAAAAGTGGGATCAGACTTTGTCATTGGGGTCAGGCCTTGTCATGAAGAAAGGATACTTTTTTATCCTTGATTATCTTGGCTTCCCCACGATAAGGCCTGACCCCGAGGGCTAAATTTTGTCATATGGATATCATTTCCCGATAAAATCTGATCCGGTAAGAATTTTTTATTTTTTTCCTTGAATGAGAGCCTGAAATTTGTCATATTCTAGCCTTGGATAGCATAAGCATTTCGCAAACCCGTCCTTGTTCTGTAAAAGATGGTCACGGCAAAAGCTATTTCTCTTGAATCTCGCTTCCGCTGCTTGAAAAAACCTAAGGGTCTGCAGGCCATCTCTTGCTATGTAAAACATAACCTTTTTTAAGGGAGGCCATTATGGGTGGATTATTCGGAGTAGTTTCAAATGAAGATTGCGTGAGTGATCTTTTCTACGGCACAGATTATCATTCTCATCTTGGAACAACAAGGGGCGGTCTTGCTGTCAAAAATCCAGAGGGATTCATAAGGTTCATTCACAACATCGAGAATGCTCAATTCAGGTCTAAATTCGAACAGGACATCACAAAGATGCATGGCACGAGAGGAATAGGTGTTATCAGCGACTATGATAACCAGCCGCTGCTTATACGTTCACACTTAGGAAAATATGCAATCGTAACCGTTGGTGCCATAAAAAACACAGATATACTCGTAAAAAACATATTGAGTGCAAGAAAAATCCATTTCTCAGAGATGATCGGAGAAGAAATCAATCCCACAGAGCTTGTCGCTTCTATGATCAACCAGGAATTGAGTTTTGAAGAAGGGATAATAAAGGCTCAAGAAGCGATTGAAGGATCATGTTCTTTGCTGCTTCTGACAGAAAAGGGAGTGTATGCGGCAAGAGACAGGTTGGGAAGAACTCCTGTGGTTATCGGAAAAAAAGAGGGGACTTATGCCGTAACAATGGAAACATGTGCCTTTCCCAACCTAGGGCTTGAGATAAAACAATACCTCGGACCTGGGGAGATTGTTCTAATCACAGAAGAAGGGATTGAGCAGAAAAAGCCTCCGGGAGAGAAGATGCAGATATGTGGTTTCTTGTGGGTTTATTATGGATATCCTGCCTCGAGCTATGAGGGTCTCAATGTCGAGAGCGTAAGAAATAAATGCGGCGCTAAACTGGCAAAAAACGACAGCATTAAAATAGACTTGGTGGCTGGATTACCTGATTCAGGAATCGGGCATGGACTGGGTTATGCAAGCGAAGCAGGGATACCCTTTAAAAGACCTTTTGTTAAATATTCTCCTACCTGGGCCAGAAGTTTTATGCCCCAGGACCAAACCGTAAGAGATATGGTAGCCAAGATGAAACTCATCCCTGTTAGGGAATTGATTGAAGGGAAAAGACTTTTGTTTTGCGAGGATTCAATCGTCAGAGGAACCCAACTGAAGGACACTATCCAAAGGCTTTTCGATTTTGGAGCTCTGGAGGTACATATGCGTCCAGCATGCCCTCCACTTACGCATGGGTGCAAATTCCTTAACTTCTCAAGGTCAAAGTCAGAGCTTGATCTTGCAGCAAGAAAGGCGATAAAAGAGATAGAGGGAAAAGACGATAAAGACCTGGACGAATATTCTACAGAAGGCTCTGAAAAACACAAGAGAATGATCAAGCAGATAAGCCAAAGGTTAAAACTGACAACACTGAAATATCAAAAACTTGCAGACCTCGTGGAAGCTATCGGTTTACCTAAAGAAAAAATTTGTACTTACTGTTGGGACGGAGCTGAAATTAAATAGGCTTCTTTCTCTATTTTTTAATTCTTAATCCCTTGTATTCAGCCCTGAGGGAAAGCTTATTATTTCCTCCGGAAAGCGTAAGAAATATTTCCATTTCTTTATTCTTCCAGAGGGAACTGTATTCTAAATGACCCAGGCTAACAGCAAGTCCCCAGTTCGAGTAATCGTCTTTATATAAATCATTTCGCCAGGTAACGTTGCTGCCCACGGGCATTCCATGCATTTGAGTTAACCAATCTTTAATTTTTTTATAATCGCCGATATATTGACTTTCATGCTTATGCTTTCCTAAAAAAATATATTTTGTTTTGATTAATTTATTTCCCGCAAAAATAAACTCAATCGAACACTCTATGCCTATTGCTTTTTTTCGGTATCTAATTGTCTCTAATCCATAAGATTTCTCTTGATGAAAGGATTCACCTTCCAATTCAAATACTTGGTTCTTGCTCATTCCCCAACGAGTTTCTCTGAAATAATTCTTAAATTTATACTTATCTTCCCGAATCTCATCCTTCCCTTTGATTGTGACAATCTTGGTCACTACAAAAAGTTTCTCAACTAAGGCATCAAGTATATAACCTGATATAGTCATCCCCGACTCTTCAGAAGCATAATAGACCTTTAGCCATATTTTTTTTACTTTTCCTATATCCTGGAGGGTGAGGATGGTTCCCTTGGCAACAGTCTCAACTATAAGGCTGGTTTTATCTGCTTTAAAATAAATATTAGCTTTTTCGGCTATAACTCTGATCTTTTTTCCACTGGGTAATAAGGGTCCAGAGAGAAAAGAGAAAAATATAATTATAAAGAATATATTCCTGAGAACTGCCATTAGTTCCTGTCTTGCTTTCATTATTTTTATATTTTAAAATGCCTGAAATATCAGCCTGAAAAATAAATTTTCTATGTTTTTTCGATTATTTTCAGCACCGATTATATATATTGACAATAAATCTCAATAGATACAATCCTCTTTAGAGATGATTTTAAAATGAGCTCAATTCACCCTAAAAGGTGGAACTTCTATCCTTTTTTTTCTTCTTTTTCTTTTTCTTATAATAAAATTGGGCTAGACGGGATGGGGGAACCTTCAGGTAATAACCGAATAAAACGAGTTTGTTTTTCAGGATTGCTCGAAGAGCTCCCGTTTTTGCATAACGACGGGAAGAAGTTATGACAGGAACAGGAATAAAAGCAATCTTCCCTATTTTTCTGAGACGGCGGATGAATTCCACGTCCTCCATAAGAGGAATATCTTCATAGCCTCCTATCAAACGGAAAAGTGAAGCTCTGACAAAAATAGCCTGGTCACCATACGGTAAACGAAATAACCTTGTCCGCCAGGTCACATTTCTTTCAATATATCTTAACAAAGGAGTGGACGGCTGAATCTTCAGGGCAAAAGAACCTCCAACAACCTCAGGACTTGTCATTTGAGTGCGAATGAGAGACGAAAAATTATCAGGCAGGACGGTATCAGCATGCAAGAAAAGCAGAAGATCACCTACTGCCTCAGAGGCCCCGGCATTCATCTGTCCTCCCCGGCTCGGCCTGGATGAGAGCACCCGTGCTCCACACTCCTTTGCAATCTGAACTGTATTATCTGTGCTTCCTCCGTCCACAACTATTACCTCTCCATGAGAAATCTTTCCGATATGTTCAAGAGTCTGGCGAATATGATTTTCTTCGTTCAAAGCTGGGATAATGACAGAGAGTGACTGATTGGAAGCTCTTTCCCAGAAAGGGAGATCTTGAGGCACATCCACATCGTGCAAAATATTCAGGTTTTTGATAGATAAACCCTTATTTTTTGCTCGTTCCAGTGTTTCATGGTGAACTGAATCAGTTCCCCAGGCTATGGATTTAAAAATCTCGGGAACCATCCGCTTAAGCCCGATAAGACAGTATCCTCCATCACCCGTAGGACCAAGGACTAATTCGTGGCTTTGCAAAGCATCAAAGGCGGCCTGGCCATGGAAGGCAGTAAGCTCTGGACAATCTACTCCCACAAGCACTACTTCTCTTTTCTTCCTCTGAAAATTCTCCTGAAAAGCCCTTGCCATGCGCTCGCCAAGGTCTCCATCCCCCTGGTGGAAATAGTTAAATTCAGGTCCGAGCCATTCCTCCAACATATGCCGGGTTCCACCTTCGAACCAAATTTCTATAAGGCCTGGATTTTTTCTAGAAAGAGACTTTGCCCACCTGAGAGTGTGTTCAGTCATAGCCTGATGAAGTGAGGCTGCCCCCTCTTTACCAAGGGCAGGGATTAGACGGGTTTTTACCTTTCCAGGCTCAGGATACCTGGTAAAGATAATGAGTCTTTGCCTGCTCATCCCCTACTTTTTATCTCTTCCAGGCAAACCAGCGTTTTAAAAGACGCTGGATAAAAGGTGTTAGCTTTTGGGCATAATATTGACCTGCAACCTGTTTCATAACTTCTGTTTGGGTGGGATAGGGGTAAATTACATTGGCAAAGGTCTTCAAACCTTTCCCCAGTACCATAGCCAGAGTAATTTCGCTTATCAATTCTCCTGCATGTTTTGACACAACCGTTGCTCCCAGGATTTTATCTTTTCCCTTTTTGACATGCACCTTAACAAATCCTTCTTCTTCTCCATCCGTAACAGCTCTATCCACCTCTTTAAAGTACCTGGTGAAGGTTTCTACTGGAATTCCTTTAGCCTGGGCATCTTTTTCATACATCCCGACATGGGCAATTTCAGGGTCTGTATACGTACACCAGGGAATAACCAGAGAAGTGTGCTTTTTACTCTTAAGAAACAGGGCGTTCTGAATGACAATCCGAGCCGTTGCTTCGGCAACGTGAGTAAACTTATAGGGGAAACAAATATCACCTGCTGCGTATATATTTGAGTTGGTTGTCTGCAAGTAGTCATTCACAACCACCCCTTTGCGCGCATCATATTCCACACCCACAGCTTCAAGGTTCAGACCTTCCACATTGGGACTCCGTCCGATACCAACAAGGATCTCATCAGCCTCAATCATTTCATCTCCATCCTTGCTGGATACATGAACCTTTTTCTGGCCGTTATCAGCAGTAACCTTCTTCACAGAGGCACTCAATACGCAACGAATGCCTTCCTTCTCAAAAACTTTGCCTAAAAGGGCAGCAGCTTCTGGGTCTTCCCGGGGCAAAAACTGGGCATTTCTCTGCACAATCGTCACTTTAGAACCAAGTCGGTTAAAAGCCTGGGCAAGCTCGCATCCGATCGGCCCTCCGCCGATAACGACCAGCTTCTCCGGTCTTTCGGTCAGAGAAAATACGGTCTCACTGGCTAAAAATCCTACCTCGTCTATCCCTTCGATGGAGGGATGAGCAGAACTTGAGCCAGCAGCGATAACAGCTTTCTTGAACCTTAAGGTTTTTCCATCTACTTCTAAGGTGCGGCTATCTTTAAACTGTCCTTCTCCCAGGAAAACATCGACACCAAGAGATTTGAAGCGGGCGGCAGAATCATGATCGCTAATTTGAGCTCTCAGACGCCGCATGCGTTCCATGACCTTGGAAAAATTGATGGGGAAAGATTCAGGCGTCTCAAACCCATAACCTGGTGAATTCCATATCTCACCAACAACGCGTGAAGAGCGAATGATGGCCTTAGAAGGAACACAACCAGTGTTTAAACAATCTCCTCCCATAAACATTCTTTCAACCAGAGCAACTCGAGCCCCAAGGCTGGCTGCACCCACGGCAGCTACACAACCAGCGGTTCCAGCTCCGATCACAACCAGGTTATACCTGGAGGCTGGCTCAGGATTCACCCAATCATGAGGATGCACGTTTGATACAAGAAGCTGATTGTGTTCATCATCAGGTAATACCATTGCTTTTCTAGTCATTTTCTTTCTGCCCCTCCTCTGCTTTTAATTTTTTTCTTGCCTGCCTTACCAGGATAGTAATGAGGACTGCAGTGATAGCAAGAATCCCGATTAAAGTCCAAGGAACTTTCCCCTCAGAGATGGCGCTCGCCACCGCATCTGCACCAACCACATAAAGCACTGTCCCGGGAAGCATGCAGAGCCATGACCAGAAGACATAAGTCCAGAAAGGAACGAGCGTGAGACCAAATCCGTAATTAAGAAGATTGAAGGGGAACAGGGGCACTAGGCGCGTGATAGCCACGATAATAGCACCATGTTCCTTTGCCAGTCGGTCAAGGTGATGAAATTTTTTATTGCCTGATAACTTTTGAGCAATTGCTTCTCTTGCTATATGCCGGGAGACCAAAAAAGCAAGGCTTGCTCCAATCGTCGAACCCACGCTTACCGTAGCTACGCCCAGGATAGAGCCAAACATTACTCCGCCCATTATGGTGATAACAGATCCAGGGATAGCCAGTACTACAGCCCCGATATATATCAATATATAGACAAGAGGTCCCAAAGCACCAAGAGAAAGAATCCACTCTCTAATCTCTCCCAGGCGCCCGCCTAAGTTAAAGACCTTTGCCAGCACCATAAAGGTAATAATAATAAACCCCAGGGCGATAGGCCTCCAGATACTCTTTTTTCGCGACGGAGGTGAAGAAGAAATATGTTCTTTATTATCAGAATTTGCCATCAGTTTTCCTGCTCGTTCAAAGTCCAATCATAATTCAAATGCACGATCAAGAGATTCCAACCCCTTTTTCTTAAAGATTATCAGAAGCAAGCGCTCCGCCACAAGAAGAACCAAAACCTGCAGTACAGCCAAAACAGTGCCTGCCGGTTACGATTCTTCGGTTTGAGAGTGGCTCAAGAGTGAAATCTTTTATATTCTTTGGCAGCTCCTCACTTACAGGTAGTCCCAAAGCTATGTTAAAGTCGCAATCGTATAAGGTTCCGTCCCAGGCTACGCAGACCTGATGTCGACACATAAGTTCTCCCACAGTTTGGCAATTAAAGCCGCCTAAAAGAAGCTGCATATATTCATCATCTTTTTTCTCTCGTTTCAATCCTTCCCAGAAACGCCCGATGGGCATGTTGGTCATGGTATAAAGACCTGTAAAATGGATGCCGAATCGGTTGGAAAGCTCCCGTTTATAATCTCCCTCCAGTTGGGATTGATCGGGAGGGAGAGATGGACCACCAGGATTATAAACCAAATATAGGGAAAGCTCAGGATTCATTCCATACCCCAAACTGTTGAGCTTTTGCAGTATTTGAATACTTTTTCCGTATACCCCATCTCCCCTCTGCGAATTGACGTTTTCTTCAAGGTAGCAGGGCATAGAAGCCACGATATGAACTTTATGGTCTTTAAAAAAATCAGGCATATCTTCCATGCCTGGCTCTAGAAGTGCAGTGAGATTGGTTCGGACTTGGACGTTATACCCATCATCTGATAGCTCTTCAACAAACTTTCTGATAAGAGGATGAATCTCTGGCGCTCCTCCTGTAATATCAACCATCTCTGGTTGAACATTATGAACGATCTTGAGCACAGCGGCCATTGTTTCCCAATCCATCATCTCTTCCCGCTCCGGGCCGCAGGCTAAATGGCAGTGTCTGCAGCTCTGGTTGCACTTAAGCCCTAAATTTACTTGGATTTTTTGAATCTCAGAAGCATACAGGTTTAATCCACAATCCTTCTGAATACGTATTTCAAACTCGTTCATTTAAGCCTCCTCTCCAATAATCCTTTAATAATGGACGGCAGAGAGCATGAAATTGATTATATAATAGAATTCCTATAAAAACAATCGGGATATTAACAATGTACGAATCTCCATTTCCGTAATAGCAGGTTGCTATGTTAAGGACAAAGGTTTTGGAGATACTTCCATCAACGATCATCTCCCAAATTTTCCTTCCATTTATTAGATTAAGATTTATCATCTAGTATTTCTCTATCAATATACCAAGTTACGCTTCCCAAAGGATGAATCATTGCTGCCGGATAGAGCCTTCTTGCTGTTTCAGGATTTTTCAAGATTTCTCTAACCACTTTTCTCTTCTTATCTCCTGAAACCAGGAAAAAAATGCTTCTCGATCGATTAATTAGG
>LAZR01001835.1_pt1 | contig 12954 bp, 7 predicted proteins | sample 329461 | NCBI WGS metagenome assembly LAZR01 (sample SAMN03002196, study PRJNA259156) | marine sediment metagenome | biome: sea floor; feature: Hydrothermal impacted sediments; material: marine sediment; isolation source: Loki non-amplified sample from Loki's castle hydrothermal vent sediment ...
ATCAAGCCCACCTTTATCATATAAAGAGATGGCTAAGATATGGGATCAGGTTTCTGCATTTAATAAATAATTTTTATAATTAAAATGTGGGTTTGATAAATCAAACCCCTGCACAATATATAAAAAAGTAGCCTGTCCCCTTTTTCCCTCTTTTTTTTAATTTTTCCTTGACAAAACCCGGGAAGAGGCTTATTAATATACATGGTGAACAAAATGGTAAACAAAATCAGGAAGAAACTCACAGAAAGACAGAAGAAAGTGTTGAAAACTATTGAAGAGTTTATACTCGAACATGGCTATTCTCCCACGATCAGGCAATTGGGAGAGATCCTGAACATCACCAATCCTTCGGCTGTTTTCAAGCACACCCAGAGCCTTGAGAAAAAGGGCTATTTGGAAAGGATGAAAGGGGAACTGAAACTCAAAGGCTTTCCGACTCTTTTGAAGAATCAAACCAGAGTGCCTTTAGTAGGTCTTGTTCCGGCTGGTGAACCGAGAGAGGTCTTTGATGTTTCGGAAGAGGCGGTGGAAGTTCCAGACTGGATGGTGGGCCGAAAAAAAGGGAACATCTTCTGTATCCATGTTGACGGGAAAAGTATGGTGGATGCCTATATCGATGAGGGAGACCGGGTGCTCGTGGAGAGGACAAATTCGGCAAGTTCCGGAGAGATGGTGATAGCCCTTCTGGATGACGGCTCGGTGACCTTGAAAAGGTTGAAGATAGAAGATGAGAATGTCTTTCTTATGCCTGAAAATCCGGAGTTTAAGCCGATCAAAGTCAGGGAATTGAGAATCCTGGGAAGAGTGATCGGGATTCTGAGAAAGTACTGAACGTCGAAGAGCGCTGAGACAGTGCAAAAGACGTAAACGGAGTAACGGACTAATAGATATGTAGAGCCCGATCTCCCGATCAGGCTTTATGCCGTGAAACACAAAGCGGTAAACGGAGGATTCATTTGTAGCATCAAAATTACGGGCTTGATGAATCAAGCTCCTACAGATGAACCAACCGCAAGAAGCAACGTGTAAGCGGTAAACAGACCAGCATCCTAAAAAAAAGTTAGAAAAATGAGAAGGAGATGTATTGTCCACATTGACATCGATGCTTTTTTTGCGGCTGTTGAGGTGCTCCTTAACCCTTCTTTCAAAGGAAAACCACTCATCGTCGGAGGTCTTCCCCATGAAAGGGGAGTAGCTTCTACCGCTTCATACGAGGCCCGAAAATACGGTGTCCATGCCGGCATACCTTTGCGGAAAGCCTACCAGCTCTGTCCCCACGGGATATTCGTAAGGGGAAACTCCCAGATTTACAGAGCTTTCTCCAAAAAGTTTTTCCGTCTTCTCTCCCAGTATACTCCGGATATGGAGGAAGCTTCCCTGGATGAAGCTTACCTTGATTTGACCCGCTGCCGCCCCCTTTATTCCTCTTTTTCCCGCATCACCCTGGAGATCAAACAGAAGGTGGAGAAAGAGCTGGGGATTACTGTTTCGGCGGGAATGGGTCCTAATAAGATTCTGGCCAAGCTGGCCACCAGCCAGGCTAAGCCAGGCGGGCTGGTTGAGATTGGACCGGGTGGAGAGGAAGAGTTCTTGAAGAACCTGGGGATCGAGTCTTTACCCGGAATAGGACCCAAAGCCCAGGTCATACTCCGGATGCTCAACATCCATAAAATCGGCGATTTGTGGGGGCTGTCGCGGCCAACTCTGCGCTCACTCTTCGGCTTAAACGGAGAAGAGCTTTATCTCCAGTCCAGAGGGGTTGATACCCGTCCCTTGGTGACCGCCTCTGTGCCCAAATCTATCTCCCGGGAGACGACTTTTCTGGAAGACATCTGGGATAGACGCCTGCTCCTGGCTCATCTGGCTTATCTCTGTGATCGGTTAACCCTTCCCTTGCGGGAACAACGCCTTTTTGCCCATATCATCGAAGTCAAAGCCAGGTATTCTGATTTTAAAACCGAAGCCCGAAGATGCCTACTCCTCAGTCCCCTCCAGGAGATGGGAAAAATTTACAAGGTTGCTCAAGAGCTTTTCCTCCAGCTTTTCTCTTCCTCCCGTTTGTCGCTTCGTCTGGTGGGTGTGAAAGCTTCTGACCTTGTTAGTGCCAGGCCTCTCTCTCTTTTCGAGCCCTACTCCGAACGCCCGGAGAAACTGGGCTATGCTGTGGATCAGGTGAGAGAGAAGTACGGGTTTGGCTCACTGCTTACGGTTCGGGAGAGGATGCTCGATAGCCTCTACAGTTTTGAACGAAAAAGAGGTTTTGTCCTGAAGACAGCCTCCTTGACGAAATAAAAAAATGTTCATACCACTCAGAGTCCATTCTGTCTACAGCAAAGGAAAAGGAGGGGCAACTCTGGAAGAGGTCGCCTCCTGGGTCTTCGAGAGAAAACTTCCATCCGCAGCTCTGACAGATATGGAGAATCTCTACGGCTGGGGGAAATGGAAGAGAGCAGCCAAGAAGCGCGGTTTCACCCCCCTCTTCGGCTGTGAGATAGAAATTCAGAAAAAAAAATTCCTCTTTCTAGTCAGGGACAAAGAAGGGTACTGGAATTTGATGGAGATCCTCAACCAAAAAGAGATAAAGAAGACAGAAGGGCTGGTTGTTATCTTCATCCCTCAGGCGAGAGAAGAAGAATCTCTGGCCTCCTCACTCTCTTCTTCAAAAGAAGATTTTTACATCGGTGTCGATTTTTTTAACTTCAAAAAGGCTCTCGTTTGGGCCCGCGATCACGATTTGCCTCTGGTGTGGGCGAATCCTTTGAAGTTTATACGCAACCCTGAAAGATTGATTCTTATCCATTCCATCCAGAAAAAGATTCCCTTCCCTCCGGAGAGGGATAAACTGAAGAACAGGATGAAGTTTTTCGGGCCGCATCAGGAAGCTTTGGCTCTCAGGAAGTTTGGCCCTGATGCGGAAAAGATTTTCCGCAAAACCTTTGAGGTAGCGGAGAAATGCCGGTTTTCTTTCGCGGACATCGTGCCTCCTCTCCCCGAAGATCTTTTTCCCACAACCTTGAGGGATGAGGTGATGGAAAGGCTGAAAAGGCTGAAAAACTTGAGCTGGCGCGAGAGACAGCGGGCCAAACAAGAACTAACTGTTGTCGAGAGATCAGGTTTTGCTCCCTACTTCCTGATTGTCCATGATGTGGTTCGATTTGCCCGCCGCAATAATATTCTCCACAACCTCAAGGGTTCGGGCGCCTCCTCTTTTCTGACCTTTCTTCTGGGAGTCTCCCACATAAGCCCCATCGAGCATGACCTTTACTTCGAGAGGTTCCTGAACAAGGGCCGGGATGACCCGCCGGATATAGACCTGGATTTTGACTCGAGGAAAAGAGACCAGGTCCTCTCCTATGTTCTGGAGAAATACGGACAGGGAAGAACTGGGGCAGCCTTTGTCTGCAGTCTGAAAAATTACCGTGCCCGCTCTGCCCTGTATGAGACAGCCCGCGCCTTTGGCCTTCCGCCTGGGGAATCCAGGTCTCTGAGCAAAAAAGCCCCCTTTTTCGCGGAGCCTGATTTCTTGAAAAAAGACAGACCACTCCCTGGCTACATGGAAATATGGAAAGCAGCCTCTGGTCTTACTTCTGTCTACTCGGGGAACTCCCTCCATGTGGGAGGAATACTGCTCACCCCTTCGCCTACGAATCGGTATCTTCCTCTCGAAGAATCAGCTAAGGGTTATCTCATGTCCCATTACGACCGGGATACTGTGGAAGACCTGAAACTCATAAAACTTGACCTGCTTTCGGTGAGGGGGCTGGCTGCTATCTCTGAGACCAAAAAAATGATGAAAATAAGGTGCATTCCTCCTCGAGATAAGAAAACTTACAGCCTGTTAAAGAAGGCCCAGACCATAGGCTGCTTCCAGGTGGAAAGCCCGGCCATGATGAATCTACTCCGCCGCATGAAGCCAGAGAATATTTACGAGCTGACTCAGACTTTAGCTCTTATTCGGCCCGGTCCGACCGAGAGCGGCATGAAAGAAGCTCTCCTCCGCAGCCGGGAAGGGAGGCCCGTCTCCCGTGATGGTTTCCTGGGTCGAATACTCCCCGAGACAGGAGGCATTCTTCTCTATGAAGAACAGGTGATGCAGATCGCCGAACGGGTGGCGGGAATGCCGCCCGAAGAGGGCGACCTTCTCCGCCGGGCTCTTAAAAAAGATCAGGTTGACGCCCAGCTTAAAGGCGGGTTTTTCAGGGAAGGAGAGGAGAGAGGGTACACACCAGGGGAAATAAAGAAGTTGTGGAAGGTCATGGAGGAATTTTCTTCTTACTCTTTCAACAAGGCTCACAGTGCCTCCTATGCCAACATGGCTTACCAGGCTGTTTACTTAAAAGCCCACTACCCGGTTCCCTACCTCGCATCTGTGCTCAATGCCGGAGGCGGCTACTACGGGTTAGCGGAATACATCGAAGAAGCCAAGAGAAAGGAGATCAAAATCTTAGGGCCGGATGTAAACCGCAGCTGCTACCAGTTTGAGGTAGAAAGGAAGAACATCCGGGTGGGTCTGATTTCCATCAAGGGGCTGGCTTTAAAGACTGCAGAGAAGGTCATCGAAGAGAGAAAGAACGGTGAGTATCTTTCCGTAGAAGATTTTCTCTGCCGGGTGTCTCTGACAAAATCAGAGCTTCTCTCTCTGATCAAATCAGGGGTTTTCGATTCTCTCGAGCCCAGAAGGACGCGGCAAATTCTTCGTTATTTCAGAGGACTGGAGGATGTAGAGGATGTCTCGGACCTGGATCCAAAACAGAAGGAGAGGATGCTTGTCGAATCCCTCGGGTTTGATCCTGAAGGAGATTCCCTTTCCCTCTTCGAAGGGAAAAGGCCGACGCTCCGCATAAAGGATTTGAAGGATCATGCGGGTAGAGAAGTGAAGCTTGTGGTCAGAGTGGTGGATGCCCGCCAGAAAGCGGTGAGCCGTGGCCGGAAATACTTCTTTCTCTTTGAGGATGAGACCGGACTTCTGGAAGGAGTGGGGGAGACGAGATGTCTCACATTTGGTTCTCCGCCCGCTTGCTATTTGAGAGGAGAGGTGAGGCGCGATGGCAACGGAAGGGCGAAGATTTTAAACTGCTCCTTTCTTAATCCCTATTAAACGGATGTTCCAGTAGAAATCTCTCAATTCTTGCGAAAAACATTTTATTTCTTAATAGCCTTTACCCTTTTCTCGATTTCAGGCTGATTGGAATTGATTTCTAAAGATTTTTCCCACGCGGCTAAAGCTTCATCTTCAGATCCCAGTCTGTAATAACATTCTCCTAAAGAATTCAGAAGATACATATTTATTCCAAAATGGGAGATGGCCTCATTATAAAATGAAACAGCCTGATCTAATTCTCCCAGAGCTTGATGAGATTTTCCTAGGAGAAAGTAAACTTGATAGGGGATCTCATCTAGATTTTTAAAGGGTAGCAGAATTTGTTTAGTTTTAGTGTAATTTTTTAGAGCAAAATATACCCGTGCTAAACCTACGGCATAATCTAGAGAATCGGGCTTCTTTTGATAGGCAGTTTCAAATTTGACTCTGGCTTTATCTATTTCTCCCTTGCTAAAGAATTGTCTTCCCAGTAAGAAGGAATATGTGGGATCGTCTGAAGGCGCTAATGTTTTAGAATGAACCCAAGGCCGGGGCAAAATTGTTGCAGCTGTGATCTCAAAATTTTCTCCTTCAAGAAGCACTTCATTATCATTATCCAATAAAATGACATTAATTCGGTAATAGGCAGGAGGAAATTTCTGTAGAGAAAATTCTTGTATAAAATTCATTCTATCTTGATACTCATTCACTTTTTTCGTTAAAGATAAAAACGGCTCATTTCCCTTTATAAATTCGAATCTTAACTGTCCCCTCTGCTCAAGATCGGAAGTTAAGCCTAAAATCTGAAAAGCTAAGAATAATTTATCTTGAGGATGAAAGATTTGCTTGGGCTGATGATATATTTGATTAGGTCCTATCTTAAAGGGTGCGAGCCTATTTGATTTAGATGGAAGGTGTTCCATCTTATAGCCCAAAACGAGAGAACTCATTTTCAGGAAAGAATCATCCCCGGGAATGACTACATCTTTTTCCAGAGTGGTGAATTCTTTGGATACTTCATTCTTTACTATAACAGAAAATCTGTAAGTACCTGGAATCAAGGGGAACATATCATAGAGATCAAAGGGTCTGTAGGTGATATTTTTTAGCTCGACTTCATCGAGTTTTGCTAAGATAGATCTCTCATATTGATCTATTGTTTTTCCCTCTAAATCAGAAACTTTCCCGTTGACTTTTAGATGTGTGGAATATTTATCTTCATATTGTTGGACCGAGAATTTCATGAGTTCCACAACATAATGAACAAAATAAATCCCGGATGGGTCTTTAAGAACTTTTACTGAATGGTCATTATCGATGTAATTGGCTGTGTAGTCGACTTCTACGATGTCTTTATACATTAAAAATTTCTCTGCATATCTTTCCTTTAGGTTTTTTTGAGGAACCTTGTATATATTTATGAGAAGGATATCGGATGATAATGAAGGACGGCCAAAGCGAGCTGATTCTCCTGGAACGAGGGAAAGAGAGACTTGAGCCAAACTTGGATTTATTTTTTTTAAGGTCTTATAAGCTGCCAGATAGTCTACTTGGTCGCCGAAATAAGAAGTCATTAAAGCTTGAGGCCCATCGGCTAGGGGGCTGTAGAGGACATATTCTCCAATTCCATCTTTCTGATAGAAAACCAGGTTAAATCCAGGAGGAAGACCATACTTTGTCAAGCCTTGATAAAACCATATTTCAGCGTTATGAATATTGGCTTCTCCAAAAATTCTCTCAATATCTCGAGGCTCACCAATAGTGATATAAATTCTGCCTCGATCTGTTTTCCAGCCCGGCTTGGGTACGCCCCGCCCCAAGTTGTAATTTGCATAATTAATCCGTCGAGAGTGCTCTTTTTTAAATTCATTTTCTGGGGTGCCTTGAGTAGGATCCCTGTGTTTCCAAAAAGCCTCGATAAAAAGCTCTCTTTCTCTATCTGTTTCGAGTTGAAGAAAGACATCTTTCTCGGTCTGAGTGATAATATAGACCACTTCTTCCTTCAGCCACTTAATAAACCTTGGGGGAAGCTCTTTAATAGATTTCTTCTCAGTGAGGCCTTGGAAAGGAAAAAGCAAGAATATAATGATTAGCGATATTAAAACTTTTCTCATAATCCACTCTGTGAATAATCCAGGCTTAAATAAAATAATCTCATTTGATAATAAATTCAAGCCAAAAGATGCTTATAGGACTTAACCTTCCCTTTACTTAATCGACAATTTATGGCTATCATATAAAGTAAAAAAAATGGAGAAGGTTATAAATGAGCAAGAATAAAAAAGTTATTATTCTCTGTTCTTTTCTCATCATTTCCCTCTGTATTTTGGCTTTTTTGTTTCTCATCAAACCGAATCTCAGGAAAGAATCATCTGCCAAAATATTTGAATCATTCGAGTCACAGATGAGTCCTGTGGATATTGACCAAATGAACATCGTTCTTTTTACCATAGACACTCTTCGAGCAGACCATCTGGAGTGTTATGGGTATGATAGAGTAAAAACTCCCAATATCAATAGATTGGCCAGTGAAGGAATTCTTTTTGAACATAGCATTGCTCAAACTCCCCTAACTCTTCCTTCCCATTCTTCTATTTTTACCGGAACTTATCCTCTCTATCATGGTATACGGGACAACGGGGGATTTTACCTTGATGAGAAACACATCACTTTAGCCGAGGCTTTAAAAACCAATGGCTACTCGACTGGAGCTTTTGTTGGTGCTTTTGTCCTTGATTCCCGCTGGGGACTCGATCAAGGCTTCGATTATTACTATGACAATTTTGACCTGACTAAGTATAAAAGCATAAGCCTTGACTCAGTCCAGAGGAGAGGAGATGAGGTGCTTGTTGAAGCTTGCAAATGGCTGGAGAAAAATTACCAAGATAAATTTTTCGCCTGGATTCATCTTTATGATCCCCATACTCCTTATGATCCTCCTGAACCGTATAAAACGCAATACAAGGGCAGCCGTTCCGGACTCTATGATGGTGAAATAGCGTATGTTGACCTTCTTATGGGCGATTTTCGAAATTTTATGGAAGAGAAAAATTTGTTAGATAAGACTTTGATTATTTTTACTGGTGATCATGGAGAAAGCCTTGGAGAACACAAAGAAAGCGCTCATGGCTTTTTTATCTATGATTCTGATATCAGAGTGCCTCTTATTATTAGGTTTCCAGAGAATAAATTCCAGGGAAGTGTAATCACAAACCAGGTAAGAAGCATAGATATTATGCCGACTATCCTGAATATTCTTGGTGGAAGATCTCCCGAAAGTGTTCAAGGGGAAAGCATGTTACCTCTTATATTGGGAAACCAGGGAGCAGAGGCGCTTTCAGCCTACAGCGAGACTTATTGGCCCAGGTATCATTATGGCTGGAGCGAGTTAAAATCACTTCGCAAAGGTCAGTACAAGTTTATAGATGCTCCCAAGCCGGAACTTTACGATATTCTGGAGGATCCTGGAGAATTGAATAATCTGGTCAATAAGAAAGCTGCACTCGGTCATGAAATGAAAAGAGAGTTAGAGGCACTAATAGATAGATATTCTGCGGAAGGAATTGAGGAAGCAGGGCCGAAAAAACTTGACAATGATTCACTGGTCAAACTTCAAGCTTTAGGATATATAGGGTCTTTCCGCGCTTCTTCAAAGCAGAAAGGAGAAAAACTGGCAGATCCCAAAGATAGAATTGAACTCTATAACGAGATAAAGATAGCTCAGTTTTTAGTCACAGAGGATAAAATGGAGAAGGCTGAGAAAAAGATCAAAGATGTCCTGAATAAAGATCCATCTGTTCTTGAGGCCCGTTATATCCTTGGAAATATTTATTCCAAGCAGGAGAAATATGATGAGGCGATTGAGGAGTACAAAAAAGCCCTTGAAGTTGATCCCGAATATTATGAGTCTATATTTGGAATTGCTTTAGCCTATAAAAAATCTGGGAAATATGACGAAGCTATCGTGGGATTTAAGCGGTTGATCGATATTGACCCAAAGGACACGAAACCCTTTTTACATTTAGGAAATATATATGAAGCGCAAGGTGAGCTGGATGAGGCCATGAGATATTTAAAGTCTGCGGTGACTATCGATCCTGAAGCTCCTATTTTTCACAATAATTTGGGTGCAGTGTATCTTAAGAGAGAAATGCTTGATGAAGCAGAAAATGAGATTACTACAGCCCTCAGCTTTGAGAGAAGCATTCCCCTTCTTAATGCTCATTTCAATCTGGCTTTACTTCATGAGGCAAGAGGGGATTTTAACCTGGCTGTTGTAGAATACAAGAAAGAGCAAGAAACAAGTCCATTTAACCACATGCCGGATTTCAATCTAGGTCTTTTGTATGCAAAGGCAAAAGAATTGGAAAAAGCCATAGAAGAATTCAAAAGCTGTATAGAGAAGAAGGAAGAATATGCCGATGCTTATGTTTTTTTAGCCAAAGTTTACATGGATAATGCAATGAATCTAAATGAGGCTGAGAAGCTTGCTCAAAAAGGATTGGAACTAAAACCTGAGTTAAGAGCGAATATTCTCGCCCATTTTGTCCTGGCTGATATCTATAACAGATTGGGAAGATACGAAGAATCTCGACAGCACGTTGATAAAGCAAGAGAATTACAGGAAACACTCTCTTATTAATAAGCTTTGCTCCCAGGATACGTGATAAAATGAGATTTATTTCTAATTACATTTATCAGACTTTTTTTTCGGGCTTAAAGTTTTTTATTAATTCCGCCATTTTCTTTATGTAGCTTGGGTTTGTGCCGCAGCATCCACCGATAAGATTGGCACCGTTCTCTATCATATGGGGAATATAGCGAACATAATCTTCCAGTTCTTGCGAATAAGACACCTCACCTTCTACAGAAAGAGAAGGCTTCCCAGCATTCGCTTGAGCAATGAGAGGGAGAGCGGTTTTTTCTCGCATGATTTTAATCAAATCAACCATTTCAGCACTGTTTAAAGTGCAATTTACTCCAATGGCAGGAACACCCTCTCTTTCAAGTTCTTGAACGCATTGGGCGGCACTGTTGCCCATCAGGGTAAAGAAGCCTCTTGGATGATGGTTGAAGGTCATAGTCACAAAAATCGGCAAATCCGTGGACTTCCTTGATCCTCTCAGAGCACAAAGCGCTTCTTTTAAATCGTACTGGGTCTCTATCAATAAAAAATCTACTTTTCCATCAGTTAAGCCTTTGGCCTGTTCAGCATAAGCTTCTTCAAATTCTTCTTCAGTGAACTCTCCCTGCGGCTGAAGGAATTTTCCGGTGGGGCCCATGCTACCAGCAACAAGTTTTCCTTCTGGTTTGATTTCATTGGCAATAGTAGCCGCAGCAAGATTCAATTCATAACATCTTTTTTCTAAGCCATGAGAGGAAAGTTTAATTTTGCTTCCTCCAAAACTGTTGGTGAGAACAACATCAGAACCAGCATCGAAATAGCTTTTATGGATTTTTTTGACTATATCCGGTTTTTCCACATTCCATGATTCGGGGCATACTCCTTGAGGAAAGCCATGATTTATGAGCTCTGTGCCCATGCCGCCATCAAGGAGAACAGTTTGCTCTTTAATTAAATCGAAAATAGATGTATTCATTCTATTCCTCCTTAATAAATATATTTGTCTTCATGTTATCTGATAAAATTAACCTTAATCAGGAATTAAGTATTTGTTTTACCGATGGAAAAAGCTCCATCTTTGTATGAGGCAAAAATAATGCTCCAGTATATTCGTTCATGTAGCTTGGTTCTGTATTCAATTCGATGTAGGTCATTTTTCTTGAAATTTCGTTGACCATTTCTCTGTTCTTATCAGAAAGAAGAATGAGATAGGCCCCGAGAAGAGAGCTATTCCCGATATAATGAAACTTGTTTCGCTTGAGATCGGGTAAAAGACCAATGCGGATGGAGTTTTCGATGTTTAAATGCTGACCAAACCCGCCTGCAATGTAAAAAGCGTCGATTTTATCAAAAGTCAATCCTGCGTTTTTCAGCAACAATGAACAGGCAGAGAATACTGCTCCTTTGGTTCTTATAAGATTTGAAATATCCCTTTCAGTTATGATGAGATCTTTACCCCAGTAAGAATTGTTTGCCTTTTCTATGAGAAATGCTGTGCCGGTTTCATCTTCGATAAGTCTATCTTTGGCTTTCTGCACATTGAATTTTCCGTGGCGATCGATATAACCATGGATGAATAATTCTGCCAAAAGGTCAACCAGCCCTGATCCGCACAATCCTTTGGGCTGGCTGCCATTAATGACTTTATATTCCGGATCGCCATTGTTCTTTATTTTTAACTGTTCGATAGCCCCTTCTGTAGCCGGCATCCCGCACTTTATTCCGCTGCCTTCAAAAGCAGGCCCAGCAGAACAGGCACAAGTCATAAGCCAATCACTGTTTCCGACAACAAGTTCGCCGTTGGTGCCTGCATCAATAAATAAGGAGATCTTTTTGGAATCACGAACAAGAGGTGTGCAGAGTAATCCTGCTGTTATGTCGCTTCCGACATAGCTTCCTACTGCTGGACCGCAGTAGACTCTTCCCTCATGGTTCATTTTCAGTCCCAGATCTCGAGAAAGAATTATCGGTACCTGGTTGAAGGTAGGCACATAAGGTTCTTCACGAATGTATCGAGGTTCAAGATTCAAAAACAGATGAATCATTGTCGTATTTCCAGATATAGAGGCGGAGTATATATCTGCCGTTGAAATTTTGGCCGATTGAGTTGCCTTATCAATAAGGTTATTGACCGTCATAACGATAAGTTTGTGAAGTTCTTGAAGCCGGCCAGGTTTCTGGGCGTAATTTATTCTGGAGATAACATCTTCACCACACTTTAATTGTTGATTGTAACTGGAAGCTGTGCTTAAGATTTTGCCGCTTGTAAGCTCGACTAAATAAAGAACGACTGTAGTCGTTCCAATATCACAGGCCACACCATAGATGTTTTTTGCCGCCTTAGCTTCCTTAACATCAATTATGGTCCAGCTTTGGCGCTGTTTGAATAATATGATTGTGATTTTTCCCTTTTCTTCCCGGACAACATGAGCTAATTTTCTCAAAACCGAATATTCGCAATTCAAATCTTCTATGGCGAGCTTTTTTCTGAATTCACGTTCAAGCCTTTTTAAATCGCTGTAATTATCTTCCAGAGTAGGCGGAGGGACCCGTAAGCTGATACTTTTCACATCAGGATTTATTTCATATATGCCCGATATGCTATTTTTGTGTTCCTCAAAAAATTTAGATTCAGAAACGCTTTTGATTGAGAGTTCCTGGAACTGCGGCAATTGGATGGTAAGATTATCGTTGACTTCTGTCTGACAGGCTAAAGCATATCCTTGTCTAACGAGTTCGTCCGAGAGGGCTGATGAAAGCTTGCTTTGATACGTTCCGCTTTTGATTCGAACAACACAATCACCACATGTCCCTATTCCTCCACAAGTCGTTTTCAGGAAAAGATCCACTTTTCTGGCCGCATCAAGAATACTCGTGCCTGAAGAAACACTGACGGTGCTCGAAAAAGGTAAAAATTTAACCTTATATTTATTGTTTTTTTGCGGCGATTTTATTCCCGTGTTCATCTGTATTTGGCATTTTGTTCCTTTCAATATGTTAGGCGGAGCGGGGCAGGGTTTGAATCCGCAACTCCGGTTTTCCGTACTCTACTACCCGCTCCCCTAACTCGAACCTGTATTATACGAAACCTGTGGAGGTAAGTCAAGACTAAAATAAAATTTATTGCAAAAATTTTCCGAGGCCAACATCGCCTACGTCTATGTCCCGAGTGATGGCGGATAGGCTTGCTTCGCCTAAGATTTGACTAAATAGTGGTCGGTATGCTGAGGGTAATCCCTTCTCTATCCGA
>LAZR01001836.1_pt1 | contig 12949 bp, 24 predicted proteins | sample 329461 | NCBI WGS metagenome assembly LAZR01 (sample SAMN03002196, study PRJNA259156) | marine sediment metagenome | biome: sea floor; feature: Hydrothermal impacted sediments; material: marine sediment; isolation source: Loki non-amplified sample from Loki's castle hydrothermal vent sediment ...
TCAGATCAACCCGTAACGAACCGCACTCAGCCCCGGACCACCCGGGGCTTCTTTTGCGCGGTTCAGCCGAATTCTACAGCCTATCAGGATCCTGTCAACCATCGGGCCCGTGACAACTGGTTGTCACCCCGGCCGGACTTCCCACAACAAATAGTTTGACAATTCCGTAGAACCGTGATAGACCGGAAGGACAGCGCCACGAACAGGCAACTACCCGCAGCGAAGGAATGCGAGCCATGGGTTGTGCCTCACGCCGCCGAACCTCTCTTGCGAAACCGCGAATCTGCGGTATATTGGGCGAATCCCATGAAATAACACGGGCCGCCTCGAGCACAAGGCGGCCCCGGCCCAACGGCCAGCCCAAACGGACCTCGTCCAAGGAGACCCGAATGGTCGTGTATTCTATCGGCACCTGCTGTGCCGCATTGTTCTGTATAATGGGCGTCTCCCACCCGGGCTTTTTCACTTTACCGGAGGGCCCACGACCCTTCGGTGCACTCGAGCCTGAACCTGGAGGGACGGGCTCCGGTGTCACGGGCGGACGGCAGCGCCACGGGGCCGGTACACCCTTGGGACGGCGTCGCCCGGCCGTGTTGTTCGTGTGGCCGGGGGTCGGTCCGGACTTATTCGCTATATTCGCCCGCACCCTCGCGTGCGAGGGGCTAGTGGAGGGCCTTCCCCCGGCCTTCGCTTTTCTGCGTTCCCCGGAGTTCCCGCGTGCGGAGATGCCGCGCGCTCGAGTCAGTCGGCCAGAGCGGCCAAGGAGGGTGTATGACGTGATTTGCTGATAGCGCAGAGAAAAAGGGCCCGTTTTGATCCGCGACCCCAAATTCTCAACTCACCGTATTGTGCCGCCCAACGAGGTGTAACTCGTCGGGCGGCTGTTCCAACGACATGCCGAAGCGCGTCGCCGTAGAACGTCTACAAGTATACCAAGGCAGCTTGGCGTGTCAACACACGGATTGGCAAAGGGAATTCGACATGCCAAAAGTTGCTCATTTAGGAGAGATCCACGACGACGTAGTCTATACCCACAAACGACTTGCGGCCATTATCGACCGCGACGTTGACTGGGTCCTCGAAGAGGTCGTGCGGCCCGGGGACCCGTCCGATACGGGAGTCCGTTGCCGAAAAGTCGGCACGAATTACTTCATCTCCGGCGAAGCGTTCCGCTTCTGGATCGAGAGGAAAGACCAATGCCACGGAGAATCTCAGCAGAAGCCGCGATGAGCCTCTGTCAAATGAAGGTCCTCAAGCCTTCGCGGCGGAAACACTACATCATGCGATGGGTCGAGCCGGTCAGCGGCAAACCCCGGGAGGAAACGACCCGCGCCAAGCACAAGCGCCAGGCGTATCAAGTCGCTGCCGATCGGGCCCGGGCGGTCGCCGACGGGACCTATCGCGAAGAGTACGGCTGGATCGAGTTCTGCATGCGGTACCAGCGGGAACATCTCTCCTCGCTCTCGGGGAAATCCCGTGAAGCCTGGAAAACCACCAGACGGTGGATCGGACGGATCGAACAGCCGGCCACGATCAACGAGGTTGACGCGGCCTTCGTCGTCCGCTGGCAGAACGGTCTGCGGCGGCACGGGGTTGGGGAGACCTCGATCGCCGCCTATTCGGCCAGGCTGCGGGCCGCCCTCCGTTGGGCGGCCGACCTGGAGATCATCGCCACGGCCCCGAAGGTCCGTCTGCCCCACAAGGCCAAGGGCAAATCGAAGCTGGCCCGGTCCCGTGAAGTTCGGACCGAGGAGTTCGAGCGGATGCTGATGGCCGCCGAGAAGGTTCGTCCGACGGACTCCCATCGGTGGCAGCGATTCCTCCGCGGTCTCTGGCACAGCGGGTTCCGCCTGGACGAGCTTCGGAGGCTCTCCTGGGACGCCGGGGCCCAGTGGTCGATCGACGCATCGGGCCTCGTGCCGCTGGTGCGGATCCTCGGCGACGCCGAGAAGGCCGGCACCGATCGCGAACAACCCATCACGCCGGAATTCTGGGACCTCTGCTGTGAGGTCCCGGAGGAATCCCGTCACGGGTACGTCTTTCCGCTGCCGGGTCGGTCCGGTCGCCAGATGACCGTCAAGCGCATCGGCCGGATCATCTCGTCGATCGGCCGTCGGGCCGGCGTGATCACCGATGCGACCAGCGGCAAGTGTGCCACGTCGCAGGACGTCGGCCGCCGGGCGTTCACGACCCGAATGAGCGGCAGACTATCGTTGGCCGATCTGCAAAAATGGATGCGGCATGCGTCCGTGCAGACGACCCTGGACTACTACCACCACGCCGACGCGGAACAGCTTTCCGCGAAAGTGTGGGGAAAGGAGTGAAGAGATGGTTACTTGCTCTAACTGTGGGTCTAACCGCCGGGATTGCACACTCGAACACGACGGGTGGTACACGCGGTGCACACGGTGCAAGGCCATACTGGAGGCAGTAGGCTTCCCGAACGAACCGTCGGGGACCAAACCGGATGGTGTCCCGGAAGCCGAGCAGCCGGCGCACGCCCCGGGTGGCGCCCCGGGTGGCGCCCCCCCAGGAGAAGCAGGCTGACCTTAGGCAATAGGGTCAACGCAAAACCAAATTGTCAAAGAGCTTAGAGCGGAGGGCATGGGGCTCGAACCCACAACCCCCGTCAAGGGGCACCTCATTTCCAGTCATTGCCCTCGGGGGAAACCAGGGTGAAAACGGAGTGAAAACGGGGGCTACGCCTTCGCAAGACGTCCAGCTCCGATCTGCGCATGTCCCAAGAAGCGCGCAATAGGTGGCGCATCCGGTGGCGCCGCTCATAAGGCCGCCGTGAGCGACGAAGATATTTCGACGCCCGGTGGCCCGCTCTTTTCTTGCCGTTCGGCAAAACGGGGTGAAAACGGGGGGATATCGCCGGCGCCCCTCACCCCTGAAAAACGCAACCCGTTGCGGTCACGCGACCTAGAAAATCGCGCCACCCAACTTTCTTAGCACGCCTCCGATTCCCAGCGTATCCTCACGGCCGAACAACCGGAGGGAACCGTGAACATCACGACCGATACCGAAGAACGCCGACGCGACCGCGGTTCCCTCCGTTTTCGCTCGGCGTTTTTCTCTTTGGGGGCCGGCGCCCGTGGTCAACGGGTGCCGGCCTTTTTCTTCAGACCGCGAATGCGCGGCGGGTGGCCCTATCCGCAAGGACGGGCACGTCTTCTCATCGGCGTCTTCACGCCCGCCGCGCCTTTGCAAGACACACCGGCCCGGGGGGCTACACGACGGACGCGCACAGGCCAGAGTGCAAGACGCACCCTCCGGCCGGTGATTCCTAATGCGTAGGAAATAGAACTATGCTGGAATTCCACGAGATCGCTGCCATCTTTCCGTTGATGCAGAACGGTGAGTTCGAGACGTTCAAGGCAGACATCGAACAGAAGGGGCTGCTTGATCCGATCGTTCTGTACGAAGGCAAAATCCTGGATGGCCGCAATCGGTATAACGCTCTGGATGCGTTAGGTCGGCTAGATGACATCCGCACGGAAGACTTCGAGGGCACGTGGAACGAGGCTATCGAGCAGGTCATGTCGAAGAACCTCCATCGTCGTCATCTACAGCAATCCCAACGGGGCATGGCGGCGGCTACGCATATTGAGTTGTACAGGGGGCCAGCGAAGGAACGGCAGGTCGAGGGTGGGCATGCTGGCGGAATGATCGGCGGCCGAGGTCAACACAAGCCGGTAGCCGACCCCTCTATAGGGATAAGACCAAAAGACCTTAAGCCTATTCCGTCGCAGTCCCGCGACGACGCGGGCGCCGCCTTCGGCTGCTCGGGCGCGACAGTAGAGCGCTGTCGGCGAGTTCGCGACAAGGGTGCCAACGAGTTGGCCGCGGCGGTTCTCAAGGGTGAGGTCAGTGCCGGTGCGGCAGACGTGTTGATCCAATACCCGAAGAAAAAACAGAGCGAACTGGTCAAGGACGGCAAGAAGGCGATCAAGGCCGCAGTCGCGGCGAAGAAAACAACACAGGTACGGAAGGCAACACGAAAGAAGAAGCCCCCACAACTTATTGCAACAATCAACTCTTCGATCGATGCACTGATGAAGCGAATTGAGCAAAGCATAAAAGGTACGGGCGTCCAGCGCACGCGCGCAATGGACGACTTGCGCCTATGTCAGAAGCACGTCAAAGAGGCGTGCGAGTTTCTAGTCTAAGGAGATATGATGACGACTCAAGCGAAGAAGTCGAAGCGGACACGACCATCGCCACGCACCATCAATGGTGATGCGGCGGCCCCGGATGAGTCGCGCATGGAAAAGGCGCTAATCAGTCCACAACTTGCCGAGGAGTGGCTGAATCGGAACACACAGAATCGGCCTTGTGCGTCCCCGGATGTCAAGCGGATCAGTCGCGAGATTGAACTCGGGCACTGGAAGATCAACGGCGAGACGATCAAGTTCGATAAGAACAACGTGCTACGGGACGGGCAGACACGGCTGAAGTCGATTGTTGCGACGAAGACGGCCGTGTGGTGCTGGGTCGCCTTCGATCTTGATCTGGGCATGGAGGTATTCGAGACGATCGATCAAGGGCGATTGCGTAGCCTCGGCCACCTACTGAGCATCCGCGGGTACAAAAACTACAACCACCTTGCGGGGGCAACGCGCCTTGTGTACGCGCTCGACACTGAACTCGTAGCCGAACCGGGGGGATTTAAGAGTGCCGTCGGGTTGAGCATCGTCGAGGAGCGGCCACAACTCGTGGACAGTCTGGAGCGAGTGTATGCGGCAGGCATCTCTGATGCGTATTCGATTGGGGCAGCGGCAGCGCTGCACCACATGATGCAGAAGCGCGACCACGAGTTGGCGGATAGCTACTGGGATATGTTGGCAACGGGGGTCATCAAGCAACGTTGCAGCCCGGCGAAATCCGTGCGTGACACGTTACTGAGCAACAAGAACGCCGCCGCCGACAAGCAATTGAAGCCAACACACCTTCAGGCCATCGCCATCAAGGGGTGGAACTTAACGCGCGGGGGGAAGACTTGTAAATACGTGCGGTGGCATCCGGAGCGCGAAGCCTTCCCGGAGATTTACTAGTGACCAACCTCACCACCCACGACCACATCGACCTCGCCCGGCACGAGAAGATCATCGCCCGCGGACTGCAAACCTTCCGTGACGTTGGCGAGGCCCTGGCCCAGATCCGCGACGACAAGCTGTACGTCCAATACGGCACTTTCGTGCTCTACTGCCAGACACGATGGGACTTCTCCATCCGCACGGCAGAGCACCTCATCAACGCGGCCAGCGTGGTGGCCTACCTCGCCGACGCGAACAATTGTTCGCCCTTGCCAGCCAACGAGGCCCAGGCCCGGCCGCTGACGACGTTGCGCGACGAGACGGGCGTGATCGACCTGGAACTGGTCGGCGAGGTGTGGCGACAGGCGCTGGACGACGGCGATGGGGGCGAAGTGCCGCCGACCGCGGTCATCGTCGAGGAGACCGTGCGGCAGTGGAAGCTGAAGGCGGCGGAGTTGAAGGCGCCGGAGGAAGCGGTCCAACCCGTCGACGACGAACCGGCCAGCGAAGAAGACGCCGACGACACCCCTCCCCCCTGCCCCAACTGCGGTTGCACCGACGTGGACGAAGACGGCGATTGTGCGAAGTGCCACGAGCCGAAGGTTCGCGGCGACGCAGACGAGGGAGAGGCGCCGACGAAGCCAGTCAACACCACGTTCGAGGTCCTGGAGGCAATCGTCGACCAATGGCGGGACCAGTACGACGTCACGTCCGACAGCGTCGCCGCCGCGATGCTGGAGAACCTAGCCACGAAGATACGAGAAGGTTGATGACCACCACCATCTACGCCGTAGCCGAGACCGTCAGCCGGAAGATCGTCTACCTCGGCCCCTCCGAGGACGCCGCGGCGAAGGCACTGGTAGGCAGCACGCTGCACGGAACCGGCCCCAGCAAGACCGCGGCGACGTTGGCAGTCCAGCAGCAGCTCACCTGGACGCGCGTCGTGGGCAGGTTGCGGCGGGCCAGGCGAGTACATCCGTAGGACCGTAAGGCAGAATCATGTCTACCAAGAAACCGCGGCCAGAATGTACGACGCCGAACTGCTCGCGCCTGCAGAGCGGCCGAGGTCGCGACAAATGCTCAACGTGCTACGGCGCGTTTGCGCGCGCCGTCAAGAGGAAGCAAACGACCTGGGACGAGCTCGAACAGAAGGGCCTCATTGGACTCGCAAAGTTCAAAGCAGGGCCGGCCTGCCAGCAGCTTGCGGAGGTGCTCGGTGTGGGAACCGGGAAACTGGGTCGACCCAGGAAGCCGACCAGCTCGAAATAGATTGGATATGATGCAACGCTACACATTGAAGCAAGGAAAGCTACGAGAAGACGCCCGCGGCAAGTGGGTGCAGTTCGCTGATGTCGAGGAGTTGCGCACGAGCCTCGAAGAGCTGCTTGATGCTGCCGATAGGTTCTTGGCCGAACCGCCAGAAGGCATGAGGGACGGAATGTCGTTCAATCAGTACACCACAGCCGGTGACTGCCGAGAGCTGACCGCGGCCTACGCCAAGGCGCGTAAGGTCCAAAGCGAACAACCCAAACCATAACCATTCAATCCAAGGAGAAACCGAAGTGGTAACTCGAAAGAAAAAACCGGCCAACGCGAGACCGGACATCTTCGACCTTGTGACCGGCATCACGGAGGAAGACCTCGAGAAGACCGACGCGCGAATCAAGAATCTAAAGCAGTCACTGGCGCTCGTGAAGCTCCAGCGACTGTGCCAAGAGATTGAACTCAAGGGCCTGGTGGACTCGAAAGTGGTGACCGTCACGGTCGGCTACGAGGAGAAGGAAGTCCCGGTGGAGGCCGAGTGGAAAAGGTCTGTTGAGGCAGAGCACCCACGCAAGACATGATGCTGGCCGGCACGAGGCCGGCGAGATGGATACCGCCGTCCCTGGCAGGAGGTCAGGGGCGGCGCGGCTTTTGAAACACCACGGGTGACGCAATGCCAACTATGGATAGCACCGGACTGTTTTATGCACGTGGTGTGCCCACAGCGAAGGGTTCGAGGGCGGCGCTGGGGTTTCCCATCAGGGCCAGCAGAGCAAGTACCGCGCGGCGCTTCGCCGACAAGATGATTCTGGAACTGTTGCCGGGATGGGATACGGGAGTAGTCGCGCTGACCAGGAACGCGAAACGTGTTGACTCATGGCTTTTGAAACGAGGAATGAACCATGACACCACTCGCCTGTAGCCTGTCTGGCATCGTGTTGCTCTGTTGCACTATCGCGTGCATCATCTTTGATGACGTGTGGTACCGACAGTGCGAGCGCAAGGGAGTCAGGTTCGACGAGGATGACTTTCATCAAGCCGCCGCCCTCGGCAAACTATCTGAGCTTCGCGACGCGCTGGACGCGGAGGAGAACGGCTTGCAGGAGGTGCGTGACTGATGCTCATAGTTGCAGGAATCGCTCGAAGCGGGCTCAGCCTGACGATGCAAATACTCCACGCAGGTGGTTACCCTTGCGAGGGAGAACCGCCAGCGTTTGAGCCACATCTTGGTGGTATACCGTGGGAACGCTGCGGGGACCGTGCGGTAAAACATGTCGATACCCAGCTCAATTTGCCGCCGGGTGGGCCCTACGACGTGATTCGACTCCGGCGAAACCTACAACAGCAAGCTCGCAGTTTCACTAAATGGGCGGCCGCCTTATTCCGGGGGCGAGCCATACCGATATCGAGGATCATTGCGTCGTTCCGGCGGGATTACGCGGTCATCGACGATTGGGCCGTCAACCACCGACTGCTGGTGCTGGATTTCGAGAACCTCATCACTGACCCAAAAGGCTCTGCGTTTGCGATAAGAAACTGGACCGGAAAAGACTTAGACGTGGACCGAATGGCGGCTTGCGTCGTGAAGCGAAGCCCGAATTGCTACCCGGGCCTTTTGGAGCTGTCGCTTATCGAGGCGGCGGACAGGTTGCGGGAGGTGCGTGACTGATGGCCTGTAACCGATGTGGTCAGTGCTGCATGGACAACGGTCTCATTCCGCCCCTGGTGCCTGACGAAGAAGCTCCGGACTGGCTGTGGTCTCTCGTCAAGAGGCTGCGAACTGAGTTCGCGGACATCGCCGAGAATTACCCCTGCGTGTTTCTGATGGACGACCTGGCTCACCATGACTGACAACGGAACAAAACCACAAGAAAGATGACCAAACTTCTGACGTGCTACCGCTGCAAGTCGCAGCCATGCCGGTGTAAGGACGGGATCACGATCTATCACACTGATTGCCGAGACATTCTGCGGCTACTAGAGCCGGGGAGCGTAGACGTGGTGTTGACGGACCCGCCGTATGGGATCGTCGTCCAATTCGGAGAGAACCGAGGGCAGGGCGGCTGGGGGCCATCGACACGGAGAATGCAATTCGACTGGGATACCCAGGTCATCGTCGACGAGGTGCGGAGTGGTTTGACGTCGGCATTCAATCTCTGCAAACCGAAAGCCTCTTGTTTTGTATGGACAGGTTTCGATTCTGCGGAGCGATATGCCGAGCCAGCTAGACGAGCAGGGTTCACGGTAAAGCCTGCCGCGTGGGTAAAAGAGCACCACCCACCCGCCGGGAAAGGGAATTGGTGGCCATCAGGCTTCGAGCTCGCATACTACGGCTACCGTCCTGGTGCCTGGTTTGCAGACACAAATCGTCATCGGTGCAATGTATGGTTTGCCGACTCGTACCGTTTCGGAAAACGCAACAAGAATGGGCACCCGACTCAGAAACCGCTTGGAATGACCCGAGAGCACGTCGCCGCGATTGTTCCGCCGAGGGGGCTGGTTCTCGACCCTTTTATGGGTAGCGGTACGACCCTTCGGGCTGCGAAGGACCTTGGTCGACGTGCAATTGGGGTGGAAATCGACGAGAAGTATTGCGAGATTGCTGCGGAGCGACTTCGGCAAGTGGTCTGCCTACCCCATGATTGACTGGAAAGCAGCATAAATGACGACAAAGTCGAAACGTGGTGGGCCAAGTATATCACTGCCAATTGTTGGAGCCAGTAGCGGCAGAAAGCAAAGAGCCATGACCGACACAACGACCGTGATCGAGCGACTCAACACCGGCGGCCGACCGATGACGTGGGCTGAGCGGGCCAAGGGCGTGCAGCAGTGGTTGCAGTTTCTGGAGGAGGATATCAAGGCGATTCTCGCCGACGACCTCGCCACTGAGGGCATCAAGCAGTCTTGTCGCCGCCTGGCCGTCGCGCTCGGGATGATTGGCGCGACCGTGGATATGCTGGCGTCGGTCTGCGACGAGAAGAGGCCAGGGCAGCAAGTGCCCGACGTGGCGGGAGTCCGCGAAGAGCAGCAATCAAACAAACGGGTCGCCCTCAGTTATCACCTTGGTCTCATCCTCGATCTGGCAAACCTCATCCAAATGCACCAAAAATCGGGAACGCTCAATCAAGGTGATTGTCTCGATTGGACCTCGAAAATCAAAGCACACACAAAGACGATCCGGAATCGATTCGATATCGAGGACTGACCCATGCCCGACCAACCTGAACTACGGATCGACCCGCCGGCGGCCAATGCGACGGAGCGCGCCCGGCAACGGTGCTGTGAGGAGTTGTTGCGCGGCCTGGCCAGCCTGCGATTCTGGATTGATAGGTTTCCCATAGACGACGAGAAGCAACATGAGGCCCTGGTGGAGCGATTAGGTGAATTGTGTGACGACATGCGCGGATCGATCCTTGAATGGAGCAGATTACCATGAGCGACGTCGATTACAATACCCGCGACGCGCTGGAGCTTTCGGCGAAGTTGTGGAAAGGAGTAAAACGTGACAGATTCAATTCATACCCCTGGTCCGTGGGAGAAGGTCCTTGTGGACGGCCCTACGAGTGAACCGGCGGGACTCGTGGTGCGAACCGTTCACGGCAAAGGCATCGTCTGGTGGGACACGCCATGTCTCGATCCCGTCGATTACGCAAATGCCCAGCTCATAGCCGCCGCCCCCGACTTGCTGAAAGCCTGCCAACACGCAACAAGTCTTTACGATCACCTGGCCCTCGGAACGCTTGAGGCCGCCGTAAAGTATGGCCCCGACTACGAGCCGCCAACTGATGAGGACTGCTTGCGAACCCGGGGCCTACTCGGGGATGCCATCGCCAAAGCCACAGATGACGCCCCGGCGCACGCCCCTGACGTCGCCACCGAAGACTCGCCATCGGACGGTAGCCAGGAATGACACGATGACCGACGTCGAGCACATCGAATGCACGATTGAAACAAACCGCGCGTATCACGCGGACACGGCATATATTGGCCACTCGATGGCCGAGGTTGCCCGTAAGAGTCTGCCGCGATACGGCGCGATGTACGTCACGAAGACGCTGCCTGTTGACCCACCGACGCCAGACATGGTTCTTGGCTCGCTGTTGCACACGTTCACGCTGACGCCGGCTGCCTTCGATACAGACTTCCTTGTGGCGGATGGCTGTAAGGCGCGGCGCGGCAACGCCTGGGAGGGCTACAAGCAGGAGGCAGAGGCGACGGACCGGACGCCGGTCCTGCCGGACCAGGTGATACTGGCACGGGCCCTGCGCGAGGCGGTGATGGCCCACGATCTAGCCTGCTCGCTGCTGGAGGCCGACGGGCCGGTAGAACAAGCGATCCGCTGGACGGACCCGGTTACCGGGCTGAAACGTAAAGCCAAACCAGACAAGCTCGTCATCGACGATGACTTCTCCGCCCCGCTGTGTTGTGACCTGAAGAGTGCGGCGGACGCAAGGCCATTGCCGTTCCTGAAGGCGGCCTACGGCTTCGGCTACCACCGGCAGGCCGACGGGTACGTCGACGGCTGCCGCGAAGAGTACCGGGGCGCCCTGGGAGGGGTTTGGCAGTTCCTATTCATCGCCGCCGGCAAGGAAGAGCCCCACGACGTTTACGTGCATCGGTGTGGTATGCGATTCATGATGCTGGGAGCCGACAGCAACAGTATCACGCTGGCGCGGCTGCGCGACTGTTATGAGTCGGGCGACTGGAGAGCGCCCGAGCAGAAGAGATTGCAAACACTCGAACCCTTACCCTGGATGAAAGCAGAGGAGTGATTATGAGCGGTAATGAACTATTGACGCCCGGGCCTGACGTGGCCACTGAACTGAGCGCCCCGGCGCCCGGCAGTGCGCTGCAAATCCCACCAGGCGGCACAATGCAGCAGGTGCGCGGCTCCTATTCCACGGCGGTGCAAGTGCAACAGCCGCGGAACATCAATGGAGTCCAAACTGCGGTATTGGCGGAAGCGAGGATGGCTGGCGAGACATTCTATTATGGCTGGGGAGCTGGCAAAAACTTGATCGAAGGCGGCAGTATCGGTCTGGCGATGGCCATGGCGCGGTGCTGGGGCAACTGCGCCATCGAAACGCTGCCCGTCCAGGACACGGCGGATGCGTGGATCTTCACCACCGCGTTTGTCGATCTCGAATCCGGCTGCACGGTCTCGCGCCAGTTTCGGCAGTCGAAGCGGTCCGTAGTCTATGGGAAGCACGACGAGGAGCGCAAGGACGACATGCGATTTGCGATCGGCCAATCCAAGGCCGCCAGGAACGTGATTCTCAGTGCCCTCCCGAAGTGGCTGAAGGACCAGGCCATCGCCCATGCCAAGCGTGGTGTGCGGGAAAAGATCGAGAAGTATATCAACACCAATGGGCTACCGGGCGCTATCGAGGTACTTATGAAGGCCCTGAAAAAAGAGGGCATCAGTGAAGACCAGGTGCTAGCGAAGTTCGAGATCGCCTCAATCAGCGGCATGGGTGTTGATCAGCTTGTCGTCCTCCGCGGCGACTTGATGGCGATCCAAGAGGGGCAGGAGAGCGTGGGAAATCTCTTCCCCGACCTGGAAGGCGAGGCGCTGTCGACCGAACTCCAGGCCAAGTTGGCAAAAAAACGCAAGGCTGCCGCGGCAGAAGCACCGTCCGCGGAATCCCAACAGCAGCCCACCACTGAACCCGAACAGTCGGCGGCCAAGGGCGACGACTACGATAGCCAAGACGAGAAGGAGTTCCGGAGTAATTATTACGAGGCCATCTTGGGGGCCACCACTACGAAACAGGTTGAAGGCTACCGCCAAAGGGCAGAGAAGGCCCAGAAAGACGAGGAGATCAGCTCCGATACGCTCAAGGCCGTTATGGGCTACTGTGCCGACCGGATCGAGGCCATCAAGAAGAAGTCAGGCAAGTAACAATCCGACCCGGTCCCGGCTTGTAGTCGGTGGCCGCCCCGGGCGGCAGAACATGCTGCGAAGCCATGGGATGCCGTCCGGGGAGTTTTGAAGCATTATACAGGAGAAAACAGAATGAGCGACAAGATGCGATGGAGATACGGGGACACGAACCCCGTGGTTGCAGCCGTGGACTCCACCACGGTGATCGAAATCGGCGACCTGGTGTCGCAGGACGTTGATGATGCCAAGCCGGCGTCTGACTTCGATAGCAGTAGCAATAAGTTTGCCAACGCTCCTCAAGAGCAATTTGCTGCAAAGTTCCTGGGCGTGTCCATGGAGCGAAGTCGCAACGGAGGCACGGCACATTCGCGTGGCCACGACCGGCGTATTCGAGTTTGATTGTGCATCCTCGACGTTCGAGCTTGGCGATCTGCTTGGCCCGGATGACAACTCCGCACAAGATGCTCTCGTGAACCAGCAAGCCATTACCGTTACGAACGCGGCCCGAGCAGTCGGCCGATGTGCGAAGCGGGCTGAGTCTGCGGTTCTTGTAGTCCTGGTCGATATCAAGTCGACCATAATGTATGGCGGCCCGCAGGAAGGCATTGCCAGCACCTAAGAAAGGAGGCTAACCATGCCAGCGATCAAGTCCAGAGAAATCCGACGTATGTGCGAAAGCCATGGGCCGGAAAAAGTAGCCAAGCATATTGGCACGAATTTGAGAGAGGGAAAGTTGCGACCCGAGGACTTCTCAATTCGCGAC
>LAZR01001837.1_pt1 | contig 12932 bp, 9 predicted proteins | sample 329461 | NCBI WGS metagenome assembly LAZR01 (sample SAMN03002196, study PRJNA259156) | marine sediment metagenome | biome: sea floor; feature: Hydrothermal impacted sediments; material: marine sediment; isolation source: Loki non-amplified sample from Loki's castle hydrothermal vent sediment ...
GTTTTGCTTGCCCGGAATGCGGCTATTCAATCTCTGAATTAGAACCACGCATGTTTTCATTTAATAACCCAGCTGGTGCTTGTTCAAGTTGTGATGGTTTAGGTGTTAAACAGTTTGTGGACCCATCTCGTGTTGTCGCCCACCCAGAATTAAGTTTAGCAGCTGGTGCTATTCGTGGCTGGGATCGTCGCAATGCTTACTATTATCAGTTGATGTTGTCCTTATCGGAGCATTACAAATTCGACTTAGATACACCATTCCAAGAACTCTCAGACAATGTCCGCGAAGTCATTCTGTATGGGAGTGGCAAAACCCAAATAGCATTCAAATACATGGGTGATCGCGGTAGAAAAGTGGATCGTAAACATCCGTTTGAAGGCGTGGTTCCGAATATGCAGCGTCGCTATCACGAGACAGACTCCAATAGTGTTCGTGAGGACTTAGCCAAATATCATTCTGTTCGACAGTGTCCGGAATGTCATGGGGCACGTCTGACCTTAGCTTCTCGCCATGTGTTTTTAAATCAAACGACTTTACCTGATGTGACATCTATGCCAATCGGTGAAGTGAGTGAGTACTTCGCCACCTTAAGCTTGCCAGGTAAACAAGGTGAAATTGCTGAAAAGATTATTACGGAAATCTCTGCTCGTTTAAGTTTTCTGGTCAATGTTGGTTTGGATTACTTGAGTTTGGCACGCAGTGCCGAGACACTATCAGGTGGTGAAGCGCAGCGTATTCGTTTGGCTAGTCAGATTGGTGCAGGTCTAGTGGGTGTGATGTATATACTCGATGAGCCATCGATAGGTTTACATCAGCGTGATAATGACCGTTTGTTAACGACCTTAAACCGTTTACGGGATTTGGGTAATACGGTGATCGTGGTTGAGCATGATGAAGATGCCATCCGCATGGCCGATTATGTGTTGGATATCGGCCCTGGTGCTGGTGTGCATGGCGGTCATATTGTGGCCCAAGGCACGCCGCAAGAAATCATGGATAGTAAGGACTCGCTCACCGGACAATACCTGTCAGGCAAGCGAGTGATTGAAGTTCCTAAACAACGTCAAGCACCGCATGCCGGAAGACAGATTGGTCTTCGTGGTGCCTGTGGTAATAATCTACAAAATGTAGACATTGATATTCCGATTGGTCTTATGACCTGTGTTACCGGTGTATCTGGCTCAGGTAAATCAACGTTAATTAATGAAACGCTTTTAAAACTCACCTCGAAATATTTAAATGGGGCCTCGGAAGAACCTGCCGCACATTCTGAAATTTTAGGCCTAGAGCAACTGGATAAAGTGGTAGCGATTAATCAAAACCCCATCGGTCGCACACCAAGATCTAATCCGGCAACCTACACGGGGCTGTTTACACCTATCCGCGAACTATTTGCCGGCACGCCAGAGGCGCGTTCACGTGGTTATGGGCCTGGCCGCTTTAGTTTCAATGTCAAAGGTGGTCGCTGTGAAGCCTGCCAAGGTGATGGATTAATCAAAGTCGAAATGCATTTCTTGCCTGACATTTATGTGCCTTGTGATGTCTGTAAAGGCCAGCGATATAATCGTGAAACGCTTGATATTCGTTACAAAGGTAAAAATATTACTGAAGTATTGGATATGACGATTGAAGATGCCAATGTGTTCTTCGAAAATATACCAGTTGTGGCTAAAAAACTGCAGACACTGATTGATGTTGGTCTGACATATATCAAGCTAGGTCAGAATGCCACTACCTTGTCAGGTGGTGAAGCGCAGCGTGTTAAATTGGCGAAAGAGCTGTCGAAACGAGACACGGGTAAAACCTTGTATGTGCTCGACGAGCCAACAACGGGCTTACATTTCTTTGATATTGAACAGTTACTCAAAGTTCTACATAACCTAAGAGATCGTGGCAATACCATTGTGGTGATTGAGCACAATCTTGATGTGATTAAAACTGCCGACTGGATCATTGATATGGGCCCAGAAGGTGGCGCTGGTGGTGGAGAAATCTTAGCCGTTGGTACGCCAGAAGATGTCGCTCAGCATAAGCAATCCTATACTGGCCACTACCTTAAAGCGTTGTTAAATAAATGAGCTTAGAACAAGAAATTAAGTTACATGTGACGCAAGAGCAGCATCTCGATTTGACGCAGGTCGCTGGCTTGTCTGAGTGTCTCGATAGGGAGGTTTTTTCCCAGCATCTATTGAGTACTTACTTCGATACGCCAGATAAAGCCATCATGAAATTTGGTGCGGGTCTGCGGTTGCGCATGATTGGCGAGCAGTGGCTTCAGACCGTTAAATCAAATGGTCAAGCAATCGATGGTTTGCATCAACGTGATGAATGGGAACACGCCCTAACGGGACCTGAGTTTGATAAATCGCTGTTGCAGCAAACTGTCATTGGACCGCTTGTTGATAAAGATGCTATCTGGGCCCAAATTGAACCACTATTTACTACGGAGTTTGAGCGTGAAGTATGGTGGCTAAAACTGGCGAATGACACGATAGTAGAACTGGCTTATGACCGAGGTGAAGTGAGGGCTGGAGACAAGCGCGTCGGGATTCATGAAATTGAGATTGAATTAAAGCAAGGTGATATTACAGTTTGTCAGGCCCTAGCTGAGTCACTCAAATCTGCACTGCCTTTGCAGCCCAGCGATATAAGCAAGGCTGGCCTCGGTTATGGTTTACTCAATTCTAAAACAGTCGAATAAGCAGGAAGCTACGAGGCTTAACGGGTAGATAAGCCTCGACCTGTTTCAAACTTCCAAGTGCGAATGACGGTGAGCATATCGTTATCTTTCAATACGTCTTTGGGTATTGCGGCGTAGGGAGCGCCTAAACGCACAATTTTCACGGCTGCCTCGTCTAACACTTTATGGCCTGATGATCGTGAAATAACGATTCCCCCAGCAGGTACACTGCCATCTGGATTAATGTCGACTGATAACATCAGACTGCCACTTACTCCCTGCTGGCGTGCTTCTTGTGGGTAATTCATATTACCAATTCGCTCTACTTTCATCTCCCACGCTTTCATGTAGGAGGCGGCTGCGAACTCTTTAGTCGACGCTGATATACGGCGTTTTTTCGGACGTTCACTCAGCGCTTTTGTGCTACGGTCGAGCTTATCTTGCAAATCCGATATTTCATTGCGTGTTTGCATCATCAGATCTTGTGCTGAGGGTAAGGCTTTAACTGTTTCGGTCGGCTCAGCCTGCTCATCTATTGCCGTTTCGGCTTTTTCTTCTGTTTGTTGAACCTGACGGTCAGCTGATTTTTGAGTGAGTTTTTTGACCTGTTTTTTTGGCTCGGGCGGTTTCTCACGCTTAGGTTTGTTCTCGGGGTTTGGGGTTGCTTCCACTGTTTTTGGTGCAGGAGGCTCAGGTTTAGTGACCACTTGCTGAACTGGCTTGGGTTCGGGTACGGGGGGCTGTGGTGCTTTTTGGACGGGTGGCGGTGATGACGGGGTTTCTGCTACCGGAACGGGCGCATCTGGTGTCGGTTCTGGTGTCGGCGTATCAAGTTCCCCACCACCTTGGTTATTAGCTTGCGCCAGAAAATCAGCTTTTTCGGGCACAATCTTGTCTTGTTGTTTTACCAAGGTGATGTCGAGATTATTGACAGGGGCATTAGTGGGCTTTGAAAACACATCAAAACTTACCCCTAGCACCACCACCAAATGAATGATGACAGAGAAAAGTAGGGTAAAAATTAACCTATCTGATGACACCGCTTTAGCCATGTTTATGGCGTGACGATGTCACGAATGATCGGTTGATGAGAAGAGTCTGTCAGGCGAACCTTTTTTTGCATGGTTGGCGTCATTTCTACTTGACCATCAGCACGCACAATCATCACATCTTTCAGCCCTAGCGAACCAGCTATGGTCGGCCAACTTTTTCCAGCCACGATCATAGCTGTAGCCGATGCATCTGCTCGAGCCGCTTGTGTGTGAATAACCGTCGCAGAAATATTATCGCGAGCAGGATAGCCGGTTCTAGGGTCTAGAATATGTGGGTAACGAACACCTTCATAGGTGAAAAAGCGTTCGTAATCACCTGACGTAAACACACTTTCATCGCCCGAAACCGCCACCGAGGCCAGCATGCTGCCTTCTTTTCGAGGATGACGAATACCAATAATCCATGGTCTGTCACCATGTTTACCAATGGCACGAAGATCTCCACCGATATTGATGATAGCGTTATTAACGCCTTTTTCTTTCAGTGCGTTTATGGCGGCATCCACAGCGGTGCCTTTAGCAAAACCACCAAACCCTAACTTGACCATAGGGTTATCGCTGGTCAGTACATTATTTTCAATGTGAATATCATCCATGGTCGGTGCGGCAGCTAACCATGCATCAATGTTTGCTTGTGCTGGTGGCGGTCTAGATTCAAACCAATCATCCTCGTGATAGCCCCATATTTCGAATAACTTACCCGCAGCGGGATTAAACAGGTTGTGACTTTCTTTTGCGTACGTCGCCGCCTCTTCGATGACAGTGGCAACTTCCGGTTTGATATCAATCGGTTTTCCGGCCGCAATTGCCTCATTAATTCGCGTTAAGGTGCTTGGCTTCCATGCGTGCCAAGTTTTATTGATATTGCTGAATGATCGTTCTAAATCATTGGCAGTGCTTTCCGCTGTTTCTGCATCTACGCCATATAAACTAACGTCGATTTCAGTACCAAAGGCATAAAATTTTGCTTGGCGAGCGGCTTCTTGATCACTGCACGCAGTCAAAAAAGTTAATGTAATAAAAAGTGAGGGAAGTAGTTTCATGATAAGTGTTTATCTATAGCAGTCATTAAATCGGCGCCGATATTGATGCCAAATTCTCTATCAAGTTCACGAATACATGTCGGACTGGTGACATTTATTTCTGTTAAGTAATCACCAATGACATCTAAGCCAACAAATATTAAGCCTTTTTCTCGTAATGTGGGGCCAACCTGCGAGCAAATCCAACGATCACGCTCTGTTAAAGGGCGTCCTTCTGCACGGCCACCTGCGGCTAAATTGCCTCGTGTTTCGCCATCAGCAGGAATTCGTGCCAAGGCATAATCAACATGTTCACCATCAATCATTAGAATGCGTTTATCACCGTCTGTAATTTCAGGCAGATAGCGCTGGGCCATGATGGAGCGTTTACCCATATCACTTAGGGTTTCAACAATCACCGAAAAATTAGGGTCACCAGCATTTACTCGGAATATAGAAGCGCCGCCCATTCCGTCTAAAGGTTTGAGGATAATATCGCCATGCTTTTGATGAAATTCTCGAATGAGGTTTTTTTTTCGGGTGACTAGTGTTGGTGGACAGCATTGTGGGAACCACGCGGTGAACAACTTTTCATTAGCGTCACGTAAGCTTTGAGGATTGTTAACAATCAATACACCTGCTGCCTGAGCCTGTTCGAGTAGATAGGTGCTGTAGATATACTCCATATCAAAAGGTGGATCCTTCCGCATCAAAATAGCTTCTACATCGGTAATGGGCCGAGTCACTTTTTCACCTAGCTCAAACCAATTATTCGCATCTTCCTTCACTGTGACACTGCGCATTTCAGCAAAGACGTTTCCTTCAGAGAGAAAAATATCTTGCTGCTCCATGTACAGAATCTGCCAACCTCGTGCTTGAGCAGCCAGCATCATCGCAAAGCTACTGTCTTTTTTGATGGTAATCCGCTGAATCGGATCCATAACGATGCCAATGGTTCGTTGCATAGTCATTCTCATATTGCCTAGCTAGAAGCGTAAATTGTACCTGATAAGGCCTGTTCAAGCGTGAGAGAAAATACCCTAAAAGAGGCATGATGAAAGATTTATAGGCTGACTGACTCCACATGAATGCTTGGTATTCGCTATAATCCCTTATGTTTTGACTTTGGATTGTGAAATCGAGCTAATGACTAATAAGACGGTGATGAAGGCGAAAACGCCACGAACCTTTCAAGAACTAATTTTAAGGCTTCAGCAATACTGGGCTGAACAAGGTTGTGTCCTACTCCAACCGTACGATATGGAAGTTGGGGCAGGTACGTTCCACCCGGCTACATTTTTACGTGCGATTGGCCCTGAGCCATGGAGTGCGGCGTATGTTCAGCCATCTCGTCGTCCAACCGATGGTCGTTATGGTGAAAATCCGAATCGCCTCCAACATTACTATCAGTTTCAGGTTGTGTTGAAGCCATCTCCCATCAATATTCAAGAGTTATATCTTGGCTCACTTGAAATGCTTGGTCTCGATACCTCGATTCATGACATTCGGTTTGTGGAAGATAACTGGGAATCACCGACATTAGGTGCTTGGGGACTGGGTTGGGAAATCTGGCTTAACGGCATGGAGGTGACACAATTCACCTACTTCCAGCAGGTTGGGGGGCTTGAGTGTAGTCCTGTAACGGGTGAAATTACCTATGGTTTAGAGCGTATCGCTATGTACTTGCAAGGCGTGGATAGTGTTTATGACTTAATTTGGGCTGATGGTCCGATGGGCACAGTCACCTACGGTGACGTCTTTCATCAAAATGAAGTAGAAATGTCGACCTACAACTTTGAATATGCTGATGTCGACAGCTTATTCACTAATTTCGATACCTATGAGCGCGAAAGTCAGAAAATGATTGAAGCAGGGCTCCCTCTTCCTGCTTATGAGTTAGTGCTGAAAGCGTCACACACTTTCAATATGTTAGATGCAAGAAAAGCGATATCCGTGACAGAAAGACAACGTTTTATACTCCGTGTACGAACTTTAGCCCGTGCCGTGGCACAAGCATACTATGACCGTCGTGAGTCTCTAGGCTTTCCTATGGTGCAAGCCGTAGATGAGGAGGCTAAATCATGAGAAATGAATTTGAAGACCTACTCATCGAGTTGGGCACTGAAGAGTTGCCACCAAAAGCCTTATTGACGTTAAGCCAGGCATTTCATCAAGGTGTCGAGGAAGGGCTAAACAAAGCTGAGCTGAGCTTTGGTTCAATCACACCTTATGCCACTCCCCGTCGTCTGGCATTAGTGATTAGTAAGCTACAAACTCAACAAGCCGATATGTTAGTGGAGCGTCGTGGCCCCGCTGTGACAGCAGCATTTGATGATGATGGTAATCCGACTAAAGCCTTACAAGGCTTTGCCCGTTCTTGTGGTGTTGAGGTGGATGATCTTGAAACCATGCAAACAGACAAAGGCGCGTGGTTGATCTTTAAACAAGACAAACAAGGCGAACAGGTCACTGATCTGTTGCCTGACATCATTCAACAAGCATTGAATGCCTTACCTATTCCAAAACGTATGCGCTGGGGCGCTTTGCCAGGTGAATTTGTTCGACCAGTACATTGGTTGATTACGTTATTAGGCGATGAAGTGATTCCGATGAGCTTATTGGGCGTTGATGCCGACCGTCTGACGATGGGGCATCGATTTCACCACCCGCAGGCCATCCGAATTAGTTCACCAATGACCTATGCACCACAACTGGAAACGGAAGGCCATGTCATGGTCGACTACCAAGCTCGTAAAAATGCCATTGACGGGCAAGTCAACGAACTCGCCTCAAGCTTGGGCGGTGCAGCAATCATCAACCCTGAATTATTAGATGAGGTAACTGGTCTCGTTGAGTGGCCTGTTGCGCTGGCAGGAAATTTTGATCCACGTTTTCTTGAGTTACCTGCTGAAGCATTGATTTCTTCTATGGAAGGTCATCAAAAATATTTCGCTGTACGTGCAGAAAATGGGGATTTGCTACCCCACTTCATCACCGTGAGTAATATTGCGAGTCAAGACCCAGCACAAGTCATTGCCGGTAATGAGCGTGTTATTTTGCCACGTTTAAGCGATGCCGCTTTCTTTTGGCAAACGGATCGCAAACAGCCGCTTCACGCACGTCAGGAACAATTAAAAACTATCGTCTTTCAAAACAAGTTAGGCACTGTTTTTGATAAAGCACAGCGTGTGGGGAGTTTAGCCTCCGTGATTGCTGGCAAGATTAATGGTGATCCAAAACTGGCTGAGCGCGCGGCACAGTTAGCAAAATGTGACTTAGTGACAGAGATGGTGGGTGAATTCCCTGACTTACAAGGGATTATGGGCCGTTATTACGCTGTACTAGATGGTGAAGAACCGGATGTCGCTGAAGCCTTGGATGAACAGTATCGTCCTCGTTTTGCCGGCGATAATTTACCGACCACCAAAACGGGTATTGCCGTCAGTTTGGCAGAAAAATTAGATACCATCGTTGGCTTATTTGGCATCGGCCAACCGCCCACGGGCGTTAAAGATCCGTTTGCATTGCGCCGTGCGGCGTTAGGTGTCCTTCGTATCATCATTGAAAACAAGCTGACACTTGATTTAACAGAACTTGTCAGTTCTGCTGCAGACAATTTAAATGATGTACTGACGGAAAAAGAGGTGGTTGGCAGTGTCATGCAGTATTTCTATGATCGTCTGCGTGGCTATGCGCTTGATCAAGGCGCAAAAGCGGATGAGTATGAATCTGTGTTGGCGGTCCTACCCACTCAGCCATTAGATTTTATGCAGCGTCTGGCTGCGGTGGCTAACTTTAGAACGCTTGAACAAGCAGATGCATTGGCTGCTTGTAATAAGCGTATTGGGAATATCTTGCGTAAAAATGACGTCGAGATGCAAGATGCAGATATCAATGTTTCCTTATTAGAAGAAGTGGCTGAAAAAGCACTTGCGGAAAAAGTCTCTTCGGCACAACTCGCTCTAGCACCACTTTATGCTGAGAGTGATTACGCTGGTGTTTTAAGTCACCTAGCTACTCTTCGCGAGACGATTGATGCCTTTTTCGAGCAAGTCATGGTAATGTCTGATGACGAAGCGGTTAAACACAATCGTTTTGCCCTGCTAAATCAAACACGTGCCTTATTTTTGGGGGTCGCCGATATTTCTTGTCTGCAGGAATAAGAGGAGCTGTTATGTCGTTGATTATTTTGGACCGGGATGGTGTTATCAATCACGACTCAGATGATTTTATAAAAGATCCCTCCGAATGGGAGCCGATTGACGGAAGTCTCGAAGCGATTGCTAGACTTAATTATGCGGGTTACAGGGTTGTAGTGATTACCAATCAATCTGGCGTTGCCCGCGGATTATATAGTGTTGAAACATTAAATCGTATCCACAGTAAAATGCGTCGAATGCTGGCTCAAGTGGGTGGGAAAATTGAAGCTGTTTTATTTTGTTCACATGCCGCTGTGGATGGCTGCGAATGTCGAAAACCTCAAAACGGCTTATATCAAGATCTAGCACACCGACTCAGAGTGAATTTGGATAATGTACCCGCTGTGGGTGACTCACTTCGGGATTTGCAAGCCGCGATTTCCTCAAATGCGAAGCCAATACTGGTAAAAACTGGCAAGGGTGAACGCACGCTAGCAGCAGGTATTCCGGAAGGGGTCGCTGTCTACGATGATCTTCCGGCCGTTGTTACCGCTTTACTTGAGCCATCCCTTCAATGATTTATATTCGCTCTTCTATTTTCTTCATTATTCATGCCATTTCGGCTGTTATTTTTTCCTGTCTCGGTGTATTGCTGTGGCCATTGCCGTTTAAAAAACGTTATGCCGTGGTCAGCATGTGGGCAAGAAGTAATATTTGGCTGTTGGATAAAATTTGTCTGGTTCGACTTAAAGTGGAAGGCCGAGAGCATATTTCTGATCAGCCAGCTATTATCATTTGTAAACATCAATCTGCATGGGAAACACTGGCGCTTCAGTCGGTCTTTCCTCCACAAGTTTGGGTATTGAAACGCGAATTATTATGGATTCCTTTCTTTGGTTGGGGGCTTGCTTCGCTCAATCCTATTGCCATCGATCGCAAAGCAGGTCGGAAGGCACTTAGTCAGGTTATTGAGCAGGGATTAGAGCGTCTATCCTCAGGGGCATGGGTGGTTATTTTTCCTGAAGGAACGCGTGTTGCTCCAGGCTACATTGGCCGTTTTGGTATCGGTGGTGTGAAGTTAGCAACGCAGACAAAATATCCCGTTATTCCTGTTTGTCATGATGCAGCGAAAGCATGGCCAAAGCAGGGGTTTTTGAAATATCCAGCTGAAATAACGATGGTGATTGGTGAACAAATAGACAGCTCAAATGTGTCATCAAATGACTTAAATCAGCAGTTGTTTGAGTGGATGGAAAACCAGCAAACAGTGTTAGAGGGTAAAAAGCCTATGCTATTCGATAAAAAGAAAGAGCAATAACATGGCCACGATAGCAAAAACACAAGGTATTCTTCGTGTGTTATTAGTCGATAGTTCTTTAACCGATGCCGATGTATTGATTAATGTACTGAGAAGTGCAGGTCATGCTGTGCGGGCTACTCGTGAAGATAAGCCGGCGGCTATTGAGAAATTGCTCTCTGCGCATACATGGGATCTAATGCTGTGCCGTGAACATGTGCCAGATATAACGCCTTTTGAAGTATTAGAGTTAATTAAGCGCCTAGGTCGTGACCTGCCATGTGTTGTCATTATGGATAATACGGACCATGAAGTCAGCTACCTCGAGGGCACTGCAAAAGACGTTGTTTTATTTAGCGATACACAGCGTCTTAAGTTTGTGGTCAATCGAGAAGTCGATAGCCTAGCTGTTCGTCGGTTAGCAAGACGTAATGAAAGAGCGCTGCGTGAGAGTGAAAAGCGTGCGCGGACATTGCTGGATAGTTCACGTGATGCGGTTGCCTACATGCATGAGGGCATGCATATCTATGTGAATAACGCATATCTTTACTTATTCGGTTTTGATGATGCTGATGATGTAGCAGGATTACCGATTCTTGATCTGTTTAGTGCCGAAGATCATAGTAATTTTAAATCGATATTTAGACAGTTCACTGAAAAACCAGAGTCGCCACCGGTAACCATGACTGGGCATTGTCTAAAGTCTGACGGGGCAGTTTTTGAGGCAGATATTGAGTTCAGTCATGCCAAAGTAGAAGATGAAGATTGTACTCAGGTTGTCATTCGGACAGATACCATCGCAACAGGAGATGTTGCTACTCTGAGCCTTGAGGAAGAGGTAGCAGCTGATCCGGCTGGATTATTGACTCGCTCCCAATTTGTGACTGAACTAGAAAAACACGTACACCAAGCAGTCGATGGGCAGGGTGATGCGCAGTTGTTATACCTGATGCTTGATGACTTTCAAGCAATAAAGTCCTCTGTCGGCTTAATTGTTAGTGAGACCATTCTTCGTAGTGTTACTGAGTTGTTAGAGAATGTGAAGCAGGGTGATGAAGTGCTTGGTTACTATGGTGACTATACATTTACCATTATTATTCCATCTCACGATGATTCAGAGGTGCAAGCACGGGCAGAGGCCTATCGCCAAGTCATTCAAGACTACGTTTCACATGTGAGTGGTAAAGTCATCGATCTAAAATGCAGTATAGGCATTGCTCGAATCAATGAAACACAAGCAACGGCAGAAGCGGTGCTAGAGCAAGCTGATAAAGCCTGTACGCAAGCTCAATCAGCGGGTGGTAATCAACTTTTACGTTATCACGTGGCTGTTGCTGAAATCGACCAGAATTCTCAAGTAATGTGGGAAACCCATATTCGGCGAGGCCTTGAGAATGATAGTTTCAAATTGTATTACCAACCTATCGTTGCTTTGCATGGTGAACCACAGCAATTTTATGAAGTGTTGCTGCGCCTTTCGGTCAATGACGAACTCATAGCTGCTGATAATTTTATCCAACATGCTATACAGCTTAATTTGATGGTGGAAGTAGACAAATGGGTAATACGTCAGTCACTACAAAGTTTAGCTCAACATCGGCAACAGCATCCTTCAACGCGTTTCTTTATCAAGTTATCCGAGCAAACGTTGCATGCCAGTGAATTTGTCGATTGGTTAGCAGCTTCGCTGGCGGCATCTTCATTAAATGGGAATAGTTTAGTCTTTGAAATTAGCGAGACCGTTGCAGTAGATAACGTCAATGAGGCCAAAAAAGTGATTGAACAACTTCAAAGCTTAGGTTGTAGTTTTGGGTTAGAGCATTTTGGTTCAGGTGTCGATTTTTCTAATAGTTTGAATGCACTAAATGTGGATTACCTTAAAATCAACGGCGCTTTTGTAGAAAATATGGCCAGGGATAGTGAAAACCAAGCAGCGGTGAAAGCGATTATTGATATGACGAAACAAGCTGGAAAGCTATCCATTGCTGAGTTTGTTTCTGATGCAAATAGTCTGGCGCTCTTATGGCGGCTAGGTGTTGACTATGCCCAAGGTTTTTATATTCAGGAGCCTAGTGCTGAGCTCAATTACGATTTTGATGATGATGATGGTTAATAAAAAAAGCCGAGATTAGTCGGCTTTTTTATTTATCTTGCTTTCAGCGCCTTAATTCGCTCTTCTAAAGGAGGGTGTGTCATAAATAGGGCAGATAGACCACCACCTTTGCCTCCTGAAATTCCTAAAGCGTTAAGTTGATCAGGTAACGGCTCGGTTGATGTTCCACCTAAGCGCTGAAGTGCAGCAATCATCTTCGGTGCGCCTACCAGACTGGCAGCGCCTGCATCAGCACGAAACTCTCTCTGACGGCTAAACCACATCACGATGGTACTCGCTAATATCCCCAATACGAGTTCGGCGACAATCGATGTAATCCAGAAGGCGGGGCCATGGCCACGTTCTACTTTGAAAATAAGACGATCCACTAAATGTCCAATGACACGAGATAATACGATGACAAAGGTATTCACCACTCCCTGAATCAAGGCCATCGTGATCATGTCACCGTTAGCTACGTGACTTACTTCATGAGCTAAAACGGCTTCCACTTCCTCTTTGCTCATCGATTGCATTAAGCCGGTACTGACGGCGACGAGGGCATTATTTTTATTCGCACCAGTGGCAAAAGCATTCGGTTGGGGAGAGTTATAGACAGCCACATCAGGCATACCCACACCAGCTTGTTG
>LAZR01001838.1_pt1 | contig 12931 bp, 22 predicted proteins | sample 329461 | NCBI WGS metagenome assembly LAZR01 (sample SAMN03002196, study PRJNA259156) | marine sediment metagenome | biome: sea floor; feature: Hydrothermal impacted sediments; material: marine sediment; isolation source: Loki non-amplified sample from Loki's castle hydrothermal vent sediment ...
GCCGCGAGGGCTGCCGCGTGGGATGCCGCGGGGGATGCCGCGGGGGCTGTCGCGTGGTCCGCGTGGGCTGCCGCGGCGGATGCCGCGAGGGCTGCCGCGGGGGATGCCGCGTGGGCTGCCGCGAGGGCTGCCGCGGGGGATGCCGCGGGGGATGCCGCGGGGGCTGACGCGTTGGATGCCGCGAGGGATACCGCGAGGGCTGCCGCGAGGGCTGCCGCGTGGGCTGCCGCGGGGGATGCCGCGGGGGCTGCCGCGTGGTCCGCGAGGGCTGCCGCGAGGGCTGCCGCGGGGGCTGCCGCGGGGGATGCCGCGGGGGCTGACGCGTTGGATGCCGCGTGGGCTGCCGCGGGGGCTGCCGCGGGGGCTGCCCTCGATCCGACCAAGCGCAAGCTGCAGCCCTCGGCGCAGAAGCTCATGCGGCGCATGTGCGAGGTGAAGGCATGAACCACAGACAGACCGTGTTGCTCGGGCTCGACTCGCGTGGGCCAGTAGAACCAGGAACGTACGTACTGAAAGCTCGGACTCACAAGCGGATGCTGGTGGAGTCGGTGCTGATCGATCGTCGATCGCAGAAAGCCATCAACGGAGTCACGGCGAGGATCGGCTCCGGACCATCGCAGGAGTTGATCCTCGCTTTCATTGACGAGCCCTGTGAGCTCCCGATCCGCGTGATGGTATTTGAGTTGCCGTGTCCGCAGACGTTGGAGGTAAACGAGGAGATCGTCGTGTCGTTCGAAGCGACCGAAAGAATCGATCGCCTGCTCGCATCCGTGCGAGGTGTCCGATGAAACCAAGCGAAGAAACAGCGACGCGCGTGGCGCGCGGACGAAAGCAGTTGACGAAGCGCGGGATCGGTTTCCGCCCCGGTGGCGATGCGCTGACTGCGCACGAGCTCCGCGGCCTCTGCGCGATCGCGGAGCTCGTGCGCGAGTTCGCTAATTGCCCGATGGTCTCGCCTCCCCGAGCCGATGTGATCGCCGGACTTGAGTGGCTACGCATGTTCATCGATGCAGGCGCATCGATGCTGAGGGAGGAGAACGCATGAAACCACCACGCATCCACGCTGCCGAACCACCAGCGCTCGGCCACGAACCGCAAGACACCGCCGCCGCGCAGAATCTCTGCGGCAACGTCCGGAGCAAGTCGCAGACACGTACCTACAACATCGAGCGCGTGACGTGCGTCCGTTGCTGCGGACGTATCCGGAAGTACCCGCAGCTGCGCGGAGCGCTCGCCGCTGCCCGGCAACCCGTGTTGTTCTGATGAGGCGTCGCGTGAACAGCCCTCAGCTTGGTGCCCGGTACGGGTGCCGCCGCATTGTGTGCGATGCGCCACCGAGGATCTCGCGCAGAGGTGATCAGCTCCGCCGCGTGTGGGTTCTCTGCGACTGTGGCCGCTTGGATCTGGTTATCGCTTCGACCCTCAAGAAACGGCAAGCTTGCGTCTCCTGCTACAATAGGTGTGGCTGGGGCACAAAACTTCGCAAAGCCGAACAGGCACGCGGCGATGCCTTGCGTGCGATAGCAGAATCGCAAGGCGCCTCCGCGCTCATGGCCCGCTATACGGGCCTCACAGCGCGTCGCATCACGATGGGTGCCGACCTGGGCCGCATCGGCGACTCGGCACGTCCGTCCGTCGAGGAGGTGCGACGCGCATGTGCGCGCTGCTGGGCCCCGTCGGATAGCCGGCTGTCGGGGCTCTGACGTGGTAGCTTTGTAGTACATGGCCACCACGCAAGAGCTCGCCGCCCAGGTCGAGGACCCGAACACCACACCCGAGGAACTCCAGGCGATCTCGGAAGAGCTGGAACTTCGTCTGACCGAGGTGACTGAGCTCGCCCAGGCGCAAGAGCTGATCACACTCACGCGCCATCTCGTGAAGCGCCTCAACTTCGAATCGGAAGTGATCGACGTGGAAATGCTCGACGCGGCGAGCCTCGAAACGATCACGTGCGATGCATGTGGTCAGTCGTGGTCGCTCCAAGAGCCAGAGCCACTCACACGGGACTGCGAGCATGGTGCGATGCCGTCCCGCGGCTTCGCTTCGTGCGTGCGTCTGAAGGTCTATCAGGATGGACGCGTGAAGCTGCAGCTCGACCGGCGGAACTGGGGGCTCGCTGCCCAGCATCAACACACGCATTCGATGATCCTCCTGAGCATCGAAGATGCAGACCGACTCCGTAAGGCGATGCGCGACCCGGGCCACGGTATGATGCTTAAGCCATGGGGCGAAACTTGACTGAGTACGTCTTGCGGTGCCTGGTCGCGCACAGAAACATCTGCGAAGAACTCGCCTCCGCTCAGGACGAGCTCGACAGTCGACCACCGCGCGAGCTGTGATACAGTCGGCCCATGGAAGCACTGACGCGCACGCGCAAGATTCACGGCAACAGTCTGATCACGTTCTACGCTGACACGGACTGCACAATCGAGTCCGTCACCTGTAACGGTGCAAAACTCGTCGGCGCAAACGTGGGCCCACCGGCCGAGAAGAACCCAGCGAAGAAGGGCCAGAAGTGGAAGAAGGGCGAACGCCTGGACGTCACGGTCAAGCCCACCGGCAAAGAGCCAGCGGACGCCACCATCACGATCGCGCTCAAGTGAGCATTGCGGCGGTCGGCAAGACAGCGCGCGAGATCGCCGCAAAGCTCGCGCTCTGGCAGCTGTGGGAGTACGCGAGCTACCGCTACAAGTCCGACCGCAACAACCTCAAGTACGGCTGGGGTGTGACGTTCGCGGAGCCCATGCCGATCGCTCCGACGTTCACGATCGATCACGACGGTATGAAGTACAACGTCTACCTTGACGACTTCGCCGAGGACGTGCCGTCCTTCCTGGCGCGCATCCGGATCGTGCAACTGCAACCGGGTAATCAGTTCGAGCTCCGCGCGCTCGACTTCGCATCGCTTCAGCGTGTAACCGGCCACCGCTTCCGCGCAACAGCCGAGCGACTGTTGCGCGCGATGGGTGTGCACGTCCACGACCCACCGAAGGACCAGAAGCCACCATGGCAACCCCGCAGCGAATGACACCGAGGCGCCGCAAGGTGCACGTCGCAAGCGAGCGTCTCGCGCTGCTGGTGGGCGTGCCGTTTCTGATCTGGGCGTCGTTCCAGACGCCCGTTGCGGCCGCTCGGATCGGGCTGCGCATCTTCGCGGCAACATCTCTCCTCGTGGATGGCTGGCTACTCAGTCGCTGGCGTAAACGCAATGACCGCTGACGCGCAACGCGACCGCGACATGATCGACGCCATCCGGCAAATGCTCGGCTTCTCTCCGCTCTACAATGACTCGTGCCACGAGGGGCGGACGGATGCTGGCGCCATGGAGACGAGCAGCGGCTGGCTCGTATCGAATGGCCGCACTGGAACGGGCATCGACGCGGGCACAGTCGACGGCTAGGCGCCGTCGCGCACGCGCAAGCGTTCGAGCTGGGCGTGCGCCTCGAGTAGCGTCCCGACGCCAGCCACGAACGACGGCACATCGCGCGCGACGATCCCTCGCCGTCGCATTCCGTCAAGGAGCTCGCGAAACATCTCGCTGTCGATGCACGGAGCTCCTGGAGAAAACTCGCGGTAGAGATGCGTCGCCATCTTCATCGTAACGCGGAGCTCGACGACGACATCCGCGAGCGTTCGCCCTTCGCGGAACATCTCGATGGCGCGCGCGTTGCGCTCGCCCGCAGTCAGCGGACGTGACTGCCGCAAGTGCACTTCGGCCTCGCGCACGGTGTCCGCGTCGTACCACCAGCGCCGATCGACGAGCTCGCCGTCGAGGATCCCTTTCTCGTGGTACCAGATCACGGTTCGAAGCGTGACTTTGAGCTTCACAGCGACTTGCTTTCGAGAAAAAAACCCGTCACGCGATGCGATTTTACGGAGGCTCATCGATAGCAAATCACAAAGGTTTCGCGCGACAGCAAGTAGCACGCTTGGATTTCACTCATGACGTTAACACCGTTGAGTGACAGATGCCGATCGGCTTTCCTGCCTGCATGGCGATCTCTCTAGGCAGCGCGATGGGCAAATTGGCTGACATGCAGCGAACCGCGGAGCGCGCGAGGAAGAGGGCCGCCCAGCAAAAGGAGTCCTCCGAAGAGCAAGCGGAGTACCTGTTCAACTCCGCAGTCCGCTTCGCCGCCGCCGCCGGAGCTGGCGCCGCGGATGCGCTGGTCGCTGACACCATGGCTGGCCTCGCTCCCTCGGAGATGATCGGCGTCGGCCTGGGCGTGCTCTCCTTCACCGGAGTACTCGGCGCCGCGACGAAGACTGCGCGGAGCGCTGCAGAGGGCGCGCTCTGCTACTCGATCGGAGCTCGTTCACACGAGTACTTCGCAGGCACTGCCGCCGCGGAGCTGCCGCCCGGCGGAGCGGTCGCAGGCGAGATCGACGAGTACGAACAGGACGCACTGATCGCCGCCATGGCGGAAGAGCGCGAGTCCGACTTCGAAGACGCATCCCTGATGGTCGACTGACCATCCACACCCCCACCACGACACCGAGACACGCCTTTCAAGGAAACGAAGTAAAACATGCACACTCTGAATGAAGACTGGGCCGATGCCCTGGTGGGTGCCACCACGCCCGAAGCACTCGCCAGCGTCGCCGACCGCATGGCCTCCCAGGTCGACAGCGTCCGGACGAAGGAGGGACTTCGCTACGCTTGCAAGGCGGCGAGCCTGCTGAGTCGGAAGCTGAAGGAGCAGGCGACCCACAACGTCACCGTTGCGAGCAAAGCTGGGCTCATGCCTTCGCGTATGCTCGGCGTCGACAGCGAAGGGCAGGCCGCCGGTGGAATCGTCGCCGGGGGCCAGCTGAACGTGAGCTCTGCGCCGACGATCCCAGTGCGAGTCAACGGGTTCCGCACCGACGCGACCTTCGCCGCGGACTTCAACATCAACAACGTCCGGATTTCGACCATCGCGATCTTGGTGGGCGACCAGGCCGCGCCAGCGTCCGCGTTCACCACCGGTATTTCGCTGCCACCCCTCTCGACCCCCATCGCGTCGAGCGGTTCGCCGATCATCACCGACGTGTCAAACATCGGCGGAGCGGCCCGCCGCTTCCGCGCTGTCTACACGCTCGCGGCCATCGGGATCGCCTGCTAAGAGCCGGCGTGAGACGATGAACCGTGCGCGTGCTGTTCGAGCTAGAGGCGCTGCCACCTGCGGCGCTGCGCCTCCTGCTCGGATGTCTCGTGGACATCGACCGGCAATGGCTGCGCGACAACCCGGGCACGCCATGCATTTACGATTCCGCAGTCCGCTATCGCTACGAGCGCGATTCGGGCTGCGGTGAACGCTTCAAGGATGTTGCAACCGTACTTAGGGATGGTTTCGGCGCCTGCGCTGACTTGTCTTGCTGGCGCGTCGCCAAGCTGCGGAACCGCGGCGAGCGAGCAACGGTCGTGTGGCGCGTCCGCATCCTCCCCACCGGTGAGCCTCTCTATCACATCTTCGTACGCCGAGCGGGAGGCAAGTACGAGGACCCGTCCAAGCGCCTGGGAATGAAGGACGATATATGATCAACCCATACGCCGCCGCCGCCGTCCTCGCCGCCCTCGCTGCCGGTGGCGTCTACCTGGTCACGAAACGGCGTCCGACCGTTCTACTGAAAGAGTCGCCGCCGACAATGGCAGACTTCGACGGCCTGAGCGAGAAGATGGAGAAGATGATTCAGGCCGTCGAGAAAAGCAAGACCGCGACGCCGCAGTACGTGAACATGCTATCGAAGGTTGCGATCAAGTCGGGGCTTCCGTGGACAGGCACTCGGCTTCAAGTAAACAAGGTCCACCGGCTCAGAGAAATGGGCGGCTGGCCTTACATCATCAAGGCGGGTGACACGGGCTCTAAGCTGGCGCAGATCTACGCGGGTAACGCACTACGCTGGCGAGAGTTGGTCGGACGCAAGACGTCACTCGGGCCGCTTGTAGAGTACGTCGGGAAATCCGGCTGGGCACAGCTGAAGCCGTGGAAAGTCGGACAAAGGATCATGTTGCCGACCAGCTGGGATCGCAAGACCCAGCCGCCCAAAACTGGACCCACGCCGCCTCCGGGCTGGGGTGAAATCTACGAAATGATGGGGTTCGGTGAAACCCCCGCGGAGAAGCAAGCGGCGGAGGAAAAAGAGGCGGCGAAACAAGCGCTTCTCGTCGAGCTCGCCAAGCAAGAGTTACTCGAAGAGCTAGGGGAGGCGTGACATGGCGACTTCAAAACGTGGTATGGATCGGTTGGTGACGCGGGTTGGCAACGCGATCGACGCAGCCAAGAAAGGCAAGCGCCCGTCGTCACAGGTGAGGCGAGATGCGGAGCTCGGAGACGCCAAATGCATGATCGAGGTGGCTGCCTTCGAGTTTGCAGACACCCACCGTTGTGGCTGCAACGACCACGACGACGACAAGGCCGAGCCTGCCGAGCTCGGTGACAACGACGAATTCGAGGACGGCTACGAGTCGCTGAGTCTCGACGACGAAACGGATCTCTTGATCCCAAACTGAAAGAAGCAACAGCACCATGGGAAAATTCAGCAGCGCTCTCGCCGTCACCAACGCAGGCGTCCCCACCGCAAACGGTAACTCCGGCGCGTGGAGTGAAGTGATCGCAGGCGGCGTCGCTGGCCTGTTCACGACGACCTTGCTCGCAGGACGCGGCGAGATCGGCGGCCGTGATAACGTGGTGATCCAGTCGTCGCGAGGCATCATCCTGGCGAGTGAGCTGCAGAGCATCGCCTACGACGACGTGGATGCCACCGGCCTCGCGAAGACAAACGTCACTCTCCGCGAAGGTGCAGCCGGTGCGGCTTCGGTCTTGACGGACTACGACGTCGACACGTTGATCGCTTCCGACAACCTGGTGTTGGATAACCTCACCGTCATCGGGCTCGGGCGGATCACGGTTGCGGCTGGCCCCGGGTGGGACTGGGCAACGGGGTGCTGGGATCAGGCCGCCTTCGCAGTGACGGGCCCAGGTGACTACTCGGTGCCGACCCTCGCGAGCCAGGGAGTCGACGAAAGCGAGTGCATCATGCTGGTGCAGGCGAACGTCGCAGGCGTGACCCTGATGATCTCGGCCGCCGTCAACCACGTGAGCGACGTCATAAAGCAGATCACGCAGCTGACCGAGGACGTCGCCGGAGCCGCGAGTACACGCGTGAGCGTGGACATCAACCTCGCGATGCTGAAGGTAGGCGCGCCAAGCGACCAAAACCAAGCAGTCGGCCGCGTGCACTCAATGGCGCGCGTGCTCGCCAACGGCACCTACGACTTCGCAAGCGCTGCCTTCAACCAGGGCGTGGCCATCATCAACCCCGGCGCAGGCGACCACACCATGACCTACAACGCCGGGCAAGGTCCCGACCCGAACGCGAGTTGTACTTTTTTCGGCTACCACCGTCCGCCGGAACAGCGCAATCAGAGCACGACTTTCGTGCAGACGGCCGCGACGCTCCAAGCGCTTACGCGATTGGAGGCCGCAGGTGGCGCCGTCTCGGTTGCGGCGGACATGGACGTCGACATCCTTACCCTTACCGCCAGCCCGCAACCGTAAAGGCGCACCGATGGCCGTACGTGAGATCGTCCACGTGCGAGGCCTCGAAAAGACCTCGCCATCCGACCGCCGCTCGATCGTCCGCACGGCCGATCGTCTCGGCGTCTCTCCGAGTGACCTCGCCGCCGCGATCTCGTTCGAGACGGCCGGTAGCTTCGACCCAGCACAACCGAACCTCGGTGGCGGATCGGCTGTGGGCTTGATCCAATTCATGCCCTCGACAGCGCGACTCCTAGGCACGACCAGTGCCGAGCTCCGCGCAATGACGTTCCAGGAGCAAATGGTCTACGTGGAACAGTACCTGTCGCGCGTCGCGCGCAGCATGGGCAAGCTCCGCAACCTGAGCGATGTCTACTTGGCGATCTTCGCGCCAGTGGGTGTCGGTAAATCGCCTGGCGCAAGGCTCCCCTACAAGGGGCGACAGTACGAGGCCAACAAGCATCTCGACCGCGCGGGGAAGGGCTACATCACGGTCGCCGATGCAGCGCGCCCAGCCACGAACATCCTCGCCGCAGGACTCAAGCGGCCGCGCATCCTTGTGGAGATGGACGTCGACGATGTGACCATCGATGACGTGGGGGAAGTGCTGACACCCGTGATCGACACCGCGAAGCGCAAAACGCGCAACATGCTGAAGGTCGCCGCGGGAGCGCTGGCGTTGTATGCTGGATCGCGAGTCATCCAGCGACGCCGCCAGGATGATGGCAAGAAGAAGAAATGAGGCCACGAGCTCAACCACGATTCCGGCGCGCACGCGTGGGCGCAGTCGGCGAAGGATCGTTGAGCTCCTCGGGGCTCGAAGACTACCTTGACGATCTCAACATTCAGCACATCATGCTCAACATCGATCTGGAGTCGCAACAGCTCGCGGGCACCATGGTCGACAAGCAACTCGTACGCGAGTGGCGCGAGTACCTGAACCACAAGCTACCCACGTCGCTCCTCGTGCCCGGCGTGGCCCCTCAGTACGCAGACGGGCCGCTCGGGTGGCGCCAATGGTTCGAGGACAATACGGGCTCTGCGATCGCCATGCGCGTGCGCACCGATGGTCTGACGCGCGAGGGTAAGGAGTACCAGGGCAAGCTTCGTGAGTTTCACGAGCGCTTCGTGGCTGCTGGCGGCAAGCCTTCACGGAAGGCGCCACGCAAGCCAAGCGTCGCCGAGCTCCCCGGCCCGATCGCACCGGTGCTCACTGCTCGCGATGTGCGTGAAGCCGCGAAGCAAGCTGGCGAGCTCGCCGCCGACGTTGCCAAAGGCGCAGCGGAAGGCGCAGGCATCACGCCAGGTAAGATCATCGCAGCCGTTGCTGCGGCCGCCGCGATTGCAGCTGCGGTGTTGTTGGGGGGGCGCAGCAGATGAGCGGGATCGAGATTCAGGAGTTCGTTGACGGAGCGAAGCGAGCCACTGTCTTCGCTTTCCTGCGCGACCTCGGTAACTCGATGGATGTTGTTTGCCGAAGTGATCCCAAGGAGAAGGCGGAGTCTATCGCTCTCCGCTTCTGGAAGCGCGCACAGAGCTACTCCGGGACGGGCGCACGTTTTGTCGTCGCGGCTTACGGCGTCGACAACAAGGTGCTCGATACACTGCCGCTCGTCATCGACGGCGACGAGCTCGAGAACATCCGACCGCACGCGCCCGCTCCTCTCACCGTCGACTTCGCACTGAGGCATTCACTCAAAGCTGTCGAGGCGCGCGACCTGAGCAATCGAAAGATGCAGGCCGATCTGCACGACGCCCTACATAAGCTGATCGGTACGTTGTCGAGGGACAACGAGAAGCTCCGCAAGCACAACGACGAGTTGGTCGCACATCGGATCGTGACCATCAAAGCCGTCGAGAGTCTGAAGACTGAGGCGCACACCCGCGCGCTCAACCAGATCGAGGCAAAGGAAAACGCGAAGGCCCAAAGCTTTATTTTCGAGCAGGTAGTCGATAACATCCCGGTGATCATTGGTGCACTCACGGGCGCGACCAAGGCGAGCAAATTCGTCAAGAGTCTCGATCAGGAAAAGCTCGATTTCATGAAGGCGCATCTTACCGACGAACAGAAAGCTAATTTCGGTGAGCTCTTGCGCTTGGGCGACAGAGCCGAAAACGCGCGTAAGCGACTCGAGACAGCCACCGCGAAGGCCGCGAAGGAGACTGCGACACCATGATCGAGCAAGGTGACTACGGCTGGGAAACCTGGGAAAACGAGGAGCAGGCAACCGCGTCCCTCGCCAAGCACACCAACGAAGGCAACCCCCTGCGCGGGGGCAAGCCGTCAAACACTCTTTGCGGCGATGCTCTCGCAGGACATTTCGGGCTGAGTGCGCTTCTCCCGCCGAGCGCTGTCGCAGCTACGACCACCGGCCTTGCGCGATTGTCCCGTACGAGCGATCTGTTCGCTGGCGAGCCAAGGCTTCTCGCCGTCAACCTGAGTCTGGTGCACGCGGAGATCGCTGGCTCAGCCGTGAATGTCTTCGCGCGTCTGGTTTGGACAACCGGTGAAGGGCGGCACACTGCGGAGGTGGACGTGCCCGCCTCTGGTACTACGCTCACTGTCGCCGCCGCCGACGGGCTGGAAGTGTTCCTAATTCGCCAGCCAAGCGCAAACTTACAAGAGGTGCGCGGCGTTCTCAGCGTCGCACGCGCGAGCTCGGCTGCCGGTAGCCCCCAGCGGACTGTGGTTACGCCCGTTCTCCCGCTCGTTGTGGACGAGGTCATCCCCAATTGGGCGAAGAGCGTGCGCACGCTCCCGGATACCCTGGGCGCTCTGGCTGCCCCAGCTGGTCGTTTGCAGTTCTTCGCGTTCCGCGGCGGCGCCGTTCTGGTCGATGTTATCGCGCCCGCGGACGGTGCATCGGTGCCCGTTCCCCTGGGCGCTCGTTTCTTCCGCGTGCTGGGTGGTGCTGGCGCCGTCGTACGCGCTGTGTTTGGATTGTCGCTACCATGAACCCACTACTCCTAGGCGGCGCTTTCGTGGCCGCAGTCGTCAGCTACGTGATGTTGAAAGACGAAAAAAAGGATTGCTTCGACGCGGATATGTCGCCGGAGGAGCTCGCCATGGCGAAGAGCCTCCTGCGCCCGGAGACGGGTGGTGAGCAGCTCGACAAGCTGATCAAGCGCACGCGGCACATGCGCGTGGCCGCGAAGATCGCGAAGACGAAGTACCCGAAGCTTTCCGCCTGCCTCAACGAGCGCGCTGCCGAGCTCGAAGCAGTGATCCGCAAGACAGCTGGCGACGTGAAGAAGAAGAAGGCCGCGCCACCGCCGAAGGCTGCTCCGAAAAAGCCAGCTGTCCAGAAGGGCGCCGTACCTTCTCCGACGCCGGCAGCACCAGGAGCAACGATGGGCGACACCACGCCGGGGCTCGGTACGTTTGGTCTGCCCGCGAAGCATGGCCCCGCTCGAGAGGACAAGATTCTCGCGCTCGTCGCCGAAGGCCGCTTGCGTCCGTTCAAGTGGAAGGCCGTGGACTGCAGCCGCGAAGGCATCAAGTGCACCGTCTGGGTCCTGGACGACGCCCTGGCGCTCGGCGATGCGGAGAAGTTCGTGCGCTTCAACGTCCAGCACGACACGGCCGACAAGATCGGCGTTGCCCTCGGTGGCCACTACCTGCCCACCACGCGGATCATGGATCTCGCGTGGCAGCAAGCGGACGTGGTGCTGAGGCCGCACCCGCGCCCGATCACCTCGACCACCGAAGGCATGTACCGCCACTCGCTCTCCGTCGAACGGGAGCGGAAGGGGCGCACGGGACTGGTGCGCCCTGTCGGTAAAGCTTGGGTGACGTCGAATCTCATCCAGCGCAAGCCTCCAAAGGCGCCGTCGCGCCCGCTGAAAGATCGAGCGGTAAACTTCGGCTGGCACTCCGCTAAGGCGAGCGGTAAGAGCCCCGCTGGCCTTCCGGTGATTCAGAGCATGTCGACCTGGCACAGCGTCCCGCACGTGGACTATTCGCAGGTGGTCTACCTCGTCAACAAGACGGCCGAGGTCAACGGTAAGAAGATGCCGCTCGCCGAGCTCTTGCAGCATCCCGAGCTCAGTAAGGCCGTGAGCGACGAGGGGCCGCTCTGGCGCACGCGCCATCCCCGTGTGCCAGAAACACCAGGAGGGCCGTTGGCGCTCGCGTGATGTCTGGGCCCATCGTCATCCTGCTCGCCATCCTGGCGGGCGCTACGGCCGCTCTGTGGCCACGGAGGGCGGCGGCCGCGCCGGGGTTCATGCGGCCGCCGAAGCCGGGTGCACTTCCGGGTTACGCGCCGAAGGACTACCAGACGACATGCGACCCTGGTGAGAAGCCTGGAGCAGTCCGCTTCCGCGACCACATGGTGGCGCGCTACGGCGGCGCCCCCTGGGGGATCACGCGCGAGTGCGGCGTGGGTGGCAAGTCGGAGCACAAGGAGGGCCGAGCTCTCGACTGGCACCCGGAAGGGAGCCCGCGCGACAAGGAAGCAGGCTGGGCCGCTGTCAAGGAGCTCCTGGAAACAGACCAGTTCGGGCGACCGCATGCGGAGGCGCGCCGCTGGGGAATCCAGTATCTGGTGTGGGACGGTCATACGTGGCACGCTGAGATCGCCGCGCGTGGCGTAGGTGCGTTACCCCCTGCACTCGTCGCGCGCGGCATCTCTCCGATCGGGTGGCGCCGCTACACCAAGACTGGCAACCCGACGATCGAGCATCGCGATCACGTTCACTTCACTCTCAGCCGCGAAGCCGGCCAAAGCGCGCCGTTGATGTAATGTACGATCATTGCGTCCACGTGGAGCTGAACGGTGAGAGGTGGAGCTCACCGCCGCTGGCGCCGTCGCGCGCTGGATTCGTCGCGCGCGACTGGGCGCGCCGATCGTCGCCAGCTGGCGATCTCCTCCCACCAGAGACGAGAGACTCGATCGAGGTCTGGAGCCCGGATGAGCTGCGCGCGGCTTTCTTGCCGACGGGTAACGACGCTCGGCCATGGCGCCTTGATGCACGCGACGCGCGCGTTGGAGCTCTGAGCATCCCAGCCGAGGCGAAGGCCATCATCAATATTCCAAATGCGATCACGGCAGCAGGATATGCCCTCGGGCTCTGGTGGCTAATCGGTGGGCCCGCATGGGCCGCCCTTGTGAGCATCCTCGCTGACGAACTCGATGGGCGCATCGCTCGCGCGATGGGAACAACCTCCGAATTCGGATCTAAATTCGACTGGACGACAGATGTTGTTCTCACCGCTGCTACGCTCCAGAAAATGCGCGCCCCCGTCTGGGCAATCTTGCTGACGACGATCGGTCAAGTTGCGTTGCGTGACCGCGGCTTTCGGCCAACATTTGGATCAGCACGCGCGGCCTTGATGCTCTTGCAGGTTGTGCGCACGTGGATGAACAGAGGGCTACCCCAAGCCTAAAAAGGAGATAGACACCATGCCC